>Ga0209187_1000970_pt1 | contig 38718 bp, 50 predicted proteins | sample BantaG_FD_187430 | JGI IMG/M metagenome (GOLD analysis project Ga0209187, IMG submission 187430) | Marine algal microbial communities from Bantry Bay, Ireland - BantryBay_4 metaG (SPAdes) (version 2) | ecosystem: Host-associated > Algae > Red algae > Unclassified | place: Bantry Bay, Ireland...
CGCCGACAGATGGGCACAAGGATCAAACCATGTCCGATCTCACCTCAACCTTTGGATCAGTCTGCTTGAAACCGCTTAGCGAGTTCACGCTACATGGCCCCATATCGGGCCGAGCTTAACGACACGCAAACCCTCATGATTGTGTAACGATAGAGGATCCCCAAACGGACAGTCATAGCGACGACACAAGGTGTACGGATGGGGAACCTCTATTGGACGCTGCTCGCCGCCTTCGCCGCCTTCGCCGCCTTCGCCGCCTTCGCCGCCTTCGCCGCCAGAGTAAGCCAGTGTTGGCTATGGCGACGACGACGACGATCATGATTGCCCCAGCGACTTGGTAGAAGCCGTGGACCTGATCCTCTTCACCCCATAGGACGCGGGACCGGGCAACCACGTTCATGGTCGTTCTTCTGCGTGAACCGCACGGTGGTTGTGGGGCGGTTCCTGGTTGGTGGCCGAGATCGCGGTGCGACGGTAGGTCGTGTCGGGTTGCGGCTGAACGGTTTCATCCGTGGAGCTGATGCGGTGGGACAGGGGCGCGGGGATACTGGACGCATGGTTGAGATGATGTCGGTGCGGGAAGTGGGGTCTGGCTCTTGTTGGGGTGGTGGTTCGTCGGTGCGGTGGGTATCGCCTCAGGTCGGGCTGGGTTCGGTGGTGTTTGCTGTGGGCTTGATGGTGTGGGCGAGCGGTCAGTTAATTCACGAGGAGAGTGTTGTGGTGGCGTGGGTGCTGTACCTCGTGGGCGGGGCCGCGGCGGTGGAGGGTTTTCGTCGGTTGTTGGGTGTGCGGTGGAAGCGGGGGAGGTGGTGGGCTCATCTCCAGCCGGCTTGGTTGTACTGGCCGCTGGCCGTGATGATGACGCTGGTTGGGGTGAGTCGCTCCTATGACGGAGCGGCGGGGATCTTGGTGGTCTCGGCTGGGGTCGTTGCGTTGGTGGTTGGGTTCGCTTTCGCGGTGGCTGAGCTTCGGGTCGCGCAGGAACGTTTTGCCGACACGGTGATCGTTGAGGAACGCCAGCGAGTGGCGGCTGATGTTCACGACATCGTTGGGCACGCCATGGCAGTGACCATGTTGCACATCAACGCTGCGAGATTGTCGTTGCCGGCCAATCCAGGGGCCGCGATCGAAGCGCTCGAGGACGCCGCACGCAATGGGCGGGCGAGCATGCACGAGATTCGCGGCATCGTGCGTTTGTTGCGTGATGACGATGGACCAACGCTGCACAGCCAGCCCGATCTCGGTGATCTCGTGGCGTTGCTCGGGAGTTTCTCTGATAGCGGGGTGAAGATCCGCTCTGACGCCGGCATCGACATCGATGTCGGCAGCGGCGGGTTGTCTCAGCTCGCCTCGGTTACCGCCTATCGACTGGTCCAGGAGGGCCTCACCAACGCAGTGCGCCACGGAGACGGACCTATCGACATACGCGTTTCTGCCGCCGACGGCGCTGTCGAGCTCGTGGTCGTGAACCACATCAGGCGCAGCAGCGGCAACGCAGACCAGGGGATTGGTGTCGGGCTGGCCGGTGCTCGGGCGCGTGTCACCGCGGTCGGCGGCACGTTCGAGGCCGGGCCGGCCGAGGACGCCCATTGCTGGCTATTCAAGGCGAGGATCCCGGCATGATCAGGTTGTTGCTCGTCGACGACCAACCCCTGGTTCGTCAGGGCCTGCGTCGGGTAGTTGAGACCAGCGGGCGCCTCGAGGTGGTGGCCGAATGCGACGACGGCGATCAGGTGCTCGATGCTCTCCGGCGTGACCTCGTCGACGTTGTGGTGATGGACATCCGGATGAAACGCATGGACGGGGCGACCGCAACCGGGGAGGTTCGTCGTGTCGATGGTCCACCGGTGCTGGTCCTGACCACCTTCGACGACGACGCCACGATCGCCGCTGCGCTGCATGCCGGCGCAGCGGGTTTCGTTCTCAAGGACGCTCCTGGTGAGGAGATCATTCGGGCCATCGAACGGGTGGCCCAGGGCGATGCTTGGCTCGACCCAGCGGTGACTGCTCGCGTGCTGGCCAGCTACCGTCGCGCCGACCGGGCGGCGCCGGCTGGCCTCGAGCGGCTGACTCCGAGAGAGCTCGACGTGTTGGGGGTTGTCGGACGGGGCGCAACCAATGCCGAAGTCGCCGATGAGCTGTTCATCAGTCAAGCAACGGTCAAGACTCACCTGAGCTCGGTGCTCAGCAAGCTCGCGCTTCGCGACCGAGCCGCCGCCATCGTCTTCGCCCACGAACACGCACTCCTCGAATCTCCACCTCAGAGCTGACCCGAATCAGCCCCGTGACTGATCCGGTCAGCTGAACACATCCCTAACGTTTGTCACGAGCACAGAACCGCAGTGCTGGATGCATTGTGCTTGGGTCTTGGTTTCGTGGAATCCGCAGCCGTGACTCTCTCGGAAAACAAACAGCACTGATAGTTGAGGGAAGATGACATGAATGGATTGCAACTGGCGATGGCTCTGGCACAGGAGACACAGGAAAGTGGCGGCGCAGGTTTCGGAGCGGGTATGGGCGCAGGCATCGGAGCAGGTATGGCAATCGGTATCGGCATTGGCGGCAGCGGCGACCGGAAGAAAAAGAAGCTCCAGAACCAAGTCGCAGCCGCCATCGAGGCGGGCGAGATCTCGATTCTCGATCAGAACGGAGAACCAGTGACGGCCGAGGCGCTGTTCAACCGGTGAGCAGAAGTTGGGCATGACGCAGATCGCGACGTCGGCTCGGTTGTTGGTAGACCCGCAGCACCGCTAAGGCACGGTCCCGAGCTGACCGTGCCTTGGCTCGCAGCGACGCAGCCGGGTTGAGTTTTCATACTTGGAAGTTCATACTTGTGGCATGGCATCAGTTCGAAGAACCATCTCACTTCCGCCGAGCCTTGCTGACCGGCTCGACAAGGAAGCCGAACGCCGCGGCATGACGTTCTCGGCATTGATCGCCGACCTAGCAGGCGGCGAAACCGCAGAGCTGCCCTACGCCGGGATCATCAGCGATGACGAAGACCTATCGCTGCGTGTCGAAGAGGTGCTCTCACGCCTCGCCAGCTGATTATCTGCGACACCGGACCAATCGTCTCCGCTCTGAATCGCAACGAGGGCCAACGACATCTCTTCGCAGCCGAACTCCTCGGCAGGCTCGGACGTCGGGTGCTTGTCCCATGGCCGATCGTGACCGAAGTAGACCTCCTCCTTCGAAGTCGAGGCCACTCAACGGCCTCATTCGTGTTCGCTCGAGCATTGCTCGACGGCGTCCACCAATTCGATGCTCCAACAGAACCAGAGTTGGAGCTGGCGCTCGACCTCGGCGAGCAGTACGCGGACTCGGGCGTCAACCTCACGGACCTAACAGTTATGGCGATCGCTCACAGTCGCAACGCAACCATCCTCACCTGGGACTTCCGCCATTTCCGCAGTGTTATCCTGGAACGAGGACATCACTGGCCACTACTCGTTGAAGAACACGAACTCCCGGCACCGTAAACAACGACTTACGATCCACAACGGCTGGTGTCGTCTCATCTTCACGTGACTCATGATTCTGTGCGGCTGAGGATCCCAAACGGACAGTCGCCGCCACGACACAAAGGTGTACGGATAGGGATCCTCATCTGAGACGGTCGTCGTAACGCAATCGCAAAGCTAATTGGCCGATATCGCGCGTTTACTACCCCCACCCCAACCTCCCCGCCAGCCAATGGAACCCGGTCGCTCACCTGCAAGCTTGGCTCAACACACTCGACAACGTCGCGGCCGGCACCGACACCCTCTGGCCCGGGTTCAGCCGAGGCGGCAACATCCGCCGCACCACCAAAGGCAAGATCCCCACCATCACCGACGACACATTCAACCGCATGCTCAAACGCCGCATCGAAACCGCCGGCATCGCCCACGCCAACGAGTACTCAGGACACTCGCTCCGAGCCGGATTCATCACCGAAGCCAGAAACCGAACAATCGACGAAAGCGACACGATGAAACACACCCGCCATCACGACCTCACCGCATTCCGCAACTACGACCGAGGCGCCGACACCCTCTCAGACCGCAACCCAACCACCAACCTCACACTCTGACAACGCCAAGGGAACTTTGGTGAACTCGTTGATGAAACTGAGCGTATGAGCGATCGACAGTGGAGGCCGACTAAACATCCCGGGCGCCGCAAGCAGAAGCCTCAAAGATCGACAACAGCTAATTGCCCCCAAGTAGCGAGACGAGACTGGCGATTGCATTGACGGCCGGAGCGTTGGGGTCGACGTCAATCGGCGAGGCGCCCTTTCGATCTGCTGTGTTTACTACAGGGTCGATGGGAACGACTACGACGTCATGATCGCTGAATGCGGACCGCACGCAAGCTTCGTCGTCGTCGTCAGCGACCTTGTTGGCCACGATGGTGATGTGGCCCTGCTGTCGCTCGGCGGCAACGAGGACGGCGCGCTGGCCAACGTCGATCGAACGTGGCGTCGGTTCAACGATGACGAGCGTGGTGTCGACCGAACCCTCGGGCAGGCGCGTGAGGGTGCCGATACCGGCTTCGAGGTCGGCAACGATGATCGTGGATGATTCTGGAACGGAGCTGAGCAACTGCTCAGCGGATAGTCCACATCACGGTCAATCCGGTTCGGGATTGTCGATTCGATTGACGACCGTGAGTCGAACGCCGTCGGGGGCGTCGGTTCCGTAGGCATCGAGGATGTTGTCCCACGTGTGCGCGTGTTTCTGCTCGCCCTCATCGATTTGGTCGCGTAGCGAGAGGAGCCGTTCGGTTTCAAGGTCGCCGACGCCGAGCGACAACCCGAGGTTGGGGTTCGTGTCACAGTCGAGGCCGATGACGTCGTGTCCGGCCTTTGCAAAGCTTCGGGCGAGCACACCGCTGACTGACGTCTTGCCCGACCCACCCTTGCCTACTACCGCGATCTTCATGGCGTCCCGTTCGTCAAATGGATGTCCAAATCGTACGTGGATTCCGCTACGCCAACAAGCTGTTCGACCGCGTCCACGAATGGTCCTGGCTGATGGTCGAGAGGCGCCAGGGAGAGTTTGTCCGCCTCGGTTACAGCAGGGTCGGTTGGAACGATGCCAATGACCGGGGATTGGAGTGCTGATGAAATGCGGTGGACATCGCCAGGATCTTCGACGCGGTTGGCTACAACAACAACCTGCGAGGGCGCCCAGTCCGCTTTCGAGATGTTCTGTAGCCGCCGTGCCACTTGGATTGACTTCGCCGTCGGCTCCACGACGATCGCGAGTACATCGGCGTACTTGGCCCAGCCGAACATGGCTTGCCGAGTGCCTCCCGGAAGGTCGCCGACGACGTTCCACGCCGCCGGGTCCATCTCTTTGACGACCTGGCTCCACGCGTGTTGACCACGTTGCAGCGTTTGGAAATGCCCCCATGTGTTGCCAAATTGCAGGTAGCGGACATTGTCGGGACCGCGGGTGCCGTAGGACTCGATGAACCGGGCGGCGTCAAGGTCGGGTCGAAGGATCCAACGCGGACCGCCTTCGGGGCCCTCGATCACCACGTCGTCGGGGGTTGGGTGGTCGTCAACTGTGATGCCCAGCGAGTACGCCATGCCGGGCAGCGGGTCGGAATCGACGGCGAGCACCGGCCGTTCGCGTTGCGCCAGCAGGCGAGCGAACGTGCCTGAGACGGACGACTTTCCCGAGCCGCCCTTCCCGGCGAAAGCGATTCTGATCATCCGACGTAGATGAACTCGGATGTTCCGGCGGCTGTTTCGGTGAAAATCTCACCGAGCTGTCGGAAGTATCCACCGATGTTGGCTGCGTCTTCGGCTGAGACCCCACGGGCCTCGCTGGAGAATGGTCAAAGCGAAACGTCGAACTTGGCGTCGAACGATTCGCCGATCTTGGTGCGAATGAGATCGCCGGCTTCGGTTTGGGGGAGCGTGTCGAGGTCGGTGACATCAACGGCCGATCCGGCCAACCGGACTTCGGCCTCGAGCCCACTCTTCGCTGCGACATTGGCGAAGTGATAGGCGCGAAAGAACGCACCCGTATCTTCTCGTGGGTCGGCGCTGCAGAAGAAGATGAGTTTTCTCATGTCCACCAGAATGGGCCACTTCGCGTTCTTTCCGCAAGATTGTGGGTTGGGCAGTCTCGTAGACTTCTGCCGTGAGTGTTCGCACGCGTCTAACGGTGACTATCGCCGGAACGGTCCAGGGCGTTGGTTTCCGGCCGTTTGTGTTCGCCTTGGCGCGGTCGCTCGACTTGGCGGGTTCGGTGTCGAATACCGGTGCTCACGTGATCTGCATCGTCGAAGGTCTCGAAGCAGCGTGTGACGAGTTTGTGCAACGCGTACAAACGGACAGCCCCAAGCTGGCGGAGATACACCGTGTTGTGGTTGAGTCATCAGCGCCTCAGGGCGATGCCGAGTTCGTGATCACCCAAAGCTCCTCCGTCGACCATGAACAGTCGAGCGCGGTTCCACCAGACGTTGCCACGTGTGCGAATTGCCGGGCCGAAGCCGCCGATCCAGCAAACCGGCGCTTCCAGTATCCGTTCATCTGTTGCACCGAATGCGGACCGCGGTACACGGTGGTTCGAGATCTGCCGTACGACCGCAGCAATACGTCGTTGGCGGAGTTCCCGCTGTGTGAGCCATGCCGGGCCGAATACGCCGACCCTGGCGACCGACGCTTCCACGCCCAGGCAACGTCGTGTGCGGATTGCGGACCTCAGCTCACCGGCGCCACCCTCGCCATGGGCATTGATGCCCTGGCCAGTGGAGCGATCGTGGCTGTCAAGGGACTCGGCGGCTATCAGCTGCTGTGTCGAGCCGACTCCAACGAATCGGTGCTGCTCCTGCGAGATCGCAAACACCGCGAGGCCAAACCATTCGCCCTGCTTGTCGAGTCGGTGGCCTTGGCGGAGCGGCTTGTCGAGCTGGACGAGTTCGCGCAGGCGGCTCTCGAATCGCCAGCTGCACCGATCGTCCTTGCTCGGGCTCGACCCACGAGTGAAGTGGCGGCCGCGGTCGCGCCCGGCACCCGTCTCCTTGGGGTCATGCTTCCCGCGAGTCACTTGCATGCACTGTTGGCTGAGGGTGTTGGTTTGCCGCTGGTCTGCACAAGCGGAAATCGGTCGAACGAGCCGATCGTTATCGACGACGACAATGCCGTAGCAATCTTCGGCGAGCTTGTTGATCTCGTGATTTCGCACGACCGGCGAATTGAGCGACGGGCTGACGACTCGGTTGGCATGGTGATGGCCGGAGAGTTCGCGGTGATGCGACGAGCTCGGGGTTATGCCCCGCGGCCTGTGATGCTTGGCGAAGCCGGACCGACGGTGCTGGGCGTGGGCGCTGAGCTGAAGAGCACGACGTGTTTGGCGGTGGACGATCGAGCATCGTTGTCGGTGCACCTGGGAGATCTTGAGAGCCCGCAAACCCTGCGGGCGTTCGAGGAAACCATCGCCGACCAGGTCGCATTCGCAGACGCCGACGTGGCGCTCATCGTGCACGACCGTCACCCCGAGCATCTGTCGACCAAGTTCGCCATGGGTCAGAACATCGCTCCAACCCTTGGCGTCCAACACCACCACGCACACCTCGTGTCGTGTCTTGTCGAAAACGGTCACGCGGGCTCGGCCATCGGCGTCATCTTCGATGGCTTTGGCTGGGGCGAGGACGACACTGCGTGGGGCGGCGAGTTCCTGGTCGGCGACGCGAACGGGTATGAACGAGCTGCGTTTCTGCATCCCGTGGCGCTGCCGGGGGGAGCGAAGGCCATCCGCGAACCTTGGCGGATGGCCGTGGCCTATTGCATGGCGGCCTTCGATACAGCAACCTTCCACGATGTACCGGCGTTGGTGCGCGACATCCTCGACGAAGAACGAATCGATGCCGTGGCCGCGCTCTGTGTCGACCCATCAACGTTGCGGACCTCCTCGATCGGCCGGCTCTTCGACGCCGTTGCGGCCCTGTGCGGACTGGCCAAGGAGATCACCTACGAAGGCGAAGCGGCCATTGCCCTGGAGGGCCTGGCACGCGAAGGCCTCGCCGCCGACTGCGACGAGGAACAGCCCGGCTACCCCTGGCACGGCACCGACGCGGCCAACGTCATCCGGATGATCGTTGCTGATCTTGAAGCTGGCGTTGCTCGCTCAGTTGTTGCCCGCCGTTTCCACCAGGGGCTTGCCGATTTCGTGGTCGCCACCTGCCGGGACCTGCGCGAGTCAACAGGTTTGAATTCCGTTGCGCTCAGCGGTGGAGTCTTCCAAAACCGGGTACTCGTCGAGATGCTCCTTCCGTTGCTGGACGATTGCGGCTTCCACGTGATGCGCCACCGTCAGGTGCCACCCAACGACGGAGGAATCTCGCTCGGACAGGTGGCGATAGGACGCGCCCATCTGGCCTGAGCTCGACCCGGAAAGCGGTCCCGCAGGATGTGCGCGTCCACCCGGCCTGACATGGCTGGAGTATTCCGCTTGCAACAAAGTACGTTGGACTTGAGGAAATGGGGCACGAATGAAGATCGGAATCGTTGGCAAAGGCGGAGTTGGCAAGACGACGACATCGTCGCTTCTGGCACGCGTGCTCGTCAGCAGGGGACGCCGAGTCCTGGCCGTCGACACGGACTCGAACCCGAACCTTGGCCTCTCACTTGGCCTGAGTCCCGAGGCGACCGAAACGCTCGCACCAATTCCGCGATCGATGGTGGTGGGCCAGCGCGGAGACATGACAGTCGCTGAGCTCATGGAAGACTTCTCTGTAGCAACGCCCGAAGGGGTGGCGTTGATGTCGGCGCTGCGAGTCGACGAGGCTGGGGCTGGCTGCACATGCGGCGGCCATGCCAGCGTCAAGAGCCTGCTTGGCCAGGCACTGCAATCCGAAACCGATGACACGATCATCGACATGGAGGCGGGCATCGAGCACCTCAGTCGTGCTGGCGGCACCCTGGCAAATGCCGATGTGCTGATCTTGATGATGGAGCCCAGTCGAAAAGCGGTTATCACCGCTCAAAGAACAATCGGCCTCGCCAAAGAACTCGGTATCTCCCGCTGGGTCGGCGTCGGTAACAAGGTCGACAGTGACGAAGCGCGTCAGGCACTCGGAGAACTGTGCGCTGAACACGGCGTTCCGCTCGACATTGTGATCCCGTCAACCTCAGACATCGTGGCGGCTGACCGCCGAGGGGAGCCCCTCGACCGAGCAATTGCTCCTGAGGTCTGGGACGCGGTGGAGTCGTTGGTCGACTCGCTGGGCCTCCACACCGTCCCGGTCGGTTAGCTGCCTCACGGCTGATCGATCTTCGCTCTCTCAGTGAGCGGACCGAATCGAGAATTCCTTTGAGCGGGAGCCGCTCAACAAATCCGTGGAAGCGGCGCACCGACCAACATATCGACGATTCGGGACCCGCCGAAGGGCGTGTGAGCGACGACCATCCCTGCGTGTTCGTCGTTGATCTCGCCGATCACCGTGGCTCGGCTCGATACGTCGACCGATCGCAATGCTTCGACTGCGGTGTTCGCTTTGGCAGCCGGGACGACGGCGATGAACTTTCCTTCGTTGGCAACGTAGAGCGGGTCGAGGCCCAACAGTTCGCACGCTCCGGACACAGCCGGGAGCACGGGGAACGTCTCCTCAAACAAAGAAACGCCCACGTTGGCGGCGACGGCGAGCTCGTTGCATGCCGATGCGACACCGCCACGTGTTGGGTCTCGCATCCAACGGGTCTCGGGCACTGCCGCCATTAGCGCAGCGGTGGCTTGATGTACTGACGCTGTGTCGGAGTTGAGAGTGGCGTCGAGGTTGAGGTCACCGCGAGCCAACATGATGGCCATGCCATGGTCGCCGAAGGTTCCCGAGATGATGACGGCATCGCCTGGTCGCACCTGTTCAGCGCCGAGCGAGAGGTCGTTCTTGCGCAGGCCGATGCCACTCGTGGTGAAGTAGCAACCGTCGGCTGCGCCGCGTTCGACGACCTTGGTATCGCCCGCTACGACCGTTACGTTGGCTGCTGTCGCAGCTGTGGCGATATCGGCCACGAATGTGCGGAGCTCGGCGAGGGGCAGGCCCTCTTCGAGTACAACGGCAACCGACAGCCAGGTTGGCGTTGCGCCCATGACCGCCAGGTCGTTGACGGTGCCATTGACCGCGAGGTCGCCGATCGAGCCGCCGGGAAAGACGCGCGGCGTAACGACAAATGCGTCGGTGGTGAACACCACACTGCTGTCATCGGGAATGTCGAGCACCGCACCGTCGTCGAGACGATCGAGCTCGCCGCCGCCGTAAGTGCTGCGGAACACCGCATCGGTGAGTGCCTGGCTGGCCTTGCCGCCAGCACCATGGGCCATGGTGATGACCTCGTCGGTCATCTTGGGCGGCCTCAGCCGCCACTCTTCGATACGGGCGAGAACCTTGTTGCGGTCGTCTTCTGCGCTCATTTTGTCTTCATGGAGCCAGTGCGGCTCATTCGGTCGTCACGGGGATTCTCTTCTTGGCGCGGAAGCGGCCGTAGTTGAAGTACGCAGCGCAGGCACCTTCCGACGAAACCATGCAGGTGCCGATCGGCGTCTCTGGTGTGCATGCCGTGCCGAACACCTTGCATTCCCACGGCCTGATTGCGCCCTTGAGCACTTCGCCACACTGGCATGCCTTCGGGTCCGCAACCCGAACGCCAGGAAGCTCGAAGTGCTTCTCAGCGTCCCAGTCCGCAAACTCGTCTTTCAACGTCAGGGCCGACTGAGCGATGAAACCAAGCCCTCGCCACTCGAAGTGCGGGCGAAGTTCGAACACCTCGCCAAGCATCTTGAGCGCAGACGGGTTGCCGCCGTCTCGCACCACACGCTTGTATTGATTCTCGACCTCGGCCCGGCCTTCGTCCAGCTGACGAAGCAGCATCGCCACGCCCTGGAGGATGTCGACCGGCTCAAACCCGGTCGTCACGAGCGGCAAACCGTATTCACGAGACACGAACTGATAGGGCGCCGTGCCAATCACCGTGCTCACATGGCCCGGGCCCAGGAATCCGTCGAGCTCCATGCCTGGCGAATCGAGGATTGCCTTCATTGGTGGAACGATGGTCACGTGGTTGCAGAAGATCGAGAAGTTCGACACGCCCTGTTCACGCGCCTGCATCGCGGTGATGGCCGTGGACGGGGCGGTGGTCTCGAACCCAACAGCGAAAAACACCACGTTGCGATCGGGTTCGTTCTCGGCAATGGCGAGCGCATCGAGCGGCGAGTACACCACCCGGATGTCAGCACCCTTGGCTTTTGCTTCGAGCAGCGTGCTTGAACCGCCGGGAACACGCATCAGGTCGCCGAAGCAACACATGGTCACGCCGTCTTGCGACGCAATCGAAATCGCATCATCGATACGGCCCATCGGGATCACACACACGGGACAACCCGGGCCGTGCACCATCTCGATGCTGTCGGGCAGCAACGACTCGATGCCGTGGCGGTAGATGGCGTGGGTGTGGCCGCCGCAGGCCTCCATGAACTTGCGGGCTGGTTGATCGGCGGCAAGTTCGGCGATCTCGGCAATGAGGATCTTGGCCGCTTCGGGGTCTCGGAATTCGGAAACGAACTTCATGAGTGAACCTGCGATGGTGCTGCGGTAGTGAGGGCGATTCGAGAGCAGAGCTCTTCGATCAGTGCGCCTTGCGCCTCTTGAATGCGGTGAACCGACGACGAGTCGATGATCAGCTTGTAGTCGACGTTGTCGTGAGCGGCCATTGGGCCGCCGCCGTATCCGGCGCAGGCAACGATGACCAGCTCGCGAGCGATAGCGAGCTCAAGCACCGACAACAGGTTGACCGAAGATCCACTCGTGCTGAACAGCACGACAACATCGCCTGGTTGCACACACGCGTCGACCTGACGGGAGAAGATTCGAGCAGCGCCAAGATCGTTGGCGAGCGCGGTAAGGGTTGCCGGGTCATCGGCCAGCGACATCGACCTAACGCTTTTGGCTTGGAGTAGTCGAGCGAGCTGTGCTGCATCGCAGGCACTGCCACCGTTGCCGATGCTGAACACCGTGGCGCCTGCAGCGACCGACGTGCACACATGCTTGGCGACTGCGTCGATCGCGAAGGCGTTCACTGCGACCGTTTGCGCCGCGAGCTCGGTTGACTCGGTCTGTTTCGCTGCCTCGGAAGCTGCCATCGATGCCAACAGTGCAGTTTCGTCGTCCTCGGCGGCGTCAAGAAACGGGTACAGGAAGTTGGTCGGGTCGCCGCCTGCGCTGGCCGCCCCGCCAGTCAGGCCGGGATGCTCCAAACCAAGCTGTGCAAGCTCCCACAACACGTGGTACCAGCGAACCAGCTCGGGTTCAGTCTGTTCGGCCCCGGTGACCAACAGCTGGGCGTTGTCAGGAAGCGGCCGATCGAGCCTGTGGTTTGCCGACTCGATGATGAGCAACGCGTCGTCCGGTCGAACCACATGGTCAAGATCGTCGGGCCTCACAGCGAACGAGGGGAGTGACCGAGCGCCGGTGACGGCCGGGTGGACGAACTCGACAGCGACGTGGCGCGCATGATCGGGCCGATCGAGCGCAGACACAATCAGCCGTCCGCCGCCGGCGAACACTCGAGCAAGCGTGAGCGCTGCCGCTGGGAGGCTCACGACTCGGTGGCTGACGCAGCAGGCTCGACGGCAGGCGCGTCGGCAGATGGAACGCCGGCGCTGAACGCTTCGACTTCTTCCTCGTAGACGCCACCGAGCATTCGCATGAAGTCGAGCTGGGCAGCGGCCTCGTCCTCGTCGATGATGCTCATGGCAAAGCCGACGTGCAGCAGGACCCAATTGCCCACCTTTACGCCATCGTCGAGCACCATGACGATGCTCACCTCCCGACGTACACCTTCGACCTCGACAACCGCCATCTTCCGCTCGGCGGGGAGAATCTCAACAACCTGGGCTGGAATGCCAACGCACATCAGTGGGCCTGCTCTGTCGTAGGGGGTGGGGTCGAAGGGCTGGACGCAAGTATGTCGCACACCACCTGCACAGCCTCGACGACCGGACTGTCGGGGGCAAAGTCGAGCAGGGGAGTGGTGGCCGCGTCCGCATCGAGGACCTCGTCGCCCCACGGTATGCGAGCGATGAGGTCGAGGTCGTAGTTGCCGCAGAACTCGTTGATGGCCGCAAAGTCGGTATCGGACCGGCACTTGTTGGCCACAACCACGACGCGGCCAATCGCGGTTTCGGCGGCGAGTCTGGCCTGGAGTTTGACCGCTTCGAGCGAACGAAAGTAGGGCTCGGCGACGAGCACGAGTGCGTTTGCCTCGCGCGCTGTGCCTCGGCTGAGGTGTTCGGGCGAGGCTTCCATGTCGATAAGGGTGATCGTGTCGGGCAACGCATCGAGGTCGCCCAACAACGCGGACACAACCGCATGGGCCGAACAAAGGCATCCCTCGTCGGCATGCTCAGGCATGCCCATACGCAGCAGTCGGACTCCATCTGGCGCTACCAGGGTGTGGCGATCCAGGACATCGGCCAGTGGCTCGTTGAGCATCGGCCCATCGAATGAACGAGACACGAGCGAGGTGGGAGGAAATGGAACGGCCTGGATTTCCTCGTTCGACACCCCCAGAGCGGCATGCAGGTTCGGATTGGTGTCGGCGTCGATGGCCACCACATCGCGCCCTGAACGTGCGAGGAGACGTGAAGCAGTAGCGGAGAACGTGGTCTTACCTGCTCCGCCCTTGCCGGCAACTGCGAGCTTCATCTAACCCTCGGAAGCTTCTACGGAGATGCTGATGAGGGCCGCGGACAACTGATCGCGCGCCAAGGCCAGGTCGGTGATCGCCTGGGCGAGAGCTTCGCAGCCGAGCTCGGTGACCATATAGACCCGGCGATCGGGGCCGTTCTCGGACGGCTCCCACTCCGAGCTCAGCAAATCCTTCTGTTCCATCGAGCGAAGCTCGCGGTAGACGCCGGCCATGTCGATGTTCAGGCCGTAACCGCGGACGGCTTCCGCGAGTTCATAGCCATACGAACGATCGGATTGTGACAGACCAAGAAAGAGCAGTTGGCGAAGAAAGCGCCGCGGCAGGACAGAGCGGGCCTGGTCCGATGAGTCAGTGGTCATGGCCGCCCTCGTGGTTGTGCGTGTGACCGTGACCATGATCATGGGTGTGGCCGTGAGGGTCGTGCTTCAGGTCCATGGCGTGGTTGTGCTCGATGCGATGCGCCATGCAGGCATCGGCCTCGTCGACCGAGGCATGGCACCAGCAGTCGTCGCTGCACTCGCCGTGCGCTGGTTTGGTGAGGTCGCTGAATGAGTCGGCGAATTCACGCGCTCCTTGCTTGAGGCCAAAGTCGGACAGTGCGTAGAAGTTGCCGTCGGCGGTGAGGTAGCCCTCTTCGACCAGACGATCGAGGTAGCCAACGCCGTTGCGTGCTTCGACACCGAGGAAGCGTTCGACCATGGGTGCATCGACGATGTCACCAAAGCCTTCGCCTCGAAGCCAGTACATCACCTGCAGAATCTCGCTGCGCCAGTACAGCATTTGGAGCGCTGAGGACTTCGGAGCCGCAAGGGAGGAATTTTCGTCTGGAGCGTTCATGGCAAACCCTCAAAAATTCGGCCAGCTAGTGCCGATCTGAGCTGTGTGTATACTACACCTAGCCTTGGCTCGGACCGCAATTGGAGACCCGCATGGTGCAATACACGAAGGTGCCCGTTCACAGTCATAGCGATCACGAGCTCATGCCGCTCAACCTCGATCCGGCCGATCCGCTCGCACCGGTGGCGATGCGCAGCCAGATGAATCCGAAGCGCGACGAGGTCTACCGCAGCAAGCTTGAAAAGGTCTACCTGTTCTGGATCGTTGGAGCATCGTGCGACGGCTGCACCATCTCGGTCACCGGCGCGACCCACCCACGCCTCGAAGATCTCCTGCTCGGGCGTGTTCCCGGGCTCCCCAAAGTCGAACTGATCCACACCGTCGTGTCGGTGGAGTCTGGAGCAGAGTGGACCGAGAACCTCCGTATGGCTGCTGCCGGCGAACTCGATGCTCCCTTCCTCATCTGCTGGGAGGGCTCGATCATGGACGAGACCTACTCGGGTGAGGGTTACTGGATGGGTCTTGGTGAAGATCGCGAAACCGGCCGTCAGATCACGAGCCTCGAGTGGCTCGACCGGATGGCTCCGCTCGCCGCAGCCACGATCGCCGTTGGTACGTGTGCGACCTGGGGCGGAATCCCGGCCGCAGCGAACAACCCGACGAACGCCAAAGGCGTCATGGACCACCTGGGCAAGGACTACCGGTCGACGCTCGGTCTGCCGGTCATCAACGTTCCTGGTTGCTCACCTGTTGGCGACAACGTACTCGAGACCGCCGCGGCCGCGCTGTTGTTCCTGAATGGCCTGGCACCGCTGCCCGAGTTTGACGAACTCGGCCGGCCGGCGTGGCTGTTCACCGAAACCGTGCACCGTCATTGTCCACGCGCCGGCTACTACGAAGAAGGTGTCTTTGCCGAAGAATACGGCGACAAGGAATGCCTCGTCGAGCTCGGTTGCTGGGGTCCGGTTGTGCAATGCAACATCGCCGAACGAGGCATCGTCGACGGACACGGTGGCTGCATGAATATGGGCGGCATCTGCATTGGCTGCACCATGCCTGGCTTTCCCGACAAGTTCGCGCCCTTCTACGCCACCCCTCCCGGATCGTTCCTCAGTGCAACAACGAGCCGCACCGTTGGCGGCTTCATTCGCCGAGTGCGCCGGCTGTCCATGCACGACAAGCAACGGTCCGTTCGTTGGGACGAGGACACCCTTCCCAGCGGTTGGGCTCGATATAAAAAGCAGCCTGTTGGCGCGGAAAAGGCTGTCCACCGTTTCTATAGCAAGGTCCAGCACTTCAACGACGGTGCGACCAACAAGTAGGTCTGAGTATGTGCTTCAAGAACCTCCCCATCGAGTTCGATGAAAACGGCAAAGCCAAGTTGCTCGAAACTGCTGGCGACCCCTCCGGCACCTCCGCTACTCCCATCAAGCAATTCGTAGCCGTCGGTAGCTCCAGCATCGGTGCGAGCTCCGCCGGGTCAGCTGCAAGCACCACACCACCACGCCTGAGTGCGTGGGGAACGAAATAGGAATCATGTCATTCAAGAACCTGCCTATCGACGTTGGCGCGGACGGCCAGACCAGGATTCGCGACGGCGTCACTGACCCGTACCGCGTCGACACAAAGCCCATCTGGGAATATGACGCCAACGAATCGGGTGCCAGCTCGGCCCCGCCCCGCTTGAAGGAGTGGAGCATCGACCCGGTCACCCGTGTTGCCGGTGCGTTGGCTGTTCACACCACTCTCGACCTCGAAAATCGCAAAGCCGTCGACGCGTACTCACAGGCCATGCTGTTCCGCGGCTACGAGATCATCCTGCAAGGCCGCGACCCACGCGATGCCATCGACATCAGCTCTCGTGCATGTGGCGTATGCGGAGGTGTGCACTCGACCGTGTCGTCCATGGCCATCGAACAAGCCTTCGGCATCGTTCCTCCGCCGCTCGGTGTTGTCGTTCGAAACCTCGGCGAGGTCGCCGAGATGTTCTACGACCACCCAATCCACCTCGGTCTGCTCGCCGGTCCCGACTACTCGACCGCTCTCGTGTCGATGACGAACCCTGAGCTTGTCGCTCTCGCCGAAAAGACACCGGCGAGGAATGCCCACATCCACGGGTACAAGACCGTCAAAGACATCATGGACGCCATGAACCCGCTCGAGGGACAGATCTACCTCGAAGCGCTCGAGTACACCCGCATTGGCCGCATCATGTGCACGCTCATGTTCGGTAAGTTCCCGCATCCGTCCACACTTGTTCCCGGAGGCGTTTCGACGACGATCACGACGTCGACGTTCAACGAGTTCTACACCCAGCTCGCGAAGATCTTTGACTACTCCAAACGCCTCGCTGGCTGGTGGGACGACATCTGCGACTTCTTTCTCGAAGCCAACCCCGACTACGGACTGGTCGGCCTGCGTCCATCGAACATGATCCAAACCGGCATCTGGGACGACCCAAGTGTCTACGACGCCACGTTTGAGAACATAGACACGTGGGGCAATGCTCGTTACTCGGCCCCAGGCGTGATCGTCAACGGCGAGCTCGTCACCTCCGATCTCACCAAGATCAACATGGGCATCGAAGAATTCGTCGAGCACAGCTACTACGACGACTGGACCAAGAACGGTCCGCAGCGCTTTGATACCGACCCGCTCGGCAACCCGCTCAGCCCGTATCACATGATGAACAAGATCACGATCCCTCGCCCAGAGGGCAAAAACTTCAAAGAGAAGTACACGTGGGACACCGCTCCGCGTTGGGATCGTATGTCCATGGAATCGGGCGTCTACGGACGTATGTGGACCACCGCACTTGCCGGCAACCTGCCCGACAACCCGTACATCAACTCCACCGGCGACGGGCTTTCGATGTTGATGCCACGCCACGAGCTTCCCGAAATGGAACTCAACTGGAAGATCCCAGAGAAGCTCAACGCATTCGAACGCAACCGTGGCCGGGCCTACGGTGTCGCGTTCACCGCAGCCATCGGCATGATCAACCTCATGCAGGCCTTCGACCTCTGGCGAGCCGGAGAGACAAAGACCGCCACCAAGTTCACGGTTCCTCAAGACGAGCGCGTTGGCTACGGCTTCTGGGAAGCTGGCCGCGGCTATCTCACCCATCACCTACACATGGACAAGGGCAAGATCGTCAACTACCAGATCAACACGCCGTCCACATGGAACGCTGCACCACGTGATCCCTTCGGTATGCCGGGCCCGTACGAGGAAGCAATCGTTGACACGCCGATTCTTGAGAGCGTCGGCGACGACGATGTCAAGGGCATTGACATCTTGCGGGCAATCCGCAGCTTTGACCCATGTATGCCGTGCACCACCCACATGGACACCGGCAAGGGCATCATCACCCGTGAGGTCAACTCCTGCAGCTGCACGCTCGAGTAGGCATCGATGCCTCCAGGCGATCATGCCCGTTAGCGACCAATCACGATCGGGCGCTCCACAACAGCTGCCCGACCTCGTTATACCGGGGCTCACGGTTCCCGATCCGACGCTGGGCAATAAGAAGCAATACGTGCTGCCCGAGCACGACACAGATCGCATCCTTGTCGGCGGCGTTGGACTGCCATGGCTACGCGACCTCGATTACGGCACCCAATGGGTGAACCGCGTTGTCGACCTCGACTGGCCCGATCACGTCATTGTCGAAGACATGTCTTACGCTGCGCACCGGGTCTTGCACCGGCTTCAGGAAGTGCGGCCGAGAAAGATGGTGCTGGTGGGTTGCATGCCTCGCCGCGAAGACCCACCGGGAACGATTCGCCACTACGACCTCGATCTCACCCCACCGGGAGACGACGAAGTGCAAGACCGCCTGTCCGAAGCCGCCATGGGCATCATCGACCTCGATCACACCCTCGCTGTTGTTCGCTACTACGGAGCGTTCCCCGAAAACACCGTGGTCATCGAAGTCGAACCTGAAGACGAAGGGTTCGGGCTTGGGTTCACGGACACGGTTGAATCTACTGTCAACGACGTGCTCGCTCTCGTAAGGTCAGAACTGTGAAGTCAAAGCTGTGAGCCGGGGTGACGAACGCCTCGAGTTCGACCAGATTCTGCCTCGGATCGCCGACCTGGCCGAGACGCTGGCCGAGCACGAAGACAAAGAAGTGGCCAATACCGCAATCGAGATGCTCGATTGGATCGACGTCTTCCATGCCAACGGCGTTGGACGACTGGTCGAGATGCTTCGCGAATGGCGTGGCGACATCCTCCTCGAAGCCGTTGCCGCCGATCCGGTTGCTGGAGCCTTGCTCAACGCCTACGGGTTGGGTGACGACGCCGACCTCGATGCCGCACGAGTAAGCGTCCAAGCAGCGCTCGCCGAAGTGCGTCCCTACCTGCACTCCCACGGTGGCGACATGGAAGTTGTGCATCTCCAAGACGGTGTCGTCCGGCTGAAGCTCCACGGAAGCTGCGACGGATGTACCGCATCTGATGCCACGATCATCGAACACGTCGAGTCCGCGCTACGAGAACACTGGGTCGACTTTCGACGCATTGAAGTCGAAGAGATGACCGCAGAAGCACACCCGCCTCCAACCGCTGGCACCGTCACCACCGGCATACGTATCAAGAAACGTGACAATGACTGACCCCACTGATCGCGTTGGCGACCTCACGTTCAAAGCACGGGCCCTTGCTCAAGCGCACCCCCTGACGGTAACGGCAACGGCATATCGCGAACAGATGATCGAAGAAGAACGGCGAAACCAGCCAATGTCGGAGTTCGCCGACTGGGCCGGCACCGCATTCCTGGTCGGCTACTGCGTCCGGCGAATCGAAGAAGCCGACACCGGAAACATGCCTGAGACCACGCCACAAACCCACGCCCTCGTGCCATTGGCTCACGACACTGCACGATTGTCTGACGAGGTGAAACAAGGGCGCCCGGCAGGCACGCAACTGTTGGACCTCTCCTTGGTTGGGAAGCTTCTGAACACCGTGATCGGCACCGAGATCGACAAACGAGTCGAACACTGGAAGGGCCAGATCAGTGCAGCCGACTGGGCGATATTCGAGAACTACATCGCGTGGTGGGTCATCCACGGCTACTCGATGAGAGCAGCCGAGATAGTGCGCTCCTCAGGGCCGTCGTAACCACGATGAACATTCTGGTCGCTGGCGTCGGCAATGTGCTGCGAAGCGATGACGCGTTTGGCGTCGAGGTCGCCAATCGGTTGCTCGAACGCCCCGAAGTTCCCGATGTCACCGTGGTCGAAACCGGCATTGCCGGAATCCAGCTGGTGTCCGATCTCCAAGCGGGATTCGACGCGATCATCGTGGTCGACACCGTCGACCGGGAGCGGGCGCCGGGAACCGTGATGACCATCGACTACGACGTCATTGATGTGCACGAGCTCGATCACAATGTGAAGTACGACCTGCTGGCCGACATGCACCTGGCCACCCCCGAACGATCGCTTATGGTGGCCCGCGCTCTGGGTGTATTGCCGCCAATCGTCAAGATGGTCGGGGTGCAGCCTGTCGATGTCGACACTACGGCCATCGGCATGTCCGACATCGTGGCCAATGCGGTGGACGTCGCCATCGAAGAGATCGATCGATGTATTGCTTCGCTCCAACTGACCGGGGCGACATGAGCAGCGAGTCCACAGGCGACGTGCCAAGCGCCTTGTCGACGTCTGACTCGATTGCTGCGATGAAAGCGCGGTTTGAATCGATCGATCCGAAATCGGATTCGCTGAACTGGGCGACCACCGCATACCGGCTGGGTATGGCGACCTCTGAGCAACCAACAGCGCACCCCACTCAAAATCTCAAGGAAGCCCTCGGCTATTACGAACAGGCTGCCCAAGTGCTCACTGCGCGACGTGCCCCGGTGGAACATGCGCGCATTCTCAATGCTGCAGGCTCGGCCCATCGGATGTTGGGCGACCCCAGCACAGCAGGCAGGTTGTTCCGAGAGGCGCTTGGCTTGATGTCGGGGAAGGGCATCGATATCGAAGAGGCTTCGGTGCTAAGCAACCTTGGTCTCGTGCTCACCGAAGGCGGTCGAATCGACGATGCAGTCGAAGCGTTCACCATGTCTCTGAACCTCTTGGCAGAACCGGCCGCCCTGTTGCCCGGCGAGGCCGACGATCAAGTTCGCACCGTGCTCGCGACCAAACACAACCTCGGCCAGGTCCACCTGGCTCGTGGCGGCATAGACGGATGCAACGCCGCAATCGAGGTTCTGGCCGACGCTGCGGGCGCGGTTCGCAGCACAGAAACCTCGATGCACACCGCAATGATCGAGCACACCCTGGGCATCGCGTGGAAGGCAAAGGCTGGCTTCGACCCGCCGGACAGCGAGCATCACTTGAGCGAGGCCATCGCGGCGTTCACGCGCTGCCTGACCGTCTTCACCAGCGTCGGGTTTCCCATGCAACATGCGATTGCCAAGCACAACCTTGGCCACGCGTACGCCGGCCTTGATGACGTCGCCTCGCTACAACGAGCCCTTGCCTACTACGAGGACTCGCTCAACATTTTTGACCCGCGCCTGCACCAGCAACAGTGGCAAGAAGCCTTCGCCAACGCTGAGGCCGTCGGGAAACGACTTGAGATACTGGTACCCGGAGCGACCAGAGCTGATCACATCGCCACGCTCGCCGGGTCAATGGACGACCAGGAACGATTGATGTTTGTCCGTCAGCGGCTGGTGCAGATGGAACGTTTACCCAAGGTCAATCAGCTCGAACGACTGACCGCAATGTCATACGCGATCGTGACTCAGCCCGCAGCGTCGTTCGTGGCATCGCTTCGCACCATGATCACCGTGCTGATGGAATTGCCCGAGGACCTCCTTGAGTCGGCGCTCGAATCGCAACTGGCAGCTCATGCCATGCTCGACAACCACGACCAGCGCGCTGCCGATTTCATTCTCGACGAGGCAATCAACGGGCTGCTGTTCGGCCCGCAGCGGATCCGCGTGCGAGACATGCTGGAGGACATTGGTTGGGAACGGCCATGACCGTCGGTGATCCAGCAACCGTCGTTGACCGGTTCATCCGAGCGATCGTGTGGGGTGAACACGTCACGGTGTGGGAGATTCTCAGCGAAGCCGGGCGGGAACACGTACTCGAGGCGGGAAGCCGTCGTGGGCTCGATCCACTCCAGGCGCAACGCATCCGCCAGGGCACCAGCCCTCAGGAAGAACTGGACGTGTTTCTCACTGGCCTCCTCCACGGCTTGCGGGTGGACTTCGCAGCAGTTTCCTTGGCAGATGTGCGCGCCAGCAACCCAGCGGACCCCGTTGCGGTTGACGCTGTCGATGCTGTTGAGGTCTCACTGTCGTGTCCGGCAACGTTCGGCGAAGGTTCCTGGGCTGCCGGGTCAATAGTGCTGTCACGCGTCGAGGACGCGTGGCGTATCGACCGGGTACACCCGCTGGTGAGTCGAAGTGAGTGAGTTGCGCCACTACGAGGTGGCCATGTCGGTTGAGGCGCTGGCCTCGGCCTGGGCTCGAACCGAGAACGCCCCGGATGGTTCGATGCTGGTTGCTGACAGCGAGATTTCCGGCCGTCTGCGCGGGGGAACGCCCTGGCAGACGGAAGGCAGCGAAGCGCTCATCATGGCCATGATCGTTCGCCCGTCGATCGACCCCCTGCAAGAGGCACTGCTGTGGTCGGTCGCGTCGCTTGGAGTCGCCCATGCATTGACAGAAGTCACTGGTCACAACCACGCGGTGACTTGGCCCGACACTGTGGTCCGCGTGGGCGGAAGCGGTGCCGGGTCGCCGCAGTCTCGGGTGAACGTAGCTGTGCAACTCGGTCCTGGCCGAGTCGAGCACGCAGTACTTGCCGTGCGCACACGCCTCGACGCGATACATGCATCCAAAGAGCGCCTGCTCGCCGGGCTGGAACATCATCTGCAAGCTGCGACGCGTCTGGTTGAGAGTGATTCTTTGGCGCTGCTCGACGCGTTCAACGATGGATTCTCGATGATAAACCGGCGGGCACGTGTCTCGCTCTTGCCGCGGGGCGAGGCACGTGGTCGTGTCACCGCGGTGGACAGGGATGGGTTTCTTGTGCTCGAGTCGTCGACCGGGATGCTCGAACGAATCGCTCCGTCCTCGTTGCGTTCGATCGAGTTGGTGAACTAGGCGCACGGTCGCACTACATGTAGACAACACCTAGTGCTATCGGCTACGGTCTGCCGTGTTGATCGGGCTGATTCGGAGCTTTGGGGGATAGCGGATGTGGTTGTGGTGGATTGCGAATGCACTCATCCTTCTTGTTGTCGTTCCTCTCGTCATTCTCCTGGCCAATCGGGTTATCCGACCAGCAGCAGAGATTCAGCTGGCGTCCGACGACATCCTCGAGCATGGGGTGATCCTTACCGGACATCTCGTTCCGGTGCCCGCTCTTATAGAAACCGATCAGTCCATCGCCGGAATCACCGGCGTTGCGGTGCGCTACGTCGCCGCGCTGCGCAGGATTGTGGGATAGATGCCAGCCGCTGCGATTGTTTCGATCATCTTGTTCACCGTCTTGATCCTGGCAATCGCCGCGTACCTGGTGAAGGTGATACTCGTTCTCCGTCACGTGAACGATCAGCTCGGCAAGATCACGTTCGGCGTTCGAGCCATTGCCAACCAGACCAAACCCATCAACGAGCTCACCGCATCGATGAGCGCAAATCTTGGTGCCGTCGCCGGGGCCCTTGGCGATCTTGTAGCTGATGTCTCGAAAGTTGACGAGCCTGTTGCATGAGCCGCCAACCGACTAAAGGGATGTAACGAATGGCACTCGAATTTCGCTGTGCGCACGTTGGGGTCACCGACTGCAAGGCAGCAACCAACGCTGACACCAAGGAAGAACTACTCGCGAAGGTCGCGGCACACGCACGCGACGCACATGGTGTCGAACTGAACGACACGCTCATCAACTACGCGTTGACCACGGTGACGGAGAAGTAAGGGGCATGTCGGTCTTCGCTGTTTCTTCTGGCTGGGTCACTGGCTGGGTGATCTTTCTCGTTGTCGTACTGCTGGTGGTTGCGCTGCTCCTACTCATGATCAAAGGAGCACGTGATGCGGCGATCAAGGCTGAGTCAATCGTCGACGCATTCAATGAGTCCGAAACCCACACCGACGGTCTGTGGAACGTCGATACGGTCAACCGCCACATTGTCGACATCACCTCGTCGGCTCGGGCCGCGCGTGAGTATCTCGAGTCAGCAGGAGGCGAGTCATGAGTACCCACGCCCTTTGGTGGATCACCCTTGGTGCCGGCTTGGTCGTTGCTGTTGTAGCCGTCATCTTGTTGCAGACGTTCTTGAACCAGGTCAAGCGTGTCGAGCGCGGAGCCGAGGCGATTTGGGAAGCGGCCAAACCCGTCGCCCGAAACACCGCAACGACATGGATGCTGACGCAAACGACAGTGCGCCTCGACCGCCTCACAGAAGAGGCACTCCGACACGATGCCCTGCTCGCCTCAGTCCAGGGCGACAATGGAGGGGAGGACTGAAATGCGCAACCTCCTCATCACGCTGACCGTCGTCGAAATTGTTGTCGTCATCGGAGTTCTGGCGTTCTATCTCATTCGGATTTCAGCGTCGCTTCACGAGACCGCGCGGCACCTGGCCAAGTCGACCTACGGCGTGCGGGCCGTCGAAACGCAGTGTTCGACAATCGGCCCCAGCGTCACGAGGATCAACGAACAATTGGCCACGATCACTGGCGCGATGGTCGGCGTCGCAGATCGCGCTGAGGCCATCGCCGACCGCGCCTGAACCGGTTCAAGAATCACCGGAGTTCGTCACCAATATTCACCTGCAACACCGTTTGGTCTAGTGTCTGGTCGTCCAATATCGATCAGATAGGGCCCTACGGTGCATAGATATTCAGTCGGAACAAGTGTGATAAAGACCCGCATGGGTCGGTGGAGCGCCTTGCTTCTCGTCATGGCAGTGCTGTTCTCCGCATGTGGTAGCTCTGCGAGCGACGCGGCGGTTGACGCGGCGGTTGACGCGGCGGAGACCACAATCGAAGCGGCAACCGCCACCACTGCACCCGCAGAGCCGGAGCCCGAACCAGAAGAAGCCACAGCGACTGCAGAGCCGCAGTCGGAGTCCGAAGAAACCGCTGCGGCCACAGTGCCGGAGTCAACTGACATTCGCCTGGCATTCGTGCCGGCAACCACCGGGCTTCTTGTCAACGTTGCTTCAGAGCAGGGCCTTTTTGAAGCCAACGGCCTCAACGTTGAACTGACGCCGACCACCAACGTTTCCGAGATCATCCCAACGTTGGGCCGACAGGTAGAGATCTCACTTGGCACGTCGACCGACCTGATTCGTGCAGCTGATTCGGGCCTTGACGTCGTCCAGATTCTTGGCAACACGATCGATACCGAAGAGAACCCGTTCGTTCGAGTGATCGTGCCCGCCGATTCCGGTATTGAAGGCGTCGTCGACCTCGCTGGCAAGCGGGTAAGCAGCCCGACCCTCAGCGGCGTCATTCACGTCGCAACGCTCTACTGGGCGCAGCAAGAGGGCATCGACCCTGAATCGATCGAGGGTGTTCAGGTGCCGCCTCCGGCGACTGTTGAGCAGTTCAACGCTGGCCAAGTCGACGCTTCTCAGGCTTTGGAGCCCTTCGCCTCGGCCCTTGTAGGCATGGGCAACACCTCTATCGGCGATCCGTTTGCATCCATTGGATTGCCACTTGCGACCAACTTCTGGGTAGCGAACGGCGAATGGGCCGCAAACAACCCCGACGCCGTAGCTGCATTCAAGCTTTCACTCGAGCAGGCACAAGAATTCATCCTCGCGGACGATGAAGCTGCGCGTGCAATCCTGATGGGCTACACCAACATGCCGCCGCCGGTTGCTGCCAGCGTGTCGCTGCCGACTTTCGATCTCGAAGTTCGCACCGACGATCTCAATCGTTGGGTCGACGTCCTGGTTTCTCTCAACCAGTTTGAAGGGGAAATTGACGTCAACGACCTCGTCCTGGCTGGCTGAGCCCCGCCGAGTCCGGACTTAGCTCACCGTGTCGGGATACGAATGCGTACACCTGCGCGCTGAAGTGGGATCGCACCGTGGTGCCAGGCGCCTCGTGCTCGACGGAGTTTCATTCCAGGTTGGAGCTGGTGAGTTTGTTTCGATCATGGGCCGGTCAGGCGTAGGTAAGACGACGTTGCTTAGAGTCCTGGCCGGACTACACCCGCCAATGGCTGACCTGCCAAACGGAGACTCCGTTGTCCGGTTTGGCGGTCAGCCGGTGGTTGGCCCGCCGGAGGGTGTCAGCCTCGTGTTCCAGGACTACACAAGTTCGTTGTTGCCGTGGCGCTCTGTGGCACGGAACGTCGAACTGCCGCTTGAAGGTCGGTTGCCAAAGGCCGATTGCCGGATTCGGGTTGCTGAAGCCTTGGAGTTGGTCGGCCTCGCCGACCGCTCCGATGCGCAGCCGTTCGAGCTCTCCGGTGGAATGCAACAGCGCGTGCAGCTCGCGCGAGCCTTGGCATCGCGTCCCGACGTGCTGCTCATGGATGAACCATTCGGTGCGCTCGATGCGCTGACGAAAGCCGACCTCGAAGATCAGCTGCTCGAGATCTTTGCCGCTACTGGCACAACGGTTGTGTTCGTCACGCACGACATCGAGGAAGCCGTGTATCTCAGTGATCGAGTGCTCGTGCTGGACGGCACGCCCGCTCAGATTGTGGCCGAGATTCCGATCGAGAGTCCCCGGCCTCGAAGCCAGATGCACACCCGTGAGTCTCCAGAGTTTCTTCGGGCTCGCCATCGCGTCCATGAGGTCATCTTTGGAACCCGCTGAGGGGCTGAACAGCGTGGCCCTGAGTCGCCGGCAGATCTCCAATCCGCTGGGAGTTCTGGTGCTCGTTGCGCTCGCTGCCATCTGGGAAGTGTTGGTTCGCTTCTCGATCGCTGATGTGCAGTTCCTGCCCGCACCTACAGAGATCGCGAAAGCCGCGCAAGCTGAGATCTTTGGCGGAGAGCTCACCGGGCGACTCATTCATACCGTTGGGGTTACGGCGCTCGGATGGGTCAGCGCCAGCGTGATTGGTGTTGCACTTGGCCTGCTGCTCGGCATGTCGCAGACGGTCTATCGCTACTCGATGACAAGCTTCGAGGTGACGAGAGCGATCCCACCGATCACGTTCGCTCCGGCAGCGCTGCTCATCTTCGGCTTCTCGCTGAAGATGGAATTGGTGCTCGTTATCTACGGCGGAATCTGGCCGGCCCTTATCAACACGATCGGCGGCGTGCGAGCGATCGCACCTGAGTTACGAGACGTCGGGACCATGCTCCGGTTATCTCCTGTCGACACGGTCCGCAAGATCGTGTTTCCTGCTGCGTTGCCGGCGATTCTGATCGGTCTGCGGCTGGGACTGTCGCTATGTCTCGTTCTCGCTGTAGTCGCCGAGATGGTTGGGAACCCAGCGGGGCTCGGAAACGGGCTTATCCGAGCCCGTCAGGCCCTTCAGCCGGCGCTGATGTTCGTCTATGTGATCGCCGCGGGGTTGCTCGGCGTTGCGCTGAACGCAGGGCTTCGACTAGCAGCTCGGACACTCGTGCCTGGCAATTCGCTCACGGAACTCTCTGCCTCATGAAGCGGATTCGCCTCGACTCGCTGCCTGGACTGTTGCCGCTGCTTCTCCTCCTCAGCCTCTGGGAGCTGACCGGAGACCCGGAGTCGCCGTTCTTTCCGGCGCCGTCATCTTGGTCGCAAGCCTTGTTTACCCGAGGGCAGGGCGACAAGATCGTTCCTGCAGTCATCGACACGGTGCGCACGTTCGCGTTTGGCCTTCTAGGTGCCACGATCCTCGGAGTCGTCCTGGGGCTGAGCGTCGGAGTATCCAGAACATTCGGCCGCGCCTTTGGACCGACGTTTGAATTTGCCCGCGCCTTGCCGCCAGCCGCAATCGTTCCAGTTGCAACTCTGCTGTTGGGTTTCGACGAGACGATGAAGGTCGTTGTGGTTGTGCTGGCGGCACTTTGGCCGATCTTGCTCAACACCAGCTCAGGAGTGCAAGAACTGAACCCCATCCTGTTGGACACGGTCCGGTCGCTGCGCCTGTCCAGAACCCGAACGCTCCTTGGAGTCTTGCTCCCTTCAGTGATGCCAGCCATCGTGCTCGGTGTGCGCGTTGCGACGCCGATCGCCCTCGTGATCACGCTGCTCGTTGAATACCTCACCGCAGTGAACGGTGTGGGTGCCCTGGTCGGGGAGGCACAGCGAACGTTCCAACCTGCGAGGGTGTACGCCCTCATAGTCATCACCGGCCTGCTCAGCCTCGTCGTCAACGCCGGCGTTCGCCATCTTGAAAATGCGGTGCAGCGCCGGCGCGTCGGCGATGCTTGGATGTGACCAAGGCGGGATCGCGGGTGTGCAGTCTCAGGTCGCGCCGATTACCCGCGATAGCCTTTGTCTATCGCGGGTTATTGGCTTGATGCGGCTTTCAGGGGGTTGGGAAACATCTCCGCGGAAAGTCCCGTTAAGGATCGTCGACCGAAAACGGGGTTGGGTGTTACAAAGGTGCGGGCACGGAAAGCGTTACACCGAATCCAGCCAAATCCGGTGCCTGTGTGTCACGAACGATCGTTTGCGTTACATCTGTCGAAGCACGCGGAGGGAAACACTGACCGGCAATCTTGCACATCGGGCAAGACAGCGACCCCTGCTGGCTAGCGTGGCGGCGTGGCACTGGGCAAGAAGCAATCGCGGTTGATTGAGGTCGACGGCATCGAATACCGATGGGCTTTCTCGATTGACAGTGGCTATGCGACAATCGTCGTCCAGCACGGACAAGGGTCGGGCCGGCGCCTCGAAACACAAACTGGCGTTTGGCACTGGGGCGAAGAGCGGGCAGTCAAACCGTCCGCAGTCGCGGCAGTGATCCTGTTTGCCAAGGAGCGGGGCTGGAATCCACTGGAGCGTGGACCTGCATTCCGCCTCCGAGGTGTTGATCATCTGTTCGACTCCGACTGAGCCCTTAGCGGGACTTTCCGCGCACTTGTTGGGGTTCCCGTATCAAATGGCCGGTGGTCTCAAGGGGTGAACGCAACACCATCCGATTCTCGATGATTTAGAGGTGCTGAAATGGGTATTCGTATGACGCCTGATGACCACGCAAAGATCTGGAAGCTTGTCGAAGCCGGCGAATCGTACGCATCCATCGGGAGGATGATCGGGCGGCGCCTCACGACAGTGCGCGACTACGTGAACAGGCACAATGGACGAAGACCGCTGCTTCCAAAGCCCAGGTCCGAGAAGCGGCTTTCAGTTGCGGAGCGCGAAGAAATCTCACGCGGGATAGCCATCAATGAATCGTTCCGAGCAATCGCACTCCGATTGCGGAGAGCCCCATCGTCAATCTCTCGTGAAGTGAACGCCAACGGCGGCCGGGCTCGATATCGCGCAGTCACCGCGGACACGATGGTGGCGGTCCGCGCGCAACGACCAAAGATCTCGAAGCTCGCTGCACATCAGGACCTTCGTGTGCTGGTCGAAGCGAAGCTCGCCGAATTTTGGTCGCCGCAACAGATCGCAGGATGGCTTCGCGTCGAGTATCGCTCCGAGCCGTCGATGTGGGTTTCCCATGAAGCGATCTATCTGGCCCTGTATGCGAAGCAACTCGACGTCCAGTCACGAACGTGTCTGCGAACCCGCCGTCCGCGACGTCGACCTCGAAACCGCCGTAAGAACCAAGGCCAGGGCATGATCCGGAATCCGGTCATGATCAGCGAACGACCAGCTCATGTTGAAGACCGGGTCGAGTTCGGCCACTGGGAAGGCGACCTCATCATCGGCAACCACTCAACCGCACTCGCAACGCTCGTCGAACGGGTCAGCCGGTACACGATCCTCGTACCCCTACCAGGTGCCCGCACAATGAAAGCGCTCAACGCTGCTCTGACCAACGCGTTGCACGAGCTGCCGGCGTCGCTCAAGAGATCGCTGACATGGGACCAGGGCAAAGAGATCCACGGCCACGCTGAACTCGCAGCAACAACCGGAGTGACGATCTACGTCTGCAACCCAAACAGCCCTTGGCAGCGAGGAAGCAACGAAAACACCAACGGCCTTCTGCGCCAATGGTTCCCAAGGTCCACCGACTTCTACAACCTCGACCGTTCGGCCATCGCAACCGTTCAAGCGTCGCTTAACGAACGACCCCGTGAAACCCTCAACTTCAAATCCCCAGCCAAAGTGCTCGCAACGGCCAGCTAACCAACCCCAGGCTGGCATCAATCCACTGCGCTAGTTGTCGCCGCCATGAAATACTCGACCGATGGATCCACAGTTCTTATCGGCCTCGAATCGTGTTTCGATCTCCTTGTCGCCAGCGTGGGAGTGGTTGACCCACGCGTTAGGAGATTGTTTCGGCACTCTGGCCCCGGCGGGGTCGACCGATACGAACCCATCGACATTCTGGATTGACCGAGCACTCACCCTGATGGAACGAAGTGATGGGTCACCCGTTGAGCTGGCGTCCGGCAACATGAGCCATTTCTCGCTGGCCGGAGACGTGGTGACAGTCTCAGCTGACTACGACACTTTCGAAGACTGCGATATCTCGACATGGGCGTTCACAGGACTGCTCAAGCAATGGCGATCAGCGGTACAAGTCGCATCAGCGCAACTCGAGAGTGCCTATGACGATGACTATGCGACCTGTGCCCGCACCTACGCATCGCTTCGAGTTTTCACCGACGGCCTCGACCCCGATGGCGTGACACAAGTGCTGGGTTGTCAGCCAACAAACCTCCACCGGAAGGGAGACCCGGTAGGTCGCAGCGGTCACACATACCGACCGATGAATGGCTGGTTTCTCAGCTCCAAGGATTCAGTCTCGTCCGATGATCTTCGTCGTCACATCGACTGGCTACTCGATCGTGTCGACACGACAGAGCTGGGAGCACTCCACCACGAACGGGACGCACAATCGGATGTGTTCTGCTACTGGGAATCGACGTCTGGCCATGGCGGCCCGTCGCTCAACCCTGGTCAGATGATCCGCCTCGCGGATCTTGGCCTCTCGATTAACATCGACACGTACTTCCCAGGCTAACCATCACAAGCTCGGTCCCGCTTGACCAGCTCCGTTGCTGCTGGCGCAAAACCACATTAGGAATGAGTGTTGCGTTGATGCCTTGAGACCACCGACGAAATCGGGCGGTTCAGATGCCGACTGTGATAATCGAGCGGATCCCGACTGAGCTGGTGCGACTTAGTTCGCCGGTTACCGAGTGCTCGGGCGCGCGTCCGGGTCGTGATTATGAGCTGGTCCTTGAACCGGGCGGAGACCTCGCCTCAACTGGTAGCCAGCTAGGCGACTGGATTTGGGAGAATCTCTGAACCCTCCTATCTCGAGTCGCTACTCGAGCAGATCAACCGCACCGATTAACTAACACCAGTTACAGACGGGGGTCGACGGGTTCGCTCTCCAAGGCCAACACACCGAACACGCATTGGTGCGTACGGAACAGGTGCTCTCGGGCCACGAAGCGGTCGAGCGCCTCGAGACCGAGTGCAAACTCGCGGACGGCCAGCGACCGCTTACGACCAAGCGAGCGTTCTCGTAGTCGTTCGAGGTTCGCCGGCTCGAGGTACTCCGGCCCGTAGATGATGCGCAGATACTCACGACCGCGGCACTTGACGCCCGGCAATACGAGATCGTTCTTGTAGGTCACGATCGAGTCCGCTGGCTTAACAACCATGCCTTCGCCACCGGACGCGGTCGAGGTCAACCACCAATTGGTGGCCTCAGCCACGGCCGCTTCATCCTCAAGGTTCACAAAGCGACGCTCCGTGCGCCGGAATAGCGTCGAGTCATGCCCGACCAGCCGGTCGAGGTGATCGAGGTGCCAGCGGTGCGGCCTGCGGGCGTACACCTCGCCTTCGGCCGCGAGGATCTGGAACGGTGCGATCTCGATACCAGCGAGCCCGTTGGTGTCCCAGCAGTACTGGCGGTAGGCATCGACGTAGCGCTCGGCGTGGGTGAGTCGAGCCGCCGTTCGACCCAGAGCATCGTCCAACCCTTCGACGCCACGCTGGGTGGCTTGTTCTAGTAGCGCTGTCGCCGACGTGAGCATGCCGGTGGCCGCTGCACCCGTGGCCGCGTACTGGCTCTTCAAGAGTTCGACCGCTTTGGCCGACCATGGCAGTAGTTCGGCATCGAGCACGAGCCAGTCGGTACTCAGTTCATCCCACAGTCCCGTCGCGTCAACCGAAGCCCGGACCTGGTCCAGCAGACTCTTGGTAATTTCGATGTCGTTGAAAAAGGCACGACCGGTGCGAGTCACGATGACGCCGGCGGCCTCGTTGGTGATGCCAAAGCGTTCCAGTGCAGCGTCAGAGGTGCGGGCGAAGATCAACACCGCACGCGAACCCATGTGCTTCTCTTGGCACACCACGTCGGGCACGCGCACCTTTCGGTAATAGTCGAATGCACCCTCGGGGTGTTCTAGAAAGTCGGGTCGCTTGCTGGTTGCGACTGGGGCCATGGTCGGGGGCAGGTGCACGAGCCATCGAGGATCGGTGGCAAAGCGGCTCATCACTTCGATCGCAGCGCTTGACCGCTCGGCGTCGATGGTCACCCGGCGAGCCAGGCTGGTCTCGACGTAGTGCTTGCCCAACACGTCGTTGATATCGAGCAGCAGAGGTGGACGTTCAGGTCGCTCTTCTACGAGAGGGCGAACCGGCGCATAGTGCTCGCGTCCGGCGTCGACCGAAACAAGTTCTTTCTCGGGCCAGCGCAGCGCGGTGAGTTCGCCACCGAACACGGCACCGGTGTCCAAACAGATGGTGTTGTTGAGCCACTCGGCATCGGGCACCGGGGTGTGGCCGTACACGACGGTTGCTGAGCCTCGGTAGTCCTCGGCCCAGGGGTAGCGGATGGGAAGGCCGAACTCGTCGGTTTCACCATCGGTGTCGCCATAGAGCGCAATGCTACGTACTCGACCCGATGACCGACCCTGGTATCGCTCGGGCAATCCGGCGTGGGCCACAACGAGTTCACCGTCGTCGAGCACGTAGTGACTGACCAAACTGTCAATGAACGCGGCGACCTGTTCACGGAACGACTGCGGCCGTGCTTCGAGTTGTTCGAGCGTTTCGGCCAAGCCGTGCGAAACGGTGACGTCTCGGCCAGCAAGGGCGCGGCCGAGCTTGTTCTCGTGATTGCCCAGAATGCACAGCGCTGTTTCGGCTTCGACCATCGCCATAGCGATGTCCAGTACCCGGTCCGAAGCAGGGCCCCGGTCAACCAGGTCGCCCAGGAACAGCGCTCGACGCCCGTCAGGGTGACTGATCGGCGCTACCGCAGTGTCGTACCCGAGCGCGTCCAGCAACGCCAGCAGTTCGTCGGCGCAACCGTGCACGTCACCAATGATGTCGAACGGTCCGGCATCGTCGCGGCGGTCGGTCCACAGCTTCGATCGTTCAACCTGCACCGAGTCGAGTTTCTCCACCGAGTCGATGACATGGACCCGAGTGAAGCGCTCCTTGCGCAGTCCCCTGATCGAGCGCCGGACCGCCTTGTGCTGACGTCGGATGGCATGTGCCGGCGTGGTGCGGTCCGAGCGAGCCTCGTTTCGCTCCGTGCAGATGCCGATGGGTAGGTCGAACACGATCGCCGTTGCGAGGACGTCCCACTTACGGGCCAACTCGAGAAGGAACTTGCGATCCTCTCGCTTGGTGTTGGTCGCATCGACCACCGTGAGACGGCCGACCTCTAGGCGTTTATCGACGATGTCGTTCAGCAACGCGAACGCTTGCCGGGTCACCGCCTGGTCGGTCTCGTCATCACCCACCAATCCACGGCACTGATCGCTCGACACGACCTCGGTAGCTTTGAAGTGGCGGTGAGCGAACGTTGACTTGCCTGACCCAGACGCGCCCACCAGCACGATCAGGCCGACTTCGGGAACATCAATCGTGTACGTGTCGCTCATGACGCCACCTTGCTGAAGACAGCCATCTGTGTTGGTGGCCCGGTCTCAGGATGGTCAGGACCAATCGGGGCGAAGGTCGTGGCGTAGCCGTAGTCGACGCAGATCTGTTCGGTCCACTCCGTGAACTCCGCACGCGTCCACTCGAAGCGGTGATCACCGTGGCGAAACGTGCCTGCCAGCAGTCGTTCGAAGTGCACGTTGTACTCAATGTTCGGCGTGGTCACGATCACCGTTCGAGGCGCAGCGTCGCCGAACACGACCTGAGCGAACACGTCAAGCCGTTCGGCATCGAGATGTTCGATGACCTCGATGACCGTCGCCACGTCACGGCCGCGTAGCCGTTCATCGGTGTAGGTCAGCGCACTTTGGGCAAGAGTGATCTGTTCCCGACGACGTTCGGACATGTCGTCGAGTCGCAGTCGGCCTTCGGCCCGGTCCAGCGCCCGCAGCGAAACGTCCACCCCAAGCACATTGGTCACGGTCGGTTCGGCCACGAGACGTTCGAGTAGCCGCCCTTCACCACAACCCAAATCAACGACGGCTCCACCGCCCGCCACCGTTACCGCATTAATCACCGCATCGAGTCGTTGATCGTTCAGGCTCAGCGTGCGCTCTAGCGCATGCTCACTCGCGTTGTCACTCTGGTCTCGCTCGTCGGAATCGACGTGACCCTCGGACAAGCGAGCAAGCGCCTGACGAGCCAGCGAACCAAATCGTAAGTACCGGCGAGAGATCACCTCCCGCTCGGGGTGAGCGGCAAGCCATTCGCCGCCGCGGCGCAGCAACTTCTCGACCTCGTCGTCGCCGATCCAGTAGTGCTTCTTGCCATCGAGTACCGGCAGCAGCACATACAGATGGGAAAGAGCGTCCTTCACGGTCAGCGAACCGCGCAACGTCAGCGATGCGTATCGGCTGTCGCCCCAAATCTCGAACGAGGAGTCGAGTGGAAGAATCTTGCGCTCGACCGTCCAGCCGAGCGGTTCGAAGAGTCGGTCGATGAGTTCGCCCCCGTGCGGCGCCCCCACGACCGGGGCCACGATCTCAAGGTCCATTGCCTGATCGACCAGTTCCGGTTTGTTCTCGCACGTTCCCGACATGGCCGTGCCGTACAGCTTGCCGATCGCGGCCGACAGCATCGACGATGCTGCATAGGGCCGATCGTTCACATAGGGCTCGAGCGTTGCCGTCGACCGGTCACCCCGAGCACGGCGGCTCAGCCGGACCGGGTCGACCTCGACCAGAAGCGTGGCCGTCGTGCGCTCTTCGCTGACCTCGGGATAGAACACGTGAGCCCGTCCGTGGCCGACATCGACGGAACGCACCCGGTCGGGGTGCTTGTGCAGCAAGAAGCCGAGGTCCGACGAGTTCGGTCCGTTGGCGCCGATCGTTACGAGCATCCCCTCAGTCAAGCACGTGGCAGTCCGACCGGCGCAAGATTCTCACGCTATGTCTTACCCGCCAGTCCTCGCTCGTAATCGAATCATCCGCCTCGACGAACCGCCTACCGGCGAACCAAAAGGCGACGCACCGATCAGCATGCCTAGACCGGTTGAGTTCATAAACGGGGAGGTCGTTCAAAATCACGACAACGAGTTATCCAGAGACGCCAGCAACACTCGATATCAGCGCCGCATATTCACCGCTCAGCGACGCGATGTGACCACTCTGTAACGGCCCAACCAGTGCACTGCATAGCGACGCCTCGTACTCCTCGGATTCGCCGGGAGTGCGGCGCGGGGTCCGCACCCGCTGCTCAGGATTATGCGCTAGCGCTCCACCCCGGGGATTGACACGCATAAGTGACGTTCTCGCGCTGCCCGATCGATCTGACGCTCAGCGTGTTATGAGCGGGTGTCAATCGCTAACCGGCCTCTTGTCATGATCCTCTTGTCATGATTGGTGTGATCGGGGGCGAGACCAGCCTTTGGGTCGGTCGATCGATGCAGCCGCACGGCCGTTCTGATTCGTTCATGACTCTGGAAAGCGGCGACGATGCGCATACCTTTGGGCCAGAATGCAAACCTATGGACTCGGCCCCGCACCCCCCTGAAGCCAAACACGATCCGGCCGTCGTTGGGGCAGCGTTCGCTCGGTGGATGGAGCGACGGAACCGCCGCAATGAAGACCCAGCCTATATGGATGAGTGGTGGGCTCAGCAATGTGGGAGCTGCCAATTCTGGATCCCTCTGAGCGAGTCGTTGGGCTATGACTACGGAGCATGCGCACAGGAGACATCGCCCTTCGATGGCACCGTCCGTTTCGAACACGATGGGCGCGAAGCCTTCTCACTCACCGATGGCTGGGGTCAGCCAGATGCGATGCCGCATGCGAAAGGCTAAGAACAGCGACCGACCATCTCTGATGAGCGAGCCAATCCGTATTGGACCGTTCGGAATCTTTGCAAACATGGTGCGGATCTTCGCCGTTTTCTTCGCGATTCTCGGTTGCTTCCTTTCCGGGATCGGTGCGATCGGTCTGGTCAATGGACCACGGGAACCAGTGATCTTGATCCCGGTCGTTGCCGGCCCGATGTTGCTGTGGCTTGCGGGATGGTCATGGTTGGCGTTACGCCGCTACTACGTGCAGTTTGACGAGACGGGGGTTGTCATCGTGATGCACGAGGAGATATTGCCTCTTGCCTCGCCGGTGTTTCTCGTCCCAAAACGACCGGTCATGTTCGGCGGGCACGCGATGTTTGGTGGCAATTGGTCCGTCAACATCGAGAACGACGGCGAAACCCGGAGTTACTGGATGCTTGGCCAGGGACGATTCATCACCCCCCGAGGAATGAAACATCTACGCACCCAACTGCAGCAGCGATCAATCCCCTGGCGCGAGATCTAGGACATCCTGGCTCTTGGTGAAACATCGCAACACTTGGAACCAGAGCCGGTTAGATACTCGGGAAGAGATGCGCTCTGCGACCTAGGAAAGAGCGGCCCCACTGTGACACGGATATTCCCGCACGACCGTGCGCTGATTCGCCGGTGATGCGGCCGACGGGTGGCCGCCCGCGGTCGTGAATAGGAGCTGACTCCTTCGGCTTGACATCTGGTAGCGAAGAAGTTCCGTTCAGAAGCGGGAGGTTGCAAGTCACCAAGCGACGTTATGCGTGCCTCGACCGTTCGATGGCGTCCGGGGTTCAGTCTTCGGGCGCTGGACCCAGCAGCTGACTACGCAGCCTGCGGACCTCTTCAATCAGCGCAGGCATGTAGATTCGGGCGTAGGCAACTATGTCGAGCTCTGAGCCCTCTGCTGGTGTCGCGTCGCGAGTGATGTAGATGTCTTTGCTTCGAGTTGGGTCGGCGCCGACCATGACGAAGCTGGCACCGCCGAGGCCGTCGCGGCCTCCTCGACTAGATTTTCTTGGCTGATATTGCAGATTATCCCGAATAGCGGCCTTGAGTGCCAGGTCGACCGGTTCGTGATCTGGGCCAAACATGGAGACCTCGGCAAGCTATTGGACTTGTCCGAAGCCCGCCTGGAACGCCTCCGGAGATTATCGAGTGATGGTCTAGGGAGAAGCGACTTCACCGGGAGTCCAGCCCAAGACCTCGTCGACATCGCGTTCTTTGATGGGGCGCTTTGTGAGCCGTGCGGACTCGATTCGGTCGAGTCGAAATATGCGTCCAGCGCTGCGCAGCTCGCAAAACCCAATGAGGTACCAGGCGTCGGCCCCAGAATAGAAGCCGATTGCTTCGACGCTTCGCTCGGTCAGTGTTGATTCGGCGTCGAGGTACCTCAGATTGACTACCAACCCACGACGAACAGCCTCCTCAGTTGTGCGGCGTACCCGAGCCTTTGCTCGCGCTTGACCGACCGGACCTCTGATGCGCTTGCGTAACGAGGCAACGCTGTCTCGCGTAGTGGGAGCAAGGCTATGGACAAGAAGATCTGACGCAGCACGCGCATCGTCGGAATAAGGTGCGTCCGCACCGGCGGCGGCGACGGCGATAAGTAGAGCCGTGACTTGTGGAGGTGAAAGAGCGACTACGGAAGTAGCTGCGGCGTCGAGGCTGACCGCTCCGCCGTTTCGGCCGGGTTCACCCACCAGGGGTGCGCCTGCTTCGCGCAGACTGGCGAGGTCACGTTCGATAGTTCGCCGTGTCACACCGAAGCGGTCAGCGAGGCGGGCGGCGGTCACGGGTCGACGCCCCGATTCGCGGATCACTTCACTGATAGCAAAGAGTCGTTCGAGTCGGTTCACCAACCCATCAAACATGGTCAAATGCGAGATCGTCAAATAAATCCGACAAATTCCGACATAGGGCTGTCGCGTCTCTGTTCTACGGTGAATTCTTCCAACGCAAAAGGACTTCACATGGCCACAGTCTCACTCGGATACACGATCTTCTACGTGAATGATGTCGCTGAGGCGGTCCGCTTTTTCGAAGCGGCCTTTGGCCTCGAGCGGCGCTTCGTCACCGACGAGAACGACTACGGAGAAGTCGAGACTGGGGCCACCACACTGGCATTCGTCTCGCTCGAACTCGCCAAGACAAACCTCGATGACGCCGGCGGATTCGTGCCGCCCGACGATGCACGGCCAGCGCCGGCGTCGATCACCCTCATCACTGACGATGTTGCTGGAACGGTTGCCGCGGCTCTCGACGCTGGAGGGCGCACCTACACCGACGTTGTCGATAAGCCATGGGGGCAAACGGTCGCTTACGTTCTCGGTCCCAGCAACGTGCTCATCGAGGTCGCCACGGCAGTTTCTGGGGTATGACAAGGATTCGTGCAAGATCCTGAGTTGGAGCGGCTCTGTCGTTGAATTGAAGCGGTTCAAACACCGCGCGGCCACTGCTGCTGAGCAGTGATTCCTGGCGCGATTATCGAGCACTATCTGCTGTAGTCCGGTCCCTCGAGATCGGGGTGCCCGTAGCAAACGGACGGTGGTCTCAAGGGGTGAACGCAACACCATCCGATTCTCGATGATTTAGAGGTGCTGAAATGGGTATTCGTATGACGCCCGATGACTACGCAAAGATCTGGAAGCTTGTCGAAGCCGGCGAATCGTACGCATCCATCGGGAGGATTATCGGGCGGCGCCTCACGACAGTGCGCGACTGGGCCTTGAGGAACAAGTGCGCGGAAAGTCCCGCTAAGGACTTGAGCGGATAGGTGCTCATTTAGGGCTCCATCGGTTGCGGTAGTCGATGAGTCGGCCGACGATTAGTACGGTGGTTGCGAGCTGGAGGGCGGCGTGGCGGTGGCGATTGCGTCGGTCGGTG
>Ga0209187_1000971_pt1 | contig 38670 bp, 20 predicted proteins | sample BantaG_FD_187430 | JGI IMG/M metagenome (GOLD analysis project Ga0209187, IMG submission 187430) | Marine algal microbial communities from Bantry Bay, Ireland - BantryBay_4 metaG (SPAdes) (version 2) | ecosystem: Host-associated > Algae > Red algae > Unclassified | place: Bantry Bay, Ireland...
CTGCAGCTATGCTCATCTGGAAACTCATTAATAAAATTCAATAACCTCATTTTTACTTGTTTTTATACAAGTATCTGATTCTCCGTGCACTGTATCTGCATTGTGGTAATCATCTGGATAATCAGATAATTTATTATTGAAAAACGGTTTGGGAAATATTTTGCTTAATAAAAGCATCAAGCATAGCGAAGACATGTTCTTTGTCTTTAGGTTTCATTTTAGTTACGTGTTGCATACGTTGGATCATTTTTTTATCTAGTTCCATATCAGTGTGACCAACCAGCCAATCTGGTGTTATTTGTAGTCCCCTGACTAGAAACCTGTATTCTTTTTCCACTTTCTACATCTTAATACACCCAAAATCTAACCCATGTATATCTACTTAAAAAGTTATCCCCCTTATGTAAAAAAGTGTCGGTGGTCTAGGAGCAATCGTTATGTTATTGATCATATTCTTATCTAGATCTGATAAAAATATGATCAGTTTAATGTAACTCGTTAAGTGTATTCTTATCATAGAGGAGATTCCTGAAAACGATCAATTACGTATCACTTTTGATTTGATAATCTTTATTAATAGATCTGCAATTAAAGCTCACCAAACTTGTATTCTTAACGCGTTATCATTGTCCCCAAGAAAATTTCTTATTGGTTAATTTTGTTTGAGTATTTTCAACAGAACTTCCATTTGCCATCGTTGTTTATATATTAGTGAAATCGATTTTCTCTTTTCAAATAAGCTGGAGTTTAAAACTTTTCCGTACCTCATTATGAACAAGTATCATATACTCAAACCTATCGTCATTCCATTAGTGGATTTGATAATTTAAACAGCGACAGAGAAGATATTGTTGGAATTGTAAAATTGAAATTCGACGAAGCTATAGGTGCTTTCAAAACAAAAATGCATCAATCCTATAATCCATTCTTATGGTTAGAATTCATTATTAAACCTCCCAATAAAAGATTAAAATTTATTCAAGTTGAACCCTCTACTTCGATACCTAATTTTATCCAATTTATTTAATGGTTTTGTATAAGCCTCTTTGGATTACATCACATTGGTGTCATTGATATTAAAAGTTGGTTCTAGTGTGAACTTATTTACGATTATCAGTAGTCACGGACTACTGATAGCAGCTTTGTTATTGGCATTTGACACAGACATCTTGGTGAGTCAAAAATTTTCTTTGGTTGTAAGTACTACCTTTATGATAAGAAAACCTATTATATTAAAGCTTGGTTAGATTTGGAAATTCGTTTGCCCGCTAGATGTTAATGTTGTTGTGGTTTATGAAATTTTTGCAACAAGTGGAACTAGTAAATTATTGGGTCTTGCTACACAAGGGAAAAAAAGATAAAAAGGTTTACTTTTGCGAAAGGAAAAATGGTGCAATGGAAAAGCTGGATGAAAAAAAACGAAAAAAGATTTGTTAAATTTATTCATAAGGACAAGGTTCCGGATATATCAAAAACAGATACTTCACGGAAAATAACAGAAGTAGACCAATTAATGGATGAGATGATTATAAATTTTGGTCGAAAAGCAACAGATTCTTTGGATCCACCTTCAGGACTTGGAGGATAAAATAAATCTTATTATGAATACAGCAATTGAAAATTATCTTCCTGATTTTTTAGATAAGGATTCAAAGAACTATGATAAATCCAAAATTTTCACAGATGGTAAATATTATTTGTATGATAAAAAATACTGTTATTTAAAAGCTCGTCTAGATCTTAAAAATCGAGTATCAAAAGATTCACTTACATGGATAACTTGGGTAGAAGTAAAAGCTGATAATTTTTTCAAGTTCTCTGAAAACATTAATATGTCTAAAGGTTTACTTAGTGCAGAATTATTTTCAGATTTATTTTTTTATACCGATACTAAAGGATTAAAAGTTCAATTAGATTTTAAGAGAAGAGATGAAAATTTTGATCCTTCAATTGTGATATTAAATTCGCAAGAAAATAGCAACTTATATAATGATTACATAAATGGTATAGAACCTGCTAAATTTTCTAAATGGTTAAGTATATTAAACCCAAGTTAAATTAAGTAAATTAGTTTTATTTACAAAGCAGCAATATTTTTCTCAAAGAAATCCTTAAACTTCTTTTTGGTAATGAAGGTTGAATTATACCATGATTTTATAATTAATTTAGATTATAGAAAAAAGTTATGTTCCCCTTTTTGGCTCCCGTGCACCCATACGGGTGAAAAGGGTAGATTACATTTATTAGATTTATAGTAATTTAAGAAGGATTGCTTCTTTTCTATTACATTTATATCATGATTGAGAGCGTATCAAATGTGCAAGTGAGCAGGGATCTGTTTAAGGATCTAAGTAGAATGGGAATAATAATTTTCTTGGTTTTGAATGTCAATTCGGGGATGAGCCAATCCGATAACTATCTACTTCAAGACCTGGATTCTATAGAAATTTCAGCTCCGAGAATTCTAAAACCATGGAAAGAGAGCACTCATTCGATATACCATAACACTACCTTGCTGCAGGATCAGCAGTTGCAATTAAGCTTAAAGGAAAGTGTAATTTCGGCACCCAGTGTTTTTGCTTCCAATGTGCATAATAGAGCTCAAGACTTAAGGATTGCGATTCGGGGTTTTGGTGCGCGTTCAGCTTTTGGTATCAGAGGGGTCAAACTTATAGTGGATGGAATTCCAGAAACTACGGCCGATGGTCAGGGTCAATTAGATAACTTGAACCTAGGTATAATTAGTAGGATAGAAGTCATGAATAATGGTGCATCGGCACTCTATGGGAATGCTTCAGGAGGCGTGATAAAGATCGAGACGCTTGATGAAAATTCGATTAATAAGGATAGATTGTTTTTAGAACTTGGCTTAGGTATTACAGCATACAATGGTATGCATCCGCAGTTCACAATTGGAAAAAAATGGAGTAACACGACTTTTATAGCACATCTCGATAGATATACAGGGGATGGATATAGAGATCATTCAGCCTTTGAATCTAATAATATTAATATAAGGATAATACATAAAACGGATAGGTCTAGCTGGGATTTCATATTTAATTATTTGGACAGTCCTGTAGCACAAGACCCTGGAGGCGTAGATAGTACGCTCTATGTCAATTCTCCTGCTGATGCAAGGGATAGAAATCTTTCTTTCAATGCTGGAGAAGCCATAAGTCAATGGAAAGCTTCCGTTAGAAATAATCTAAAACTCAATAATAAGGATAAATTAGAGAGCTATGCTTTCTTTTCTCAAAGAGAATTTTTAGGTCGACTACCATTCTCCAATGGTGGTATTGTTGATCTTAATAGAAAGTTTTTTGGTCAGGGCGCCTCTTATATTAAAACTTCCAAACTGGGTTCCATTGGCTGGAAATTTTTGCTAGGGTATGAGTTGCAGGCTCAGTTCGATACACGTATTAGATTTGTCAATGAGATGGGAACAACAGGGGATAAGGTATTTGATCAAAATGAGCAGTTTCGTAATTTAGCGCCCTACTTAATAAATGATTATACGCTCGATAAATGGATTGTAAATCTAGCCCTACGTTATGATTATAATGATATAGAAGTTGACGATCGCTTTACTTCAGATGGTGATGGAGCAGGAACGATATTACTCAATGATTTTAATTACGCTCTGGGGCTTTCTTATCTCCTAAAGGGAAACACTACCTTATTCGCCAATGTATCTACCAGTTTTGAAACGCCTACACTAAGTGAATTATCTAATAATCCAGATGGAAGTAACTTTAACACAGACCTGAAACCACAGCAAGCAAGACATCTTGAGATCGGTATAAAAGGAAGTTCATCTTTAGCAGATATTTACCAGCTTTCTTTCTTCTATGTCAATAGCGATAACGAATTGCTGCCTTTTGAATTAGAAGCATCTCTTGGACGCGTGTTTTATAGAAATTCAGGCACAACGATTCGAAAAGGCCTAGAGTTTTTCTCTACGCACACTTTGCTCACGGATTTTAAATTGAATACAAAATTCGCTTATCATAACTTTAGCTTTGGAGAATATATCTCTAATGGTGATAGCTTAGAAGGTAATAGACTGCCAGGTCTTCCTGATTATCAAACTAATTTTCAACTCGTATACGGATCAAGTAAATCATTACAAGTGCTACTAAATTATACCAATCAAGGAAGGATATTTGTAAATGATGTAAATTCAATATCACAATCGCCTAAGCATATTTTTAACCTATCGATTAAGTACAAGCTCGAAGTTAAATCAGCTATACTAAGTCCCTATGTAGGAATTGATAATTTCTTAAACGAACAATATGCTGACAATCTAAGAGTCAACGCTTTTGGAGGTAGATATTATGAGGCTGCACCTGGAAGGTATTGGTTTGCAGGAATTAGATTTACGCTGAAATAACCAAGGCGATTATCTTTAAGTAGATGTTCACTTTGGCATTTTAATTCTATTTAAATTTTTAATCAAACAATTTAACAATAGTATCATCATCCGATGCTGCAATAGTAACCAGTAGGTTTCTTCCACCACTTTTACTTTCTTTAAATATTTTGGTGCCTAATGGCCAATTTTCGCTTTTGCTACTATAGGGCATCATCGGAAAACCATAACTGAAATTGCTGCCGTCTCTTTTTGGTCCTTGGACAATAAAGTGATTTCTTCTAGCAGAATTATTTTTGAGTTTAAATTTTACATATGCTAGACTCGGATTAGGAACTCGATTGGTTTTTATTTTATTGACCTGCTCTTTACTTTGACCAATAAATTTCTGAGGTTCACTTAATAATTTAATAGAGGAAGACTTGTCTAGTTTTGTTTGTAACTGATTGACTTTGTTAAGCTCAATTTTAGCACTCCCTAGCGTAGTGATGTCTGCATATTCTATTTCTAAATTAATAAGATCTACGTCTGTACCTTCTACCTTGACAATAAGTTTTTCTGTTTTACCACTAACATTGATTTTTCCGACATTTCCTTCGAGGGTCAATTGCTTAGCATTGACGTTTTTAAAATAAGTTGTGCTGTGAGTTCCTTGGTAAACTTTTTCTAGGTATGGACTGCCGATCGTTATTGTAGGATTTTTACTGGGTTCTATCCATTTGATCTGATCTAAGATAAGAGTTCCATTGTTGTAATTGATGCCAATATATTCTAATATATTTTCATCAGCAGTTATAGTCATCATTTCTTGTTGTGTATAATCTAAAGTGATATTGGCATTGAATTCTACCTGTATTTCTTTTAGATTTTCAATAGGTTGCTGGATGGTTTTTAGATCTCCATTACCGTTTATTTGAGCGAAACTATATTCACAAATAATACAGACAAGAATAAGACTCATTATATTTTTCATACTAGAGTTGTTTTTAGATTAAACAATAATCCAAAGTTGAACTAAATATCGAGACCGAGCGTCTCAAACTTTATTTGTAGGTATCATACTATAATCTTAGACGTCTCATATTGTATTAAGATTATGATTTCCAATATATTAGGCTTTAATTTATTTTCGGAAGTCTGATGGTGATTTTCCTGTCAAACGCTTAAATACTCTATTAAATGTAGCCTTACTATTAAAACCTGCATCTAAGGCTATCGCAAGAATGGATAGATGATTGTATTTTTCGGACTTTAGTTTTTCAGTAATTTCTTTTACACGATAGGCATTTATAAAGTCATTGAAATTTTGCCCAGTGCCTTTATTGATGATATAAGAGAGTTGACCAATTTGGATTTTGGATTGTCTAGATAATTTCTGTAAGGATAAATTGGGATCTAGGTATAATTGTTCCTTCTCTACTAGCTCTAGTAAGGCATCGAGCGCTTCTTTTTGCTCGAATATTTCTTTAGGTTTAGATTCCTTAATAGCTTGGAATTGAGGAATGGATATGTCTAGTTGGGCTATGTTTTCTGTGGGTGTAAAATATCCTTTTACACCTAAGTAGATTACGATTACTACAGAAAAGAACTGGTACCACCATTCTTGTGTCCAATGTAAGTCTAATATGAATCCATCTGTAATCATTTGCAATGTATTATAGATGAATAGAAAGCTAAAGCAAATAAGAAATAGCATTAACCATTTTAATTGTAATTTGTAAGTATTAGAAAATTGATTTTCAAGAATTTTTCTAAACTTAAAATATAGCCTAAATGAGAGAATGAGATAGATGAGTAAGTGGATGGTGAATAAGGTTGATAGAACAATATTTGTGTTTTCCATCATGTATTGCATTGCTGGACCGTTCTGCGTCTGATCAAATCCGGCTTGTGAGCTATCGTAAGCGAATATGAATAATTTGACAAGAATATAGATGAGTGCTGGGATAAAGTGTAATAAGTCTTCCTTCTTAAATTTGAAATCTTTGAAAGATACGGATTTGATATAGTAGTAGATCAGCGGACCTGTCGCTAAGCCTAGACTAATTAGATAGTAGTTTATTTTGGTATTTCTAAATGTATCATACCAGCCCATAAAACCTATAGTATAGGTAGTTCTGTGATAACTGGTAATCAATAATAATATACCTAGGAAGAAATATGATATGTTGATCTTTGCCTTGAGCAGGAGCAATACAGATAGTATCAGTCCTTGTAAAACTAAAACAAATAGTGGGGTAGAGTATATATTGAAGTCAGGGAACATAGAGACAACAAAGTACTATTATTTATCGGCTTACTTGAAAGCTTTTTTAAATTTTAAACTAGGTATTCAAAAGTACTTTTGTTCAAATAAAAAATCCATCCTGATGTCTTGATCTACTTGGTCTATAGCGTGAGGAGAATCAACAAGGCCGTATAGAGAAATCACCGTATTTAATAGCAATTTTTTAGTACCGGTTGCACTTCTGAAGTTCTCTCTTTTCTTTCTGAGTTTTTCAGCATCGGTTTTCGTCAGTTTCCATTCAGTATTATAATGTTTCATTTCACATATATTAATAGTGTTGTCGGCTCTGTCGAGTAGCATATCTATTTGTAAACCTTTACGTTCTTTGTTGCCTGAAATATTGTGAGACGAGACTTCTGAGTAGATGCCGCTAATGCCGAGTGCCTGCTTGATAGCATCGTAATGTTTTATGCATATATTTTCGAAGGCGTAGCCTGCCCAGATCTTATAGCTGTTCGTAGTTGATAACTGCATCCATTTTCCAGTAGTTGACATTCTGCTATTCTGAATAAATTTCAGATAGAATAGCGAGTATTCATCGATGAGTCTGTAGATTTTGTCCTTCTTCTTTTTGCCGAATGGGTAGATTTCCATGATAAAATCGGAGGCTTCTAGTTCATCTAGTATATTGGTTATACTTCCACCATCTTTCAGTTTTGTGATATGGAGAATTTCCTTTCGAGATAAGCCTTTCCACTTAGAAGCTAGTGCTTTGATAATGGCTATATGTTTTTCGTGATTGTCAAATAGGGCAGCGTATAGATTGTTAAATTCATTACGCAAGAGTCCGTCCTTCTGAAAACATAATTGATCTATCAGCTGGGTGGCAGAGTATCCTCTTGTCACCTCCTCTAGATAGAAGGGAATACCACCAGTGACCATATATAGTTGTAAGACCTGATAGTTAGTAAAGTTGATCTTTTTTGATGCCAAGAATAATTTTGTTTCTGCTAGGGTAAAAGGTTTGAGGTGTATTCTTTTGGTGACTCTGTTGTGTAGACCTCCTTTGTTATTGATGACCTTCTTCATCATCCATGAAGCAGCTGATCCACAGATGATAACCAGTATATTCTCTTGTGAGGCCCAGGTATTCCACCAATAGGAGAATTCTTCTAAGAATGAAGAACGTGGAGTTGCCACCCAGGGAAATTCATCGAGAAAGATGATATGTTTTCTTTTTTTGTGTTGTTCTAGTAGTTTTGTGAGTTGTAGAAATGCAGCATTCCAGCTAGTGATCAGTTCTATTTCTTTGTTCGTGTGTTTATGGAGTTCTATATTGAATTTCTTCAGTTGGTTTGCCATGTCACCATAGTGTGTTCCTGTAAATTCAAAATGTAATTTTTTTGCTAGGGTTTTTCGAATTAGATAGGTTTTACCCACTCTCCGTCTACCAGATATTACCAATAGATCAGCTTTCTTCTTCTTTAATAAGGTATCTAAAGTTTTAGTTTCTTGGTACCTACCTACCATGTCGTAGTGATTCTTAGTCTTTTATAATTAGCGGAAAGTATAAAAAATATATAGATTCCGCAAGATATAGATCTAAATATTATTAATTTAGGCACCAATTAAAGCAATGAAATGTAGAATTACAACACGAGTGTTGAGTTTTATAATTAGCGGAAAGTTAAATAAATAGATGGTTTCCGCTAATTATAATTCTATTAGAAGGTTTTACGTTAAATTACCTTATCACCTAGATGGGTGTACTGTAGGTGGATTTAGGAAGATGATTTTGTGAAATATAAAAATTATTCAAATGACGAAAATCCAGATTAGTAGCTGTTGGTTATGGAGAAGAACAGCACGTTAATGACTGTAGCAATGGAGTAGATTGCACGTCAGCTCAACACCGAAAAGACAGAAGAACAGAATTTAAGATCTTAAATTATTAGGTACAGATATAAAAAATAAAAAAGCCCCTCATAAATGAGAGGCTTTGCAGCTAATGATTGTCTTTTTGAATGCTGGTGGTTATTAAAGGCTTCTCGTCACTGGCGCGTTTATCGCAGCCACACTGAAGCTTCTTCTGAATCTTCTTCTAAACATAATCTCGTGTTTTAATAATTAATAATAACACAAAGGTAGATCAAGTTTTTTTACGAAACAATGTTTGGTGAATTTTATTCATAAGATGTATTTTGTATTTTTAATTCTGCATAATTGTAATTATAGAAATTTAATTCTGTGTATGTGGTTATCGTGATCTAAGATTCTTAGTTAGCAAGAATTCTAAATATTTCCTTCCCTTCTTAGTAATCAAAATATTATGTTAAAAGTGCTATTATTTTACATTTGAGCATTTTACAGATTAAAATTTATTATAATATGAGCCAAATTATACCATTTCTATTTTTAGATGACGGAAAAGGATTTAGAATTGTTCAAAATGGATCAAGGCAAGAACGAATGAGTTCGACGTAGTCCAATAAAGTACGAAAGTGCTTTAAATAAGAGAACTGCTAAGCGGGCGGGCTAGCAAAGAACCCATAGGTTCGGCGAGGCTTTTTAACGAAGGAACATGAAGAACAAAATAAATAATTACCGTCATTCTAAACTAGAATTGGTATAATATTGAGTTTTGATCGCTTATCTAGATTGCCGCATCTATTTAAGACTCTCATAATTATTCGATTTTGATTTCCTTCACTTCACTAAACTTACTTTGCCCTCCATTTTCGAATCTTGCCTTCATTGTGTATTTGTAGATGCCACCAATGGCAACGCTTTGGTCTACATATTTTTCTTTTGTGCTATCTAAAATCTTCAATACTTGAAACCCTGATCTTGGTGTTGATCGATAGATTACGAGATCATGATTTTTATCTGTTGGATATTCCCAAATAAGCTCCGCTTGGTTTTTGTCGTTAAGGGACAAGCTTATCTTTTGTATTCCTTCTACAAGTAGGTTCTCACCGGTTTCCAAGTAGATAACAAAAGCTACATCTGATTTTAATCCTGCTTGATCTATAGCTATGATTTTATATTGGTAAGTGGCACCGGCTTCTATCTTAGAATCAACATAACTTGTCGTAATCATATCTGTCTCCGTGACAAGTGTCCATAAAGCAGTATTTTCTTTTTTCCATAATTGATGTTTATCCAAGTCATTAGAATCACTAGGTGCCCATTCTAATGCTATGAAATCCTTCTCTACTTTATAATCTGTGAAAATAGGGGAGGTAGGTGGAAGAATGTCTGGACGTTCTACTTTTAGAATTTCTGATAGCTCGGAGTAATTGTAATGATTGTCAACGGCCATAACTTTGTAATAAGCATGTCTGGTCAGAGTGTTTAGACTTATAGAATCAACATAACCGCTGTATGGTATAGCCTGACCTGTCAGTAAAGAGAATTCATGATAATCTGCGTTGGCATAAAATATTTTATAACCTAAAATATCAGGTGCTATAGAAGGCTTCCATTGTAGACTTACGATTCCATTTGAATCAACTTTGGCGCTTAGTCCAGTCGGTACAGGAGGAGGAATCGTATCTATAAGTTCTCCAAATGCTATGTGTGAACTTGCTCTATTACCAGCCGTATCTATGGCAGTTACATAGTAATAGTTTCTGTCATTTACAAGTGCTGCATTATCTGTAAATGACCTTGCGGAGGCAGGAATTAAATTTTCGTTAAGTGGATAATAATTGTCCTCATATGCATGTCCACGATAGATGTTAAATCCTGTAATTGGCTCTGTTGGTTCATAATCCCATTTTAACTTTACAGCAGCATCCCCCATGAATTCTGTTTTTAGTTGAGTGGGAATACTAGGAGGAGTTCTATCTCGAGCCATAGCCTTGAGACCAGATGTCACCGGACCTCTATTACCAAATGGTGTCAATCCAACTATTCTGTAATAGTAAGTCTTATAATTTTCAACCTTATCCAAATAGCTTATAAACGGACTGATTAAAGTACTGTCTCCACTTACGCCATGAATATATGGTTTGTCCTCCAGCGATTCGAAATTTTTGTTATCAACAGATCGTTCGATTACGTAAGCGGTGTAGTGTTGCTCGTAAGTAGACCTGGTCCATCGTAACTCTATCCTCCCCTCAGATTCGGTACCTTCTAACATGATGGGAGGATAAGCAGTGGTATCTGTGGACATAAGGATAGCTCCATTAGAAAAATCGATATTGATTCCATCAGGTATAATAGGTGTTACTTTATATACATATATCGCATCTTTCTTAATGTCGTTATCTCTATAAAATAGTCCAGACATTTCTGCAGTCTTTTGATCCATATCCGCTGCGTATAGCGCAAAAGAGAACTTATTAGATAACTCATTCGCTTGAGCAAAAACTGCTGTTGGACTTTTGCCAAGAGCAAGAGAAGCAAACTCGCCATAGATACATTCCATGCCGACAGAAGGGTAGTCAGGTAGATCATTTGCAATCAAGTAGGCTTCCCACTCTTGCTGACTTAAGGGAGATACGCTAGCCAATTCTTGGAAAGAATCGCTAAGTTTCTTAGCCGATTTGTCCAACTCGACCCTAGTTATAGTATATCCTGTTTTATTACACATATGCCACAATCGTGCATCAGATGGAGCCCATCTTAATGCTATGGAATTGAGGGACCTTTCTCCTAATATATGTACAGAAGAAACAGGGATAGGTACCTCTATAGTATCTGTAAGCTCTTGAGCAAAAAGAGTAATGGGTAGAAAGCTTATTATTATAATTATTATTGCAAATATAGATATGTTAGTTTTCATCGTCTTATTTCTGTTAATGATTAAATTGTAAACTTACGTTACTGCCACTCCATGGGTTCGTCCATGTTTCTCCGTCATGTCTCAGATGATTAACATCAAAGCCATAGATGCCGGAATTATTTCTTAGACTATAATTGTCTTTGTTGGTAAAAGCCCAGAAAAAGACAAATGCACTATAATCATTACCTAGAACATTTTGAAGATGATCTCTTTGCACATGTCCAAGATAAATAGAACTGCCCAAAAAGTTAATCGTCGTTTCTGAATAATACATAGCTAAGGTCTGTGATCTAAATTTGTGAATATCATGGACAACTCCCTTATGTAAATTGTATTTGAATGAAAACTTTGGACTGATATCAAAGTCTCCTAGTCCTCCCATTAGAGATGTTGTGTAATTAAATAGATTTGCTGTTGTATTACCTGATACGAAAATATTGTTACCAAGCATATTGTTATTGTTTTCGTTGTTGTTAATAACAGGCTCTTCTTCTGACCCATTTAAATACTCTAAAGTTCCATAGGTTTCATCAGCCATACTTTCTACGGTAGTATCCCATGCGTATTGAATATCTTCTTCTGTCAAGGGCGTACTCACATAGCGGGGATCTATGTTCTTAAACCTGAGCCCAAGAGGTTGAGTAACATCTAGGTTAATAAATAGCATACTTAGTTCACTGTTCTCCATTAATTTTGCAAGGTATCTGGTTCTTGTATAATTCCTTATACGTAATTGAACCATTCCAGTAGTCAAGTTACTTATGACATTTCCTTCAGCATTTTCATCATAATAAGTACGTATAGTTTTATTTCTGATCTTTCTATTAAAATCTAAAATACTTCCGTAAGCATTACTAGCCTTATTCTTCCAATAGTCACTTTTGTAGTTAGGCATAAAGGCTACTGTAGGATCATTATTATGAGATTTATTTTCTGATGAGACTTTGTTGTACCCGTAAGCATCGAAAATGTCAAAATGTTCTTCTAAAGTCATATATATCCATGGCTCTTCCCATGATACGTCTCCAGAGGTTATTGTTTTGGTGATAAGTTCAGAACTAGATCCAGCTAACTTATCTCTCAATGAGTTGAACTTAGAGGTTTTAAAACTATACTCAAAAATAACAAATTCGTGTTCGGCAACCTCAGACCCCGGCTGTAGTTTTCTAGCACCTGAAACGAAATTCATTCTGTTATGTAGACCTACAAATCGTATATCGCTATCTGAAAATTCAAAATCGCTCGGCTTGAGATTGAGGGGATTCATCGGGCCCTGGTTTGGATTGAGATTATCCAAATGATTCGTATTGCCGATTACATTTGAGCCAGGGTTATTGCTTAGTAGGTTTTGACCACCTGCTATCGTATTCCCAGAATTGACAGTGGGTGCATTTATTCCTATTCCTGCCATAATTAGTTCCTGATCTTTGACACGTATTATCTTTATATTATAAATCATGTCGTTCAGTAAACCAGCAGGCATCGGATAGCTAATTCTATTACCATGATTGATGATCTTACTTTCTATTGGACTAGATCCATCGAGCGGATAATATCTAGCTACGTATTTATATGTCCCCTTGTCATCACTTGTATACAAATAACTATCTCCTTCGTAGGAGAAAAAATCCAAGTATCCTTCTGCTCTATCTGGAGCTCCCTGTTGTAGATAGTACTTTTGATTTACGATAGGATTTGTATCCTTAATTCTATTTAAGGGTATCTTTGGTGGTAACTTTGATGTCCAGTAGGTAGAGAGACTATCTTCTTTCCAAAGACCACTTTTGCCAGAAGCAGCTGGCCAATAGACATCATTTTCTACTCCGTTAATAATTTCTTTAGCATGTAATTCTACCTTAATACTTACTTCGTCTTCAACTATAGGTTGCTTAGGTACGAGTGTAATTATAGTTTTGTCTTCACTCCAAGTTTTTCCATCTTCTGGATGTAAGGTCACGAAGTTGCCTCCATTGCTTCCATCACTTTTATATAAGTCTACTGTGCCATATGGATACAGGAGTTCTACACTGATTTCAACATTGCCATCTTCATCTGGATCTCCTACAAGAGGTATTTCTAGAACCTCATGAATCGGTATGTTGAAACTTACCTGTGTGTTTTTAAATGGACTTACTTTTGTTTCTCCATTGCCAGCGCCATTAGCAGGCATGATTTCATTAATAAGCGCAAATCCGAACGGGTCTGTTTTTTGTGGCTTACATTTTTCGCCGACAGAAAAACTGAAATTAGAGCTTCCGCTAAATAGACCACCGAGTACACTATAATGTATAGCAGCTCTACCTTCCGCCCAGACAGGATTAGGAAATCCTCCTTGTACCATAAATGCTGCGCCTAGTTTAAATAAATGTATTCTCCTTTTCTTTATAAATTTAATTTGTAGACCAACCTCTCCTTCTACACCTGCGTAGATTCTTCCTGTTGCATACCAGCCATTGGTACCTATAGGAGATATTAATTCTCCTTCACCAGTATAACAAACACTTTCCTTTCCATAATTCAACATATTGAGATCAAAACCAACAGCTAAGCCAAACTTTGCATATATCAGAAACATATCAATATCTATATTCAATTCGGCAGAAAGACCTAGAATAAATCCTTCTTTATTCCCTTCTATCGGTTCCCAAGCTCTATCATTTTCTCCTTCAAAGCGATCTCCTCCTGCTAACCCATTTTCTGAATCGCCTTCTGATCTACCTTCTCCTAACAGTCTTGTAATGAGTGGAGGCATTGACATAAATCCTTCATCTATGTTACTACCAATTTGGAAATAAGTTCTAATTTGTAGCGTCAACCAATCATCATCATCCTTGTCCCCTGGATCGTCATCTGCGTTGCCGACGCCTAGGGTAGCTTTCAAAGCGCCTGGGCCTGGAACTTTAGGATCATATCCCTGGACACCTTCTTCACCGCCTGGGCCGCCTAATTTAAAATACCAGTCATTTCCTGCAGGAGAGGTTGTCAAATGAAAATTACACTCTACAAATTTCTTTCCTGAAACTCCTCCAAAGGATGAGGCTTGTACATGGTCCTCATTACTGCCAAAGACAGCTAATGGCCCAACTTCTAAATCTACATATACTGCAAATCCCGCATGAAAAACCTTACTGTCTCCTTGCTTGTCATAGCTTATAATTACATCTGCCTTTACCGGAGGGCGGTCATTTCGTTCGGATACCTTAGTCATAAAATAACCGGTACCTATTATTCTAAAACGAGTTACCCCTTGGCCACTGGTGACGGCTAATTCCATGCCGACATCTGCATTAAATACAGATGCATCACCCGCTGTCGCTAAAGATAGACCTGCTTTAAAAATAAATGATCCCTCTTGAGGACAGACTGTAAATCCGCTGGGTTCCACCTCGCCACTTCCGGCTCCACTTTCGTCAGGGGTATTTACCTTACTGGCCTCCTCAACCATCCTTGGATTATAACCGCTGGCTTCCTCGGTACCACCATTATCTATAGCCATGTTGTAATAAAAACCTCCACTTATCCCTATTAGGGCAAGGGCTCCCATAGTTGCAAGCGGAGTACTATTAGATCTAACCATTCCATCAACGTACCAATATCTATAGGTTTCTGTGGATCCAAAATCTGCCGCTAGCTTAACTTCTGCTATAGGTAAACCTACATGGATGTTACCAGAAAAACCTGAACTCAATTGCCCACATCTATTTTTGTCCTTGTATACACAGACTTCTCCTTTTAGGGTTATACCATGACTCTCCGTGCCTTCCGCCTCATCACTATCTGATTTTGTTTCGAAACCAATCCTTATACAACTTAGGGAAAGTGAATCAAATTGAAATTGGCGCTTATCAGTATCCCAACTAAACTCGATGCCCATATCTGCTCCTGCCTGGAGTCCTCCATCATCATCGTCCATGAGGTTGAGTCCTATTGTGTATGTCAGCTCTGCTCCTATACACTTGCCTTCATTTTTAAAATTTTCAATAGACAGGTTCCTTATAGAAATTGGAAATCCACCAGCCTTACCTTCTTCCTCAGTAGCGGTACCGCCTATAAACTTTTGTGGGCTGGCAAAGGTGTGATCCCAATCAAATCCATTCTTATTGGAATAACTCAAATCAAATTTTAAGCCTTTGAAATTTACGATAGTAGCAACGGTGCTAAGGGCTTCACTACCTGTTGTACTGATGTCAATAGAACCATCAAAGAACAAGGAGATTCCATCTATGTTTTCATCATAATCGTCATCTCCTATAAGGTCCTTATCTATCTTGCCGTACTTATAGTGAACATAAGAATTGTCATTGAGGCTTGCTGTTCCTAAGAGCGGAGGAATATTCAAATTCCCATTAGGTTTAATACTCATAAAAAATCCCCAGGCGGGTTTGGTGTTTGCTGGGCTATCATCTGGAACACTATATGCGAGGACGGCCTCGTAAGGTGTTTGCTCGTCTGTAATAGGAATGCCTAATTTACCATCGAGCCTTCCTGACTCAAAAGTATTCTGGACTATGTTTAATTCGAAATTATCCAAAGAGAATGCCCATCCATCTGTCTCTCCTTCAGAAGTGCTGATTATATTTTGGACATTGATATTGCCAGAAAATCCCGTCTCATCGATAAATATATTTTTTATGCCTGCTTGGAAGCGTCTTTCATTATTGGTCTTATAAAAATCCTTCGGTGCTCTGATGGCAACTTCCTTCATATAGAATCCCGTCCATGTATTGTTAATGGCAGAAGCCTCTTCTGGTGTAAAACTATCAGGTACCTCTATGGCTGAATGATCGTACCCTTTTGGGAATTCTATACCTGTTGGATTGCTAAGACTAGAGTAATCCAGGAAGCCTTCAGTAACCTTAAAACCCCATCCCTCTAATCCGACAAACTGAAAATCATCCATCGTAAAACTTACCATGAAGTTGGTTTTTCTCATAGTGTAATCTTCAGCTCCTTCGGGTAAGCTTGGAGCATCTTCCGGATTACATGCAGCTTCTCTGTTTAGTTTAAAGCTGAATTTAGCGGTTACTGGTTCACTCCCTTGGATTCCATCATCTGTATCCTTGACAATTTTGTCCGTGTCAAATTCCGCTTCTATAGCAATACCTAAAGATTTCACACAGGAGCATTCTAAATTTAGATAAGTACCATTTGCCATTATATTCTCAGGCGTACCTGAAGCACCTCTTATGGTATACTTTATATTTCGTTCGTTTTCTTCTGCCCAGTAATTTTCTAAAAGTAAATCCTTGTTTAGATGAATCAAAACTTCGTTCTGAAAACCAGAGGGCTTAAAACCTATATTTGCTGCTAAGGACAAATATTGATTATCTCTCATCTTATCAAAATGATGTTCGTATAAGATTTTTAAGGAAGCACTTTTAGCGCCGAAGTTCATTTCTGTAATACCGATCAGCAATTCATTGTCCTGGATTTTACTTTTGAATCCTATAGGCATTCCTAAGGGGCGTCCTGCGGCCATGTCTGATACGATTCTTCCTCCATCTGCATTATCTGCTAACCAATTATTTACAGTGCCCGATTCGCCTGGCATAGGCAGATCAGCATCGATGCTACTATTAATATCTGCGAGACTAAATGGGGAGTCCTCATCAGCAGTCACCTCTCCTGATACCATGCGGTTCAGAGCATTGAGTTTTACATCTTTAAATGAAACTGCAACTTTTGTATTATTTAGAAATCCTATCTGTACGACTCCTTTTCCTGATATTTTACCTCCACTATTATTTTCTATTTCTAAATCTAGAATCGCAAAATATCCAGCCATAAAACTTGTGATATCTCCTATAGAAGAAACAGGGGACATGTCAAAGGCTGGAACTTCATTTTCAGTAAAACAATTTGTTTTTGTATTTTCTCCTCCTACGGTATCTGTTTGCTTTACATCTGGATCTATAATAAATCTTCTGATAGAAGATTTTCGATATACATCTTCTTCGATAAGATTTCCTAAAATGTGTTTGGTTCCAGGAGTTGGAATTTCGCTCACAGCATCAGAAACGTTAAAAGTATTTAGCCAAAGCACTCTCCAGAAATAATCTCCAGGTTCTGTGATTTCAGAAGTAGTTACAGATACATCCTTATAGACAGCTTCTTTTAGATCTTCAATGTCATAAGTGTAGGTTTGGTTATTAGGTAAATCTCTTAGTTCTGTATAATGCTTATCATAGAAAACGGTTCCTTGACTTCCGTAAATGATTGTTTCATCTGTAAAGTTTTCTTCTTTGGATACCTGTATAATGTAACGTTCATCTACAGTGGATAGATAAGTGCCTTCTACAATCCTTTTATGATTTGCATGTACAAGAGCGACAGGTGGCAATACACGTTCTGGGGCATTTCCGGTATTCCATTGTAAATTTACAGTTCCGGGTAATAAGGTGTCATTCTGAGCTGGATATACCATTTTTGGCATAGGCATTCCAATATTGAAATTGACTTCTGAGAATCCACTAGTCTGTTTTTCATTGCTGAAACTAGTTATCATAGTCGCCGTTGGGCTAGGTACAACATAACTGTAGTTCTTGCCCTGTGTTGTTCCTGTAATATCTACCTGGTTGTCATCCTGTTCGCTCTGCATATTGAGAGGTAGCAAGGATGTTCTTAATGGCGTAGGATCTGTAATGCCAATATTTTGCAAAAAGGGCATTGGTCCATTTGGCCAATTATTCTTGGCTCCTGTTCTAATATAAGCTGTGAATTTATTATCATCAGAGGATTGATACTGTAAATCAAAACCAATCTGTCTCACTTCGTCACATACAGGATCAAACTGTGCAACAATAGGAAAATATATAAAGGGGAGGGTATCTCCTGCAAGGGGATAATAAGCATCAAATTCAAAATTGACTTCAGCAATACAATCCGAAGTTATACCGTCGTTTCCTTGTCCATCAGTTTCAGATTCTTCTTCATCCGTATCTGTATCGTTCTTTTTCTTGACCTCTATTGTTACACAATTACCCCAACCTCCTTGCTCTAATGTGACAGGAAATGCAGGATCATCTACCTCTACTTTTATACAAACAAAATACTCTATTCCTTCCTTGAAGTTATTAGTGATTTCCATCGTATTTTCTATCTCTTCACTTCGTTTATATCCAGTCCATTCCCAATGGAAATCCAGACCGTCCCTAATATGTAATGGTACGGAAGGAAGTTCATCTGTTTTTTCTATAGCACCAATTTTATATTGGATATTCGGATTTAAATTATGAGTTTCAAAATCACTTGCTACCCATTCGTAGCTTATAATTTCATCTTCATTTACCTTAGTCCCCTCTGACGGTTTTATTAGTTTTGGTGCTTTTACCATCGCTTCAGACTCTCCGTAATTAATCACTACACATTCGCCCAGACCAAAATTATCAAATATATGTGGTTGTTCTCCTGTCGGATCTAAGCCTTCTTTAACTAATGGACAAATGATATAAGACTTACCGTCAATGAGAACATAATCACTAGGTACGATATCCAACTTATAGGTATGTAGATTCTTATACTTGTAACCAGTTTCTATCCATTCTAATCCCAGCGTATTTATATTTTCATAATTCACATCAGGAAGCGTGTAATCGTATTCCTTGATACCGAACAGATAATTTAAGGGCATGTCATAATCTTGTGTAAGATCAGAAGGTAGCCACTCTATAGTTGTAGGATTTATGATGTTAGGAGGACTAGAAGGGACGGTGGTTCCTGCAATAGGTTGTGTAATAATGGGAGCGGAATAGGATTCTTCTGGATCGCCATAATTGAAAGTGATACAATTTCCCCATCCGTTATTTTCGAAAGGAGGAATAGTAGTCATAGGGTCATTTTCTGTATCGACAAATATGCAAGCATGATATGATTTTCCCAGTGTAAGAAAGGGGGGTGCATCATGGCTTAATTCTAGTGTATTAGAATGATTTAGAGCCTTTTCCCAAGGTGTATTTAGATATACAAAATTTGTTGTATTGACATTATATTCATTGACATAAGGAGTAAGAGAATTGTTTTCTATTATACCAACAGAATACCTCGTCATAGGATTCACTCCATTATCGTCCCATGCAGGTGGTGTCCATCCATATTCTATGATGAGTCCTTCTGGGATTATAGTGCCTTCTGATGGGGTAGTAAGCATAGGAGGTGATAGATTAATGTATTCTGCATCATCTTCATCACCATAGACAAAAGTTTCTACTTCGCTATGTCCATCGTTTTGGTAATTTATACTGCCTTCTGAATCTTTTGCTGTTACTCTCACAGCATACCTGTGACCTGCGATTAGATCTAGAGATACATCAGGAATATGAGTTAAGGTTTGGATGTCTTCTTCGAAGTAAATGAAATCTACAGCAGGGTCTAACATGGCCTCCGTAGGACTGAGATTATCATAGATTGTAATATCTATTACTTTAAGATCATAGTTCGTTCTCATGAGTAACTCAGGCGTTATAGATCCTGGTGGACTCCATGAGAAGGGAATTAGATTTGTCGGATTTTCTGGAATGACCAAGTCATTAGTTGGATGTGTGATTATCGGTCTATCAGGAAAGACGATTTCAAAACTTGCACAACCTAGAGGAGTGCCTTCTGATAATGGGTCTCCGGTTAAAGAATCTCTTGCAACTAGACAAAGTGTATATTCTCCTTCGGGAAGAATCCTGTTTGTATAAATCAAATCTAACTGCTCAGAAGATATCCCGCTAGTATTAATATCTGCTTCAGTAAACCCTGCATAAAGTTCACCTAGTTGGTCACCGGTGAAAGTCCTATTTTCTCCAGGTTCAAGGACTATGTATTCTTTCATACTGTTATCATTAGTTACAGCATTAAACCCATAATCGGCTTCTAGTGCAGCAGAAAAAAATATGGTTTTTTGAGTTTGGGCGGTATTAGTTACTCCCATGATTACGTTGAAATCATATTCTAGGTAGGCCTCTAGTTCAATAGCATATGGAGGGGCAACGGAAAGATTTAGTAGGATAGGTTTATCTTGCCCAACTAAGGAGTTACACAGAAATAAGATTGCTATAATACTGTAGATAGATTTATATATTATTTTCATGGTAAGGTGCTTTAGGGTTGTCAAAATGATACATTATAAGAGAGACTAGCTCTAAGTTGTGAAAGTGTTTTTTTATTCGAAAATGATCTTCTCACGCTACTGATATTTACAGAAAGACGTTGTTTTTTCTTAGGTGATAATCTAAAAGAAACTTTATTTTGAAGAATAGATCCAGTACTTAACGTGTCCGTTTTTCTTAGGTTATATGTTGACGTGAAACTTAGTTTCGTTTTTTTACTGAAGGACTTGGATAGACCAACTGTCCCGCCATATCTTTTTAAAACATTAAGGGCAGAGGAGGTCTTGTTATAGTTGGTGCCTAAGTTTATCCCTAGTCCTGAGTTCTTCCATTTTATGCTATAATTTAGATTGTAAATTTGAGCTTTTTGACTTTGTGGTTCATCGAAAAAAGTACTTAGGTCTGTAAATCCGAAACGAACTAAAGAAGCTGTAATATTTTGACTTTTTGAATTATTTATAAAGTTTAATCTAGGCACGATTGATAGATTTTTTGAAACCTGTGCATAACGAAGTGTGTCTTCTACAGTAATAATGCCAGCCGTTTGATCCTGAGTGTAGTTTGAATAATTTGAAGATACACCAAACGCTTTTGCTGAGTTAAAATTAAACTGAAGGGAATAGATATTTCGTTCTTGTGTGAAACTTCTATTCTGATCAAGATTATTTCGTTGTGTTCCGTAGGTTCCAGAAAGAATGATCCTGTTTTGTACTAAGCTTAATCTTGCATTCAGCGTTGTATTTCTGTAGTCGTTTTGGATGTAAAAAACGCCAAGTGATTTATATTGTGGATTTACCTGTCTGATTTTAAATCCGACCATAAATGGTCCTAAGTTAAGTTGTGAGTAGACCTCGCCTGCATAACTTGCACGCGTTGATGTGGTTGGTGTAAGTGTGGCGCTTGTTATTCCTTGATATTGGTCAGAGATTTCTAGCGAATCATTGGTTATGTCATTTGTAAACACACTGGCATTTACGTCCATACCCATAGTGAATTTTCTGGCTATGGTCGCTTCACTTTTAATTCCTGTAACCAAATTTTCTTGGGGTGTAATTGCGTTGCTGAGCGAATCAGGAACAATATCTTGACTTAAGAGGTCGTCTTTGATTTTGAGCATGACTATATTTATCTTTCCTTTACTCGATTGATAGCCTAGCTGCAATCCAGTGGCTTTTCTCCGGTAGGTTGGTAGGAAGTCAGATTCTAAATCTTCATTCAATGTTTGGGGAATCAGGTTCCTAATGGTTCCCTTAATCGCTGTTAGTTTAAACCTGCCTGGTGTTAGTGCTATTCCTATTCCATTAATATTTTGTCCAGATAAAGAGTAGGGAGAAAATTGGAAACTATTAGACCCGAAGTACAATTGTACCCACTTGTATTTAGGATTGATGCCTATCCTGTTAATACGCTTTGAAAGGTTTAGTTTACTATCTCTGATGGATATTGCGATAGGTATTTGGAGATACTTGTAAAAAGAAAAATTTAAGGTCCCTTGTGCATAGTAAGAAAATGGGGAGCGTCGACTTATATCATTGTTACTAGAAAACAATTGGGTGCCAAAGGAAAGATTTCCGTTGACTTTAAAAGGATCGCTTTTGATTATCTGTTCTACATCTTGTGCTTTTCCTATATAACAGAAAAAGGCTAATGATAAGAACATCCAAAATTTTATAAGGGTTAATTTGGACATATGATTTTCTATAGATTAAATAAAACAGTTGATAGGTTTACATGACATCATGTATCTTATCATGAATAAATAGAATTAATAAATCGCTTCTTGGGAGAGAAATCTTATGTAGCTATTACAAAGATCAACTGTCTAGATAAAAAGATATCGGTAGATTAGTGTCTAGAGTAGGATAGGTGGAAAAAATATGGATGTATCGAGAATTTGGAAATGAGAATTTGAGAAACTGGGTTGCATCCACTTTTAAACTCTACTTTTAATGTATTCTAAAGTACTTTTATCTTATCTCTTGGCCTAAGTAGTTTTAGTATAAGAGAAGTTTATTTCTGTTAAGAATTCTACATTGTTTGAGCATGAGGAATGTCTACAACATATCACCTTGTTGAAATAATTGAGACTGCTTAATCTAAAGTAAATTAGTAATTGCGAGTTTTTAGAATTTAAGAAATAAGCTTTTGGAGTTTTTAATTAAATATTTGCAATCCTATGAATCAATTGTTCCTTCCTACTCTTAGAAACACTGACTTGCTTGCCGTCTTTAAGTAAGAGATATCCACCATCACTTTTTACAAACCTTTTAATAAAAATGATATTGACAAGATGAGACTGGTGTACTCTCAGGAACATAGGAGATTGTATCATTGTCTCTACTTCTTTAAGCGTCTTTGATAGGAAAATATTTTCTCCATTGGAGAGATAGATGTAGGTGTAATTATTATCCGATTGACAGCGAACAATACTTTTTATTTCTACAATTTCTAAACCATCACTGGTAGAAAAAACGACCCTAGTATTACCATTGGTATCTTGCATATTATGCAATAAGGTTTCTAACTGCTCGTAGGGAAGGTTATGATGGTTTTTAGCTTTCACCTTATTTATGGCATTAACCAAAAGTTGATGCTGTATAGGTTTTAAGAGATAATCTATAGCACTAAATCTAAATGCCTTGATAGCGTAATTGTCGTATGCTGTAATGAAGATTACATCAAAGTTTAAATTATCTATTTTTTGTAATATTTCAAAACCGTTCATCCAGGGCATTTCTATATCTAAAAAAACAAGATTGGGTTGCAGACTTTTTATAGCAGCTAGCCCTTCTTTTCCAGAAATATAACTACCCAGAATTTTTACATCAGGACAATGTCTTCCTATTTCTATTTCTAGCGTTTGGTTGCAATGTCTTTCGTCATCTATGAGAATTGCTGTTATCATATCTACAAAATACTAAGAAAAAACTAATAGCTTGCTGCTGATGAGTAGAATATCTTACATCTCTGGAATATGATCAGTTCTAATGAGAATTTAGAAAAGGATTCTCGATATTTGATGTCATATAATAAATGGAATAAGGTATAATCCACTAGTATACTCTATATCTTAAAAGAAATCTATATTTTTGGGGTATACAATTAATTATGAGATTTTGGATCTTGTTGGGTCTGTCTATGAGTCTAGTTTATCTGCATGCACAGACATTCCAACAGCTCACTGATGTAAAAGGAAGAGGTTTAGCGAAAGTATCTGCTGTTGCTGAAGATAACTTAGGTTATATGTGGTTTGCTAGTACGGAGGGTCTTATGCGTTACGATGGACATAATCTTTTTCTACTAAGCGAACTTGCTCAGCATACCTTAGACTATAATGTCAATGGGATATTTAGTATAGAGAAAGATTCAGCTGGATTTCTATGGTTTGTAGGGAACGATCATCTTATATTTAGCTTAGATCCATTGAGTTTCCAGATAGATGATTATAGTCATGGTTTACAAGATTCTGATCTAGGAAGTACGATTTGGTGCGCGAAAAAGAATCAAAAAAGTTTATTCCTAGGAACATCTCGTGGTCTAGGGGTTTTAGATTTTGATACAGAGAAAAGGGCATTATATTTTCCTTCAGAATCTATAGATTATAAGGTTGCACATGATATAAATACGATATATTATCTTCTACTTGATAAAAAAGATTCTGATCTGTTATGGTTGTTTACACGAGCCGGATTACTTAGTTTTAGAATAAGCGATCAGTCCTTTCAGTTTCATCCCCAGGAAGAAGATCGAATGGCAAATTATACGACTACAGCGCTCTGGCATGGCGTGCAAGATAATAGTGGAAAAATATGGTGTGTTGGAAATAAGTATGGTATATCCTATTATGATCCTAATACAAAATTCTGGCATTACCTAGAAGATAGAAATTATGCTCCTTACACTGATAATTCAAATCATATAAGAAAGTTACTATCTCCTGATCAAAATAAAATATGGGTTCAGTCACGTGTGAAAGGAACAGGATATTATGATCTAGAACAATCTGCTTATCATTATTTTAAAAACGAACCTGGAAACATCTATTCCTTACAACCAGCAAGATATAGTGATTTTATAAAAGATAGTAAGTGTAACTTTTGGATAGTAGGTGAAAAAGGTGTCTCTTACTACAACTTAGATTTCCAGAAAGTAAATTCTGTAAAGTTGCCGATTAGGGAGTCTATCCAGATGTCTACAGAAATACATACGATTTCATGGGAGCAATTAGACGATGAGCATGTTCTCGTAGGCAGCATGGTAGGAGATGGTTTATATCACCTAAATCTAAATACTAAGGAAGTGAAACTTATAGATGCTTACCAGTACATGGATAAGTCTGATATAGAAGTTAGAAGAAATAATGTTGTAAATCCAATTATTATAAACCATATTTTCACTACCACAAACGGAGATGTATATCTAAGCTTGATAGACGGTTTTTTCAGGTATAACAAGAACAGAAAGACTCTTGTAGAAGTTAATGATTCTTTTTCTAGAGAGATGAGAAAATATAGAATAAGTTTGGTCAAAACAGAAGAAGATAAAAGCTTGTGGATACTTCTAGATTACAATAAATTAGTTCATGTAAGTGGAGAAAATAATGATATAGAAATTATCTTAAGTATCGAAGACCTTATAGATGTAAAGACTTATAGTTCGCAGCAGTGGATAGAAGACTTTGCTGTAAAAGATGATATAGTATATATAAAAACCAACAGCGACTTAATAAAGTATAACTATAAGCAAAAAATTAGCTTGGATTTTAATGCATTCCGAGATGATAATAAGCAATTTAAAGCGTCTGAAGGTGGCTCTCTTTTGCTTTCTAATAATCGTTTATACTTGAACAGTTTTACACAAGGTTTATTAGAAATAAACTTAACTAAGCCAAGCGAATTTGAAATCTATAATAAAAAATCAGGACTTCCTTCTTCTTCAGTTTACACTATGAGAGAAGATGATAATAATAAATTATGGTTAGGTACAGCTAACGGGTTAAGTATTCTAGATCCTATTTCAAAAAAAGTAGATAATATTAATAGGAGACACGGCATGAGAGAGCCTAATTTTCTTCATTTCTGGAATCCTAAGATGGAATTTAGTGAGCAAGGAAATCTATTTTTTTACGGAGCAGATTATGTCAACTGGATACATCAGAGTGGTTTTGACAATATTATAAATTTGCCTCAAGCTAAGATAGCTTCTATAGAGTTTGCAGATAATAGCTCTAAGAATAATTATAACCTAAAAGCAGGAGAGAATATAAACATAAGCTATCTGGATAATTATTTCGAAATTCATTTTTCGTCAGGAGATTATTTATTACCAGAAGATCAGCAGTTTATATACAAGCTAGACGGATTCGACGATCAGTGGAGAACTACCAATACCTCATTGGTAAAATATACTAAGGTCCCGCATGGGGATTATCAATTTAGACTCAGGGCTATAAACTTTGTGGGGAACGAATCTGAGAACATCGCAACGCTGGATATTACTATTATTCCACCTTATTGGAAAACCTGGTGGTTTTACTTATTGCTGTGCTTAGTCTTTCTCAGTTTGTTGTATTGTTTTTACGCCTTCTGGAGAAAACAAATTAAGGAGAAAGAAAAGATCAAATCTGATTTTCAGAAAAGAGTAACCGAGATAGAAATGGATGCTCTGAGAGCACAGATGAATCCTCACTTTTTATTTAACAGTTTAAACTCTATAAAGAATTATGCACTTACGAAAGGTCCTTTTGAAACAGCGGAGTATTTAACTAAGTTTTCTCATCTTATAAGACTGATTTTACAGAATAGTAAAACGTCTACAATTGTATTACAGGATGAAATAGAAGCTTTGAGATTATACATAGAAATAGAAGATTTGCGTTTTGAGGAGAAGTTTGATTTTGAAATCAATATTGATGAAGGTATTAATTTATTAACATGGCATATACCGCCTCTCATTTTACAACCTTATGTAGAAAATGCCATCTGGCATGGACTCATGCATAAGCAATCAGGAAAAGGGAAACTGCTTGTGGAGCTTAAAAATATAGGTAATGCCTTGATATGCATTATAGAGGATAACGGTATAGGTAGAGAAATGGCTCAGAAAATAAAAGAGCGGAAAAATAATATCAGAAAGAAGTCCTTAGGAATGAAAATAACGAGGGATAGAATAGAACTAACTAACGAATTGTATAATACCGACACTTCTGTAAAAATAGTGGATCTTATAAACAAAGCAGGAGAAAGCATAGGAACTAGAGTCATTATTACTATACCTATATTAGGAGGTGAAGAATATAGCTCTACGGAATAGTCTTAGTGGCCTATAAATAATATAGTTAGAATTGATTTTAAATTCTTACTTTTGTAGTATGATGAAAAAACTACCAATGTTTTTCATTTCTCTACTGCTATTTACATGCTCTAGCAATTCCCAAAATTCTTTATCCATTGATAACTTGAGTGTTCAGGCCACTTATGAACATATAAGTGTACATGTAAATATAGTAGGAGATGATAATCTTAATTCGATAATGTCAGTCCGATACAGGACTACAGGAACCAATAATTACTTACCAGCAGCACCTACAATGAGGGCGCATCCATTACTGACAGTAGATGGGAGTCCTCTAAATATGAATTTCCACGCTGGCTCTATTCTATTTCTGAATCCTAATACTCTTTATGATGTAGAGATTAGCATAACAGATCCAGAGGGAGGAAATACAATCGTAGAAGAGACCGTAGTGACAAATTCATTTCTGACACCTAGCATAGCGGGTAATACTAGATATGTAGTGCCTGGAAACGGAGGTGGCAGTGGGACTAATTCAGATCCCTTTTTAGGCATACAAGACGCCGTGGATACTGCTCTACCGGGAGATGTTATAGAAGTTGCAGCGGGTATATATGATCCTTTTGTTATTACCAATAATGGGGCTACTGGTAACCCTATTACTATCAGGTCTACAGCGCTACATCAGGCTATTATAGATGGTGATGACACTACAGCAGGAATAGTGACCATCGGTAGTTTTTCAGACTCTACAAAGTACATTATTGTTGATGGGTTTTTAATTCGTAATGGTAGGAGAGGAATAGATGCTCAGAATACGCAATTTGTCAGTGTGGTAAATAATAAAGTCATAGATGTAGATTACGGATTTGTCAACAGAAGAGAAAATGGGTGGGAGCACGATCAGTATGTACATAATAATGAGTTCGTAGGTGGGACGAGTTGGCCTCAATCTGGAATTCCAGCAGAGAGAGGAATAGATATCAGAGGAAATAGAAATGTAATATCTTATAATAGTATTTCTGATTTTGCTGATGGAGTTAGCACGGATGGACCTCCTTACAAAACTTCTTACGCCTTAGATATTCATCACAATGATATTAACAGAATAGTAGACGACCTGATAGAAATAGATGGCGTCATATCTAACGCACGTGTGTATAGTAACCGTTGCCTTAATGGTAGAGCAGGTATAAGCCTTGCACCAGTTTTTGGAGGACCCGCGTATGTTTTTAGAAATATAATCATTAACAATGAGAACTCTGCGCTCAAGATGAATAGGAGCCCATCAGGATTATTTATAGTAAATAATTCTATGGCAAAATCTGTCAATGGATTAAGTTCCCCCTCTGGCTGGCAGAATACAATATTAAAAAATAATGCCTTATTATCGACGCGCTATTGTTTTGAGGAATTTGCTTTAGTTTCTGAGAGTATAGATGACTGGGATTATAATGCGTATTATACGACCAGAGCAGGGACAGGAGGTGAGCCTTGGTACAAGTGGGATGGAGTTAGATATGATGACTTATCAGATTTACAAAATAATACCCTTATAGAGTCAGACGGTATATCTATTACCCCAGGAGACTTTACAAGCTTAGCGGTCCCTGTAGACTATAATAATGAGGTATTGAGTTTAGATATAGATTGTACGCCTATAGCTAATTCGGATCTTATAGACTCAGGTCTAAGCATAGAAAATATAAATGATCATGACGTAACTGACGGAATGCCAGATATAGGAGCAGTAGAACGCGATGCTGATCCAGTAGTCTACGGGCATGATTTTAGTACGATATGTAATCGAATCTTACCAAGTACTATGGTATGGGAAGGAGGTCTAAGTACAGCCTGGTTTCGTCCTAAGAATTGGATTCCATGTGGAATTCCTAATGAGCATACCGCTGTAGAAATCCCTGCTGGAAAATCTCATTACCCAGTAGTTAATACGAATGTCAAAGTAGGCAATGTATTTATATTAGAGGGAGGTACACTACATAAATTAAATCAATCAGCTGTGTTTGAGATTAAAGATTAACCCATTATTCCTATCTAGGCGTAAGTTATATCGCCAGATAATATGCTGCCTTAAACTAGAAGATTCTATCGAGACGAAATTGCTCGGATGCTTACTTGTAAAGATGACGACATATCATTATATGTAAGCCTATTAATCCTCTGATATTGTCAGCTAGAACATATACAGCATTAAGTTTATAAGTTTATCTCTATAGGAGATAAACGGTAAACAAGAAATCATTTATCTTTGATTTAGTGAGGAAGTGGATAGTAATAATATTAGCGATAATGCTTGTAAGTTTAAGTTTTAAAGACTTAATAACTTATGCTCATTTCGCATTTAACAGGGGCTTTATAGCGGAATTTCTGTGTGTAAACTTAGACAGGCCTGAGATGAACTGTAAAGGGAAGTGCTTCCTGAAAAAATCTATCAAAAAAAACCGGGAGAAAGAAAACAACGTACCTAATTCTGATAAGGATAAAAAGCAAAACTTAATTATATATTCTACAGATCTATTTAAGTTTCATAAGGTATACAAACTCGTGGCGAATAAGAATTATTGCTCTACAGATATTAGCGTGTATGGTTTTTCCTATGTTAATGATGTATTTCATCCTCCAGAGTATAGTTTATAACTGCATTGACATTTTTTCTTAGTAATTCATTTTAAAGTGAAAAATACGAAACTGATCTTTCTTTAGCTTCCTTTTTTTTAGAGAATATTCTGACAGAAAGTTAGAGGCGAAGGGCGGCTTATATGTAATTTTTCATTTCTATTTTAAATCGAACAAAATTTATAAACATGAAATATTTTATTTTTTTAACAATGTTTTTATCATCTTTTTTATTGGCAACTTCTTGCGGAGAGGACGAAGAAGTCATCATGGAAACAGAATACGACTATCATGCACATATTCATGCTCCCAATGCTGAGGACAAGCATGTCGGTAATACTTTAGAAATTGACATAGATTTCGAAAGTCATGCAGAACAGCCAGTACATCATATCAACGTAAGAATCTATAATGTATTAGATAACATGGAGATATATAATAAGCCTGATGCAGCTCATATTCATGCAACTGAAGGTAAGCACGAATTCAAAGATAAATTTGTATTATCCAACGAAAACGGAGTAGAGGCACATTCTGACTGGGTACTAGAAGCTAAGGTTTGGGGCGAAGAAGGAGGAGAAGGAGAAGTGATAGAAAAAATAGAGTTTCATGTTCATCCTTAAGAGATAATGTTTTTTAATTACAGTGATAATTATAATAGGCAGGGAATATTTCTCTGCCTATTTTTTTGACCTCAGTGATATATCTTTTTGACCATTTCCCAGACCGTTAATCCCAAAGTTCAGTCTTATACCAATTCTAATTTAGAATGACGGTAATTATTTATTTTGTTCTTCATGTTCCTACGTTTAAAAGCCTCGCCGAACCTATGGGTTCGCCTACGTTTTTTGCCTTGATCCATTTTGAACAATTCTAAATCCTTTTCCGTCATCTAAAAATAGAAATGGTATTAGTTCCACAAACACTAAAGAAATACATGCACTACTCTAACTACAACGGCCGTCATCTTTTCAGAAAATATAAAAAAATTCTCAATCTATTGAGACATTAGGCAAAAGAGCCATTATTTATTCAATTTTAAGCTGAGATAAAGTACACGGATGGGAATAACTCATAATATAATCTTTTGACCATATTGACATATTATTTAATTTTATAATATTTACTACGATCACTATTAATAGATTCAGTAAATTATACCTCCTATTTACAAGGAAATACTTATATTTAGTATGTAGTACAATAGTCACACGGAGTAATTTTCAAGATATCATTCTTATTTAATCATTAGGTTAGGTATCTAAGTGTAATTTTTGTTTGTGATATGAATGCATTTATTTGACATATTACAAAATTACCTAAAGATGAAATTAGTGATATTGAGGATGATATTTTCTTAGTGAGACAACTATATTTTTTATAAAGTACAATGGAATAAAGATGAAAGATTTCTATCAGATTTTTGCCTTGAAGAAGGGTATAATCATTCTAGCTCTAGTTTTTCCTATACTGGCTCAGGGTCAAGTTATTTTTGATAATTGCCATGCTATAGAAGATTCCCTTTCAGATCATATTATATGTAACCTTAATTCTATAAATGGATTCACTGCTACGATGAGAGAGGAGATTACAGGGAATGGTCCTGCACCGTTGTGTGAGATAGGAGGTACGGCAGCTAATATTTCTTGGTTCGGGTTTATAGCGGGTACAGGAGATTACAATATTGAGATTATACCTAGTAATTGTACAGCGGGTACGACAGGTCTGATAGGAATACAAGCTGGTGCTTATACAAGTTGCGAATGGGATGAGGCAGTCTGGTGTCATCCGTTCTGTACGGAAGTAGGAGTTGTCTCTCCTGATAGCGTTTTTATTCCAGGGAATACCTATTATGTTTTCTTAGATGGTTGCCAGGGAGCTATATGTGATTATCAGATAAATATAATTGGCAATTTTGTACCCTATGGATCCTTACCTAATACAGGGATTGAAATTACAGGAACAACTTGTGAGCCTTTCCCATTATGCCAAGGAGCAGATCTTGCTATACAGCTAGTAGATTTTGATAGTCTTTTTTTAGATTACGAATGGATTCTAGATCTTCCTGATACTTCAGGAAGAGATACCGTTTATACTCAAGATCATATATTGAACTATGAGTTCACTCGGGAAGGAACGTACAACGTATGTGTGTCGGTAGGAAATGGTTGTTCTACGCTAACGGCCTGTGATAATTATTCTTTTGTAGCGCTAGAAGATGAGGTGTTTCCATCAGTAGAGATATGTGCTGGAGAGTTCTGGTTTGGCCCCGCTGATAGTCTAGATATGAATGGCGATGGACTAGGGTGGCAGGGAGGATTTATTATTGCTTCCGACACAGATGGTACATTTGATGGTGTATTCCATGCAGAAAATATTGTAGAAACGGATTGTGGTTGTCCATACCTGCAGAAAGTGGATATAAGTATATTGCCTGATGCAGAGATTACTTCCGTCACGGCGGAGGTATGTGTAGAGTCTTATCCATTTACTTATAATGGCTCTATTTTTTTGGAGCCTGTAACAGATGTGTTGTTTGAGTTCCCTGGAGCTTCAGCTAATGGATGTGATAGTGCCGTACTCTTTTCTCTAGTAGAACTTGACTGTATTATAGAGTGCCCAGAAGTAGATATTAATATGGTGGATTGTGACGCTATAGATGTACTGCCTCATATCGTCTTAGATGATTATCCCGAAGATCTTAACAAGGGAGATAATTTTTGTCTACCCATTAGAGTAAGAGATTTTAACTATTTGAGTTCTTTTCAGTTCACACTATCCTATAATCCTTACATAATAAAATTTAACCAAGTAGCAAAGGCGGGCTCAGCTTTTCCTGGAGCGAATGCGTTACTTAATCTTACCCAGACAGAATTTGGTAATCTATCCTATCTGTGGTTTTCTAATACAGCACAGGGCGTCTGCCTGAGAGACAGCGCGATTATTGTGACCTTATGTTTTGAGGTCGTAGGAGATCCACTGGATCTTACAGAGATTACATTATCAGATAATATAACAGAGGTTAACGCTGGAGTAAGTTACGATGTTAGCCTTCCTACTTGTGAGACCGAACTTTCTTTTACGCAAGGGAATTTAGAGGTGGCTTGCTCGTCATTGTTACTACAGAATAATATATGCTATGATGATGTAAGTAGAAGCACTCTTAGTCTGCTTGCCTGCGGTGGAACACCACCTTACAGCATGGACTTAGATGGGATTATTTTAGAGGATCAGAATTTTGGAGCGCCTGTTATAGTAGAGGATCTGACACCGGGGCCATACTACGCGACGGTAACTGATAGTATGGGGGTAATGTATAGCGATTCTATTTTTATAGCCCTAGGAGATCCATTATCTTTTACGATTATATCTAGCCCTCCGTCATGTACAGAATCTGATGACGGGTTTATAAGTATTACAGATGTCAATGGCGCACCTTTTGTACCATTCGGGGATGTAGAGATAGAATGGAGTAATGGTTTCTATAATGTATCTAGTATTGATAATCTTACGAATGGTGAGTATGTTTTTAAATTGACAGATGCAGATGGTTGTGTTTACGTAGATGCTATATTTTTTGATTCACAAGATATAGAAACATCGGTAGCAATAGATTCAGTGTGCGCAGGATCTGGATTTTCTGTAGTCGTGGGTAACGATCTGTATAACGAGGTGAATCCGTCAGGGACGACAGTAATAAGTAGTGCCAGTGGCTGTGATAGTACTGTAAATGTCAATATCAATTATATAGGAGCCATTAATGATTTTGAAGATACATTCTGTCTCAATCAGGGCATTATTATTAACGGTACCTTGTATAATTTAGAGAACCCATCGGGTCAGGAGATTCTGGAAGGAGCTTCTGCATCAGGGTGTGATAGTGTAATCAACATCGATTTAGATTTTCAAGATTTCACGCTGATTGAGTTTGATACCACTGTGTGTCTTGGAGGATCTGCTACCTTAGAAGGAGCTAACTTAGATGCAGATAATTTGACTGATACACTGATCTTGATAAACAATACGGGGGTGGGTTGTGATACCATGATTACTTACAGTCTTTTATTCTTTTCTGATGATACCACGTATGTAAATGAACTCTTGTGCTTAGAGGATATTTTTATTGTAAATGGTACAGAGTATTCTCAGTTTAATACGAGTGGAGTAGAGCTTATAGAAGCAGGAGCTATAAACGGTTGCGACTCAGTAATAAGCGTGGATCTATCATTCTATGATGTAAGCTTTAGTTCCATAGATACAAGCCTATGTTCTGGGGAAGCTATTACTATAGGAGAGATGACCTTCACCGAAACTGTCGAAGACGAAGTGCTTGTACTTTCTAACGCAAGTTCTAATGGTTGTGATTCTATTGTCAATATTACCAAGATAGAATTTTCACCACCCATAATTATTAATTTGCTGGAAAACAATCCTGACGATGGAAACAATTCTGGTTCTATAAGCGTAGAAATATCTGGAGGTATGGGAGCCTTAGAGATAGCGTGGAGTACAGGCGATCTTAATACCAGCGAGATTATAGGTCTCGAGTCAGGAGATTACAGTGTTGCTGTAAGAGATGATCTAGGTTGTATAGAAACGGTGATATTTACAGTAGATTTTGTTTCTGCTACAAGTCAGTTAGATCCTTTAGGACTGGCAATTTATCCTAACCCTTTTTCGCATCAATTTTCGATTGCCAAAAGCAGTACGAATAATAGTTATCACATAGAATTATTTAATGCTCAAGGGATAAGAGTTATCAGTTATGAACTCAATGAAGGAGAAACTTTTCTAGAATTAGGCGCTGAACTACAGCAAGGTATCTATCTGTATCGGGTATCAAAAGAAGGGAGACCTCTAGCCCATGGAAAACTTATAAAGCAACAATAATAAGTTATGAGGATTACAGCTTTTTATTTTTTGGGATACTTGTAAATTTATGATTTTCGCAAGCACCAGAAAAGAATTCGACGATATATCCATCTACATGTGACAATTGCTTAGATGTTAGTTTTCATATAACCTTAGCGCCTGTAGATGGGGATAGACGTATTCCGGAGGATACCTATATTGAAAATGTACTAGCAACCGATAGTCGATCTATAGGAATGGAGACTGATATCGTTTTAGAAAATATAATTATATAATTACTTATTCGGTGTATCTTCTGTTGTTCAAAATGGAAATGAAAGTCTTGTCGTTTATGCTAAGACGCTTATACCTAGAAGGTGATAGCTTAACTTTTGTAATCACTTTTTTTATCTCATCTAAGGAGAAGGTGTAAATTTAATATTTTGTGATAAATCTTATTTGCTCTAACAGAGCTTAAAGTTTATTTAACTCAAAGTACTAGCAAGGGAATTTAATGATGATCAAGTCAGCTTTTCGACAAAAAATATGACAAAAGGTGTTTATCTTGTAAAGATAAAACAAGAAAATCAAGAATTGTATACACAAAAAATACTGCTCTTTGACTAATCTAATGGATGAGTTGAGTAATCTTGTACTCAACTCATCCATTTACATATTTCATTTTAATATGAATATTAAAATCATTAGAATAATAGCTTGTATATCTTTTAGCCTCTTGGGGTCCGTAATGATTCATGCACAATACTTTAGTAGAACCTATAAGATATTTGAACAAGAGAGGTCTGAAGGCGGTCATTCTATTATAGAATATAATAATAGATGGTTTGTGTCAGGATCTAATAGATGTAATAACTACATGAACGACTGTAGTTATATGACAGAATTCGATCATGATGGAGAGATCTTAATGAATCGCTTATTTGACTGGAAAGATACCGGCATACGAGACGAGTTTTTTATTAAGAATGACACCATCGTTTTTTCTGGACATACGAACGGTCATGTAGATCCCATTAAGTATGCAAGCACACTGACTAGACTTACACTAGATGGAGATAGCATAGACAGTTATACCTATCCTGTCTTAAGGGATTCCATATACGCTATTATAAACTTCGGAGTTATAGAATACGAAGACCACTACTACCTACATGGAGACGTGGGGCAGATAGATGGTCCCCCTCTAGGGATAATCCAGAAGGTAAAAAAAACAGGAGAATTTGTTGCAGAATACTTTTATGAAAATCCCGATGGAGACGGTGATAACTTTGGTGCTTCCCATGTTTTTGCTTTACAGCTGCATCCCGAGTTAGGTATGGTATTTATTAATTATTTAGCTTATCCTGCTGGTGCTGGGTGGCCAAGAGAAAAAAGACAGATTGTCCAATTTGACCCTAAGACAGAGCAATTTTATTTAATTTACGAGTCAGAATTAATGTTGGGTCAGAGACTAGTTCACACACTTACGGTTATGGAGGATGGATCTATCGCTTATTTCAGAACCTGGGAAAATAGTTCTAGTCTCCTTTCTGTAGTTTGGATTAATCCTCAAGGGGAGATTATTCAAAAATATGAAATCCAATTTTCTGATATTCTAGAGTTCAATTCTAATCCTGGATTCTACTATGTAAGTAACATGAGAAAAACTGCAGATAATGGTTTCCTTATCTCTGGAGGTGTAGATTATTACGAGACAGATGAGATACATACTAGAGGATATATTATAAAGATAAGTCCTGATGCTGAACTAGAATGGCAACGTATGATAGCTTATACTCCGGAATACAATGTGTTTAGAGATGGATACATTTCTGATGCCAAAGAATTATCAGATGGTTCTATCTTAGCCACGGGTTTTGTTACCCTACCATATGGCGATAATCAGATAGACAGGGACTACTGGCTCCTTCATCTAGATGAGAAGGGTTGCCTATATGAAGGCGAGGATTGTGATGAAGAACAACTTACGACCAGCACCCTAGATATCGGACAAGAAAATATTATAAGTCAGAAACCTTTTACCATCTATCCTAACCCTACAACTGATCGTATATTTATAGAAAGACATATGGACGCCACTTACGTTTTTGAGATCTACAATATGCAAGGCCATAAAATACGAAGTGGTTCTGAAACAAATCAAGATATAGATGTTTCTCAATGGCCGACTGGGCTCTACCAGATTATCTTTAAAAAAGGCGATGGTTCTGTCTGGAGTGAGAAACTAATGGTAGAGTAAGGTTTTCTTAAGAAAAACATAGTCAAGCATCAGCAAAATTTAAAAACATGTTTCTTATAAATTCTACTTTCATTAAAACATTATGAAAAAAATTATTCTTTTAGCAATCTTCATTTTTATTAATATGCTACCGACTGTAGCACAGGTTCCTTTCCCTATTGGCACCAAATGGCATTACGAACTTAAAGATTGGGGGCCTCCTCCTCTTGGGGTAAGATTTAGAGTGATCGAAGTTGTCGATACCGTTCAATATCAGGGTCAAACTATATATGATCTTGATCCTGTAAGGTATTTTATTAGACAAACACCTACAAAGGTCTTTTACGTTGATACTACTAAGCATATAGAATATCAGTTGTACGATTTCGAAGAATCCTATACTTTCAACATTCACAGATATTGTGGGCATGATCCCGATAATTTTATACCGCTACACTTAAACTTAGATTCCATAACAAATATAATAACAACTCAGGATGTAAGTTTTGAACTCTTACATTTTTCAGGAAAATTTCAGAATGTAATTAATGAAGATGAAGATTCAATTGCTTTTAACACAAAAATTATAAAGAATGTAGGGAAACTAGAACATGACTTTATTTTTGACGACATTTATCATTCATTAGATATATGCGGAGATTTTAGCTGGTGCTATTCTGGTATAAGGTGTTTCGAATCTGAAGGAAATTTACACAACTTCAGGGGTTATCCTTGCGATACAATTTTTTCAACTAATAACACATCTTGTGATTTTCTTAGCAACACGACTGAAATTAATCTAGCTGGTAACATAAGTATCTATCCTAATCCCTCTATGGATATGATTTGGATCAATACAGAAATGAAAATTGATCAAATAGTTGCGTATAATATCCAAGGAGAACTTGTAGAGACAATTCGTGATAGGAATCCGAATCAAATTGATATTTCAGAATGGAATAAGGGAATTTATCTTCTTAGAATTTTCATAGATGATATTTCTTATACGAAGAAGCTTATTAAAATGTAATACTAGATATAAGTCTGATAAGTCTTTAAAGTCTTGGATTCAATAAACTGAGAAAACGAATTGGAAAAGTTCTGCTAAAGTAAAGTCAAAAAAAGATCCGACGTATAATTTATATACACAGGCTCTTCTAGTATTATTATTACACCTTATTTTTAATATCATAAATCAATATCTTTCAGATACCAACATAGATGCTGCAGTCCAATTTTATAAAATTGAATCTTGGTTTGATCAGCGAAAAAAGGGGTATAGCTTATTACTTAATAAAAAAAGATATACAGAAGCTAAAACATATCTAAATCAAATGACTGCTGTTACAAAAGAAGAAATAGAATATATTGCTATTGCAAGGATAAACATAGATTATCACAGAAACTTAGATACTTATAATGCTACTGGTTCTGACTTAAATAGAATTAGGAGCTTTGCAAATGAAGACCACGCCTATGCCGCTCATGCTATAGGATTGTACTATTTGTTAACAGGGGAATGGATAGATAGAACATATCCAGACCTTCCAATTCGTCAGAGAAGTTCGGATTACAAGAAAAATAGTAAAGAAAAGGAATATAGCATTTTTCCAAATCCAACGCAGGATGAATTAAATATTCATATAAGTTATAATATTGACAACAATCTAATTATTGAACTGTGGGATATGTTAGGTAACAAAGTACTAGAAAAAGAATTTAATGATGATCAAGTCAGCTTTTCGACAAAAAATATGACAAAAGGTGTTTATCTTGTAAAGATAAAACAAGAAAATCAAGAGTTGTATACACAAAAAATACTGCTCATTGACTAATCTAATGGATGAGTTGAGTAATCTTGTACTCAACTCATCCATTTATACCATTTCTATTTTTAGATGACGGAAAAGGATTTAGAATTGTTCAAAATGGATCAAGGCAAAAAACGTAGGCGAACCCATAGGTTCGGCGAGGCTTTTTAACGAAGGAACATGAAGAACAAAATAAATAATTACCGTCATTCTAAACTAGAATTGGTATTACATATTTCATTTTAATATGAATATTAAAATCATTAGAATAATAGCTTGTATATCTTTTAGCCTCTTGGGGTCCGTAATGATTCATGCACAATACTTTAGTAGAACCTATAAGATATTTGAACAA
>Ga0209187_1000972_pt1 | contig 38663 bp, 24 predicted proteins | sample BantaG_FD_187430 | JGI IMG/M metagenome (GOLD analysis project Ga0209187, IMG submission 187430) | Marine algal microbial communities from Bantry Bay, Ireland - BantryBay_4 metaG (SPAdes) (version 2) | ecosystem: Host-associated > Algae > Red algae > Unclassified | place: Bantry Bay, Ireland...
TCGGGCATTGAGCCCGCTTCCATTTTATGCACAGCAGAACCTTAAAGCTCAAATTTGTCCGATTATCTAATGAAAGGAATTATTACATTTAACAAAGAAGCGGTCAACGCTATTCAGGGATGTACAAAAAACCCATAATTCTCGCGCATTCACCATTTACCATTTACAATTCACCATTAATAAATTATCTTTGCGGACTATATAAAGGGTACCTCTATTAACCTCTGAAAATAGACCAATCGCATTTTGCGCTTGAAATATGACTGACTGCTGCGCAGCAATTTTGATCTGGGAGATCAAAATAAGGAAGGAACCGAAGCAAACTTGCAGAGGCATCCAAGATTTCAAGCCTTTGCTAAGCGACTGAGGAACAACGAAATAGTTCAAGATGCAAAATGAGATAGAAATTTGTAAAATTTCGGTGGGCATTTGAATGAGGTTGATAGAGGTGCCCTACAGACAGAATAATCAGCGACTATGTATAAAGAATATAAGAATCTGAATTTGCCGGAAATCGATACGCAGATCAGGAAGCAATGGGAAGCGAATGGGGTATTTGAGAAGAGTATCGAGCAGCGCCCGAAGGAGGATAGTTTTGTGTTTTATGAGGGTCCGCCGTCTGCCAATGGTAAGCCGGGGATACATCACGTGATGGCGCGGACGATCAAGGATCTGTACTGTCGATACCATACCATGAAGGGGAAGCGTGTGGAGCGAAAAGGGGGCTGGGATACGCATGGGCTGCCGATCGAGCTGGCGGTGGAAAAGGCGCTGGGCATCACCAAGGATGATATCGGGACGAAGATCTCGGTGGATGAATATAATGCGAAGTGCCGCGAGACGGTGATGCAGTATAAGGATATCTGGGATGATATCACGCGGAAGATGGGCTACTGGGTCGATCTGAATAATCCGTATATCACCTACAAGAATGAATATATAGAGTCGGTCTGGTGGTTGCTGAAGCAGCTCTATACCAAGGACCTGATGTATAAGGGGCTGACGGTGCAGCCGTATTCGCCAGCGGCGGGGACGGGGCTGAGTTCGCATGAGCTCAATATGCCGGGCTGCTATAAGAATGTGAAGGACACGACGATCGCGGCGCAGTTCAAGGTGGTGAAGGATGCGGCTTCGGAGTTTTTGTTTGAGGCTGATGGGGAGGAGGTGTTTATCTTGGCTTGGACGACGACGCCGTGGACGCTGCCCTCGAATACGGCATTGACGGTCGGCAAGAAGATCGACTATGTGAAGATCAAAACCCTGAATCCATATACGGAGCTGCCGGTGAGTGTAATCTTGGCGGATGACTTGGTGGGGAAGTGGTTTGAGGGGAAGGGGAAGCCGGAGATCCTGCACAAGAGTGAGCCCATCAAGGGGGAGCGTCTGGTGGATCTGCGGTATGAGCAATTGATGGATTTTGGCAATGAGATCGAGCCGCTGCATGGCGCGACCGATGCCTTCCGGGTGATCGCTGGAAACTTTGTGACTACGGAGGATGGAACGGGGGTCGTACATACGGCGCCGAGTTTTGGTGCGGATGATAGATTGGTGGCGCGCGATGCGGGGATCGGTGCATTGACCCTGGTGGATAAGGCGGGTAAGTTTGTGGAGAATGCTGGAGAATTTGGCGGTCGCTGGGTGAAGGATTATCAAGATGTCGAGGGCTACAAGAATGTGGATATCGATATCGCGATCCGATTGAAAACGGATAACCGAGCATTCAATGTAGCGAAGTATGAACACAATTATCCACATTGTTGGCGGACGGATAAACCGATCTTGTACTACCCGCTGGATTCTTGGTTTGTGAAGACCTCCTCGATGAAGGAGCGTATGTTCGAACTGAACAAGTCGATCAATTGGAAGCCGAAGTCTACCGGTGAGGGTCGCTTCGGAAAGTGGCTGGAAAATCTGAATGATTGGAATCTGTCTAGAACTAGATTTTGGGGGATCCCACTACCGATCTGGCGTACGGAAGATGGCAGTATAGAAAAGTGTATCGGTAATGTAGCCGAACTGAAGACAGAGATCGATAAGGCGAATGCCGCATTGGGTATGAGTCAGGAGGTACCTAAGGATTTTCATAGACCTTATATAGATGAGGTCATCTTGGTGACGGAGGATGGTCAGAAGATGACGCGCGAGTTGGATCTCATCGATGTGTGGTTTGACTCGGGGTCGATGCCTTATGCACAGTGGCATTATCCGATGGAGAATAAGGAGGTGTTTGAGCGCAACTTCCCTGCGGATTTTATCGCGGAGGGTGTGGATCAGACGAGGGGATGGTTTTATACATTGCATGCGATCTCGACGATGGTCTTCGATAAGGTGGCATACAAAAATGTGGTGTCCAATGGTCTCGTGCTGGATAAGAATGGCGTCAAGATGTCTAAGCGTCTGGGCAATGCGGTGGATCCATTCAAGGCGATCGAAACGAACGGTGCCGATACCAATCGATGGTACATGATCACGAATGCGAATCCTTGGGACAATCTCAAGTTTGATGAGTCGGGTGTGATCGAGGTGCGGAACAAATTTTTTGGGACGCTCTTCAATACCTATAAGTTTTTTGCGGTGTATGCAAACTTGGATAAGTTTAGCTACAGCGAGGAGCGCATCCCGATCATAGAGCGCGCCGAAATAGATCAATGGGTGATGTCCATCTTGAACAATCTCATCAAGGAGGTCGACGAAGACTATGCGGATTATGAGGCGACGAAAGCGGGTAGAAAGATACAGGCTTTTGTGGAAGACCACTTGAGTAATTGGTATGTGCGTCTGAATAGAAAACGTTTTTGGAAAGGGGAGTACACGCAGGATAAGATCGCGGCGTATCAGACTTTGTATGATTGTATGTTGGCGGTGTCCAAGTTGATGGCTCCGATCGCGCCTTTCTTTGCCGACTGGTTATACCAAAATCTCAACGGCATCACCAATCAGGAAAATCATGAGTCGGTACACTTGGCACTGATGCCTGCGCCGGAGATGATGGCGATCAATCCTAAGCTCGAGGAGCAGATGAATTACGCGCAGCGTATTTGTTCTCTGGTATTGTCTCTCCGAAAGAAGGAGCAGTATCGGGTAAGACAGCCTTTGCAAAAGATCATGCTTCCCGTCTTGGATGCTGGCTTCAAGGATCAAGTCAATGCAGTGTCGGATCTGATCCTAGCAGAGACCAACGTCAAAGAAATAGAATACCTAGAAGATACCGCCGGCGTGATCAGCAAAAAGATCAAGCCTAATTTTAAAGCCCTCGGTAAGCGCCTCGGCAAGGATATGAAAGTTGCCGCCGGCGCGATTGCCAAATTGAATCAAGACGATATTATCCAGATCGAACGTGATAAGTTTTATGATCTGGATATCAACGGCGAGGTACACAAATTGACCTTCGAGGATTTTGAAATTTCCGCGGACGACATCCCTGGCTTGTTGATCGCCAATGATGCGGACCTTACGGTGGCGCTGGATCTGACGATGACGGATGCGCTCTTGGCGGAGGGTATGGCGAGGGAGTTGGTCAATCGCATACAAGGTATCCGTAGGGATAATGAGTATCATGTGACGGATCGGATCCTCGTAGACATCGAAAAGCACGAGGCAGTCGAAGCGGCAGTCACTCAGTTTGGGAATTATATTAAGAATGAGGTGTTGGCGGATGAGATTAATTTGGTGGAGGGTTTGAGTGCGGGGGTGCAGGTGGAGTTGCCGGGGGAGGTGAAGGTTTGGATTGAGGTGAAAAGAGTTGTTTAATTGTTTAATCGTTTAGGTGTTTAATTGTTGATTTGTTAATTTGTGTATCCGTATTTGGTGGAGTTTTATATCTAAGTAGAAAAACTAAGCTTGTTCAGGTTCACGCAAAGGGCGCAAAGGCTAAGCCCAATCGTACGACGCAAAGGACGCAGAGGCTATGTGTTCGTGTTCAAAAAAATAGGCAATACAGTTGCTTTGCGACCTTTGCGTGCGCACCCGTAAGAAATGCTTTGCGATCTTTAATTGTTGATTTGTGTATTTGTTGATTCGTTAATTTGGGTATTCGTATTTGGCGGAGGACTATATCTAAGTAGAAAAACTAAGCTTGTTCAGGTTCACGCAAAGGGCGCAAAGACTAAGCCCAATCGTTCGACGCAAAGGGCGCAGAGGCTATGTGTTCGTGTTCAAATTAAAAAATACAATACAGTTGCTTTGCGATCTTTGCGTGCGCACCCGTAAGAAATGCTTTGCGATCTTTGCGTGGTAGAATACTGTAGCGTTGCATCTTTAACCAATGAAGTTTTCTGAAGTGTTTTGTGTGCGATAAATTGGTTTTGGGAGTGCCCCCTGCTTACGCTTTGAAAAAAAAGCGTTAACAGGGGTCGGGCTCTTTCGGGGTGCGCTTCGCTCCCGTCCCGATTCCGCTGCGCTACATCGTGACCAAGCCCTTTCGATCCCTCACTCGGGTGGAGTTGACGAAGAGTATTTCGATATTAGGGTTTGTTGCATATTGGAGGAGAGCAGAATTGTAGATATATTTAAGATATGCTAACCAAAAAATAGCTTTCAAGTTTGTAGACCATATAAAATCTTTGAATCATGAAAACAGTTCATATCTTAGCAAAATGAAAATAAATAAACTTCATATAGTCAATTTTCGTCTTTTCCAAAGTTTAGATATAGCATTTACCGATCAAAATATAAATGTTATTATAGGTGCCAATGGTGCAGGTAAAACAAGTGTCCTCGACGCAATTGCATTGACTTTTGCACATATTCAAGCAAAGTATAAATCTGATGAGGACAAATATGTATTACCGATTTCTATTGAAAAAAAGGATATCAGTATAGGAAAGAATGAATGTGTGTTAGAGGGGTTTTATAACATTCCAAATAATCTATTGCTTGTTAGGGCGTCTAAATTTATAAATCAAACTAGTTCAAGCCACCATTTAGATCCCCTTCCGTACTTTGAAGAGACGACAAAAAAGCTACTTGATAATGAAATTAACTCTTTACCAATTTTATCATATTATAGAACAACCAGAAATCAACTCAATAAATCGGAAACTACAAAAAATGATTTTTATTTTAATGATTTGTTAGAGGGTTATAAAGATTCTATAGCTCTAAATAAATCTCCTTTTCAAGATTTTGAAGAATGGTATATAGATCAGGAAAATCTTGAAAACGAATTAAAGATTTCAAAAGGACTAATTAGTTATGAGATTGTTCAATTGAAGTTATTAAGAAAAGTTATAACAGAATTATTTTCAGATTTAAGGAAGGAGGAATTTAAAGGGCTAGCAGGAAGACGAAATTCTAAAAATCCACAAAGAAAAAATTCGAATATTAGTAGTGGCTTAGTGTTGATTAAAGAAAATGAAGAAATTCATATCAACAGCCTTTCATCGGGGGAAAAAAACTTAATACTACTATTTGCCGACATTGCAAGAAGATTAACTGTCCTGAACAAAAATTCTGAAGATAGTCTTTTAGGAAATGGTATAGTTTTAATAGACGAGATTGAGTTGCATTTACATCCTAAGTGGCAGAGATATGTTATCTCAAATTTAAGTAAAGCGTTTCCAAACATTCAGTTTATTGTAACAACTCATTCACCACAAATTTTGAGTGGGGTAAAGCAAAGTCAAATATCAATTCTTGAAAACTTAGATATTCTAGCTATTGATTCGGCAATACTTGGAAGAGATTCAAATGGTATTCTGAAAGAAGTCTTCCAAACTAATAGTAGACCAGATAAGGTTACAAATATTATAGATGAGATATACCTACAAATAGAAAAAGAAAATATTCAAGAAGCAAAAGCACTTCTAGGAGAACTCAAATTAATTGTTGAATCATCAGATCCAATGATTATGAGAATCACGAATACATTACAAAGAATTAGTGTCTTAAAGAAATGAGATTCATAACTAAAAGAGACTCACCAATTGAATTTGAGCGTTGGAAAGAACAAGATAATCCAAAATCTTGGAGTGAGTTTCCAACGAATAAAATTGACCCTACGAGAGCTGAAGAGGGAACATGTTATTATTCAAGAGCTGAATTACGAGCACACTTATTAATTGAGCAAGAAAGTCTTTGTGGTTACTGTGAGTCAAAAGTGATAAACAAGCCATTCGAGTCAAAGCTAGAACATATTTTGCCTCAAGAAAATAATGATTATGATTCTCTTAGATTTAATTATAACAATATAATCGTTGTTTGTAGTGGCGGCGAAGTATTTGGAAAAAAAGGGGCTCAACTACATTGTGACTCGGCAAAAAAAGACCAAGAAATTGCTATCACTCCTTTAGTTAATACTTGTGAAGAAGAAATAAAATTTACTCTAAACGGAAATATTTATTCAAATACTGCAGAAGGAGAAAACACAATTGAAATACTGAACTTATCACTTGCGAAACTTAATATTCTCAGACAAAATGCGATTAATTCGATAATCTACAATGACATTGATAACAGTATATTTATAGATAAAGAAGAAGCAATATTTTTATATAATGCGATTGAGTCGAAGGAATTAATCTTGCCTTTTGTATCCTCAATAAGGAATGCCTTACAAAGAATAATGTAGCTGAGAATATGTGAAGGTTGTAATTCCCAGTTGGTCAAGGTTTAAATAAAGTGCAAAAAAATAAAAAATCGTTCGTTGAGGATTGTATCCCGCCTGAAGATAGTCGGACAAACCTCAATGCCATACTCGAGTCTAGCTTAGCGGTGTGAGAAAGATCGTAACAATGTTGAACTCTAATCGTCTTGGGCATATTTTTCTCCTTCACTTCCCAGTTTTTTAATTCAGAAGATGATTTGGAAAAGGTTGACCGGAAACTGTAAAGCTTGATCTGTGGAATGACACAGAACATGATCCCGATAGAAAAAGAAGAAAACAATCAGAATTTCTTGCTTATAATGAATTACCCTTATCTGCTATGGTTGGTATTGGCGTTTACGACGCAAATACTAGAACCAATATTTTAGCTAAATTTGCAGAACATGATTATACATGTAATGTAATTGTAAAACCAGCTATATTCTACTAATATGATTAAATACACAATAGGCAAAATATTAGAAGGCGATGCAGAAGCTTTGGTTAATACGGTAAATACAGTAGGTGTTATCGGTAACGGGATAGCACATTATGCATGAGTGAATATTTCGCTATCGCTCATACGCACCAATCATTTAGACTCCATCATCAACTTGGGTGTCTTATTATATAACGTCGTCTATCAAACTAAACATTAGTTACACCAAGATTCATCTGTGTTGCTTGATACTTTACATGAGCTCATTAGTGTTCTATCAAATATAGTAGAAGCTTACAGTTTATATATATTGGTATATGATCATTATGGTTAAACGTGGTCTTAGTAATACTAAATTTTTTGCTAAATAAGTTTATTGATCTAGACGATCTGGACCTTTATCAAATATGTAATTTTAGAAGAGTATATTATATAGCCTCTATTTCAAATACTTATAGTTGAGTCCACTCTGAAAACTGACGAATTGCATAAAATGGAATATTTTGGATGAGATTTTTGGTTTTCGAAATTCAGTGATGCCTGAGCATCAGTGCTTTGAGAAAATGAAAAATATCGCCAAAAGAAACATTTTTGGTTTTGTGAGTTTTCGGAGTGGACTCATAATTCATCATTTACAATTCTCTTCTGGGGCCATGCTGACTGAAGAGCGTCAGCACCAGGCTCTGCGCAGCTTGGCCCGTCGCCTGCTAGACTACAAAGCTCTGCTTAAGGCTAGGGCTAGCCACTATCGTGGCTACTGCTCCGATCCTTTGTCCAAAAAGTGTTTTTGCAGATTTTTGTATATTTAATTTAAATGGAGTTCCGGATATTTTTCAATGATGGAGGATATGTGGAATGGGTGTAGATATAATTAGAGTTATACAAAATTAAAAATCTGAAAATTACCCTAGAATTTATAAAATATGAATAAACACTTAAACATATTTCATTTTTTCAATAATAATGAAACCGAATTTATAGAGGATAATTTATCCAGAGGGTTTGCTCTATGTTTAAAATATGATACTGTATTATTAGATAAAGTTTTAAAATTAGTTCTTGGTGTTTATATATATGAATCATTATTCAATACTGATTACCCAGACTATACAATAAATATAGATTTACAGAAAAAAGCATCGGACTTTAGTGGTTTTGATCACATCTATGCTGTTGCTTGTAGTCCATATGAAATTAATCCCGAAGATATTCACGAAATAGAACCAAGAGAAACTAATTCTCCAATCACAGATGTATCTATCGAAATTAATAACTTATGCTTAATATTTGAATTTAAGAGAAATATGGAAGATTGTTCCGCCCAATTAAAATCGCAAGCAGAAAGAATAAAAAGTATGTGTTCAGATGATTCTATTATTGAATATGTAGATCTGAATTGGCGAAAAATAATTAAAATCACTTTAAATGTTCTTTCATTACAGAGACAAATTGACACGGAAAATCAGTTTACCTCTGATTTTTCTAAGTTTATTGAGAAGAGGTATCCTCAATGGTTCCCAAAAAGAATTCTTGAAAATATTTCATTTCCAAATAATGCCTATGAACCCAATAACTTCTATCTTAATTCAAGATTGAATCAAATAAAAAACCAAGTAGCAGAAATTTTAGGAGAAGAAACGTCAGAAGCATCTGGCAAATACAATAGAAAATTTATCTCTGTTAATTGGGGCTGGGCGAATGAAATTCACATTGAAGCTAATAGTGCTAATAACAAAAACTACATATCAATAAAAATATACTTAGGAGATACAAAAAAACAAGGTTGGGATCTATATAAACATAATAGAAAAGCGATACAATGGCCATCTTTAATAAATGGTTATGAACTTCACAATATGCCATATTTCAAATTCAGTCACTTTAATTCTGGATTATTTTGGTATTGCCCAAATCAAGATGATTATAATAAGACATTCAACAGAGCATTTTTCGCAAAAATATCAGGAAGAAAAAAGAAAGATAAATGGACTGAATTTGAAGAAGTAATGAAATTGAATTATTCAAATTGGATTTCAAATTGTGATTACACTGAAAAAATTGTGAATACTAATAGAACATATTTTGATTTATCAATGGGAATTTTATTAACAGTAAATATCCCTTACAAAAAAGCACAAACTTTTGACAATAGAGAAGAAAATCCTAGTATTTCTCATGAACTTAGCAAAATAATCTTAGACTTAAAACCAATAATAGATAAATAAAACTTGATATAACATTAGATATCAGATCATATCTCATCGTACCTCAGAGTGATGATCGATATCATTATCCGATGGCTACCATGAATGAAAAAGGAAAGCTATAAATGATAAACAGCTTTACCCAATTATGTTAGTCACAATGGGTGTTGATATGGCTATTTAGCGTTAACAAAAAAATCAATAAATGGTTAAAAGTAAATTTAATAATGTGCTCAAAAATCTTGTTGGAGCTGGAGATCTAAATAGAATATTTGATATAGCAGAAGAACATCTAACAACGGATGAGAGTAGAAACAATTTGCTAATTTTAAAAGGAAGATTTAGTGAACTAGAAGGCGAAAAAATAAAAGGAGTCATTCAAAAAAATGAATATTCAATACAAAAAAACAAACTTCTAGAAGGTATTCTGGTATTCATTGACACTTTAGAAGAAAAAGATATTAAGAAATCTATAACGCGGAAAAGAAATAAACCAAAGAAAGCAAAAGATAGCTTCTTGGAGGAGTTGAAAATTCATGGGATAAAAAGAAAGCTGTTTTCAGAATCTGGGAAAATAGACTGTATAAAAGAATTAATTAAATTCAAAAGTACAATTTTTAATCTTGCTGAAGAGTACGCAAAAATTGGTTTCTATAAGATTAAATGTTTGAAAAAAGATAGTTCTGCAACTATATCAATTGATAAAATAATTATAAGTATGGAATTTTGTCCAAGAGCGATTACTATTGGGATTTACAAACATGAAATAAAAAATAGTAATTTAACTTCATCGGATTTCATTCACTTAGATGTAAATAATAGAGGTGAAATTATTTGGCGTAAATTCAAGGAACCTGATTCAGAATATTCGTGTAAGGGGTTTGCAGAATTAGTTTTAAGAGACAGTTTTGAAATACTAATGAATTTTCAAAAGAATAAAGATTGACTATTGTAATTTGCATTTTCCCTATTCCACTAAAATGCTATAAAGTAATTTGGGCATATATAAAGATCTCTTTTAATGATAATAAGTGAAAGTAATATTTAAATGAAAAGCATAAAAAGTATAATTGCTAAATGTAATGAGCTAATTTCTCAAGCAAGGAGTGAAGAAGCAATTGAAATATTATCAAATTCTGATGAAATTACATTAAATATCAGACCTGAATTAGTGGCATTAAGTTCACGGATTTCAGCTCTCAAAAAGGATGATATAAGTGGTGTACACTCTAAAATTGATGCAAGTATTGAGAGTAACAAAATAAACAAAGGTATTCTTAATATTCTAAGTGATCTCGAGAAAAGTATTCAATTCTATGAAACCTTAATAATAACATCCTCTTCCGATTTTGAAGATGCAAATCACATTTCCTCTAACCTAAAAGAATTTGGAATTGAAGCTGTTGTAATTTTAGATAAAAGAGTGTCTGTCAATCTTATTGAAGAAGCTAAAAATTTGATTTTCATCGTAGGCAGTTCAAAACTACAAGTAGCTAATTCTTTTGATAACGAAAAGTTGAAAATCAATTTAATCTTGCCAACTAGCAATCAAACAAATATACCTAAGGTTCTGTCATCTTTCATTACAGTAGAATTTCAGTCGATAGATAACAGTAAAGAATATTTTGATATTTCTAAAAAGATCCAATCTACCACAAGCCCGTTACATACATATAAGAATTCAGAAATACCTCCACATTTACCTCAAGGATATCGTGCTAATGTAAAACAAATCGTCAAAATTCTGATTGGCGAATCATTGTACAAAAAAAGAGATGTAGCAGTGCGAGAACTTCTTCAAAACTGTTATGATGCTTGCATTAGAAAAGCTATCTCATCTGGAAATGAATATGATTTTGATATTTCAGTTAATTACGATTCAAATTTAAATACTGTAATTTTTTCTGATAATGGTGAAGGAATGAATTCACTGAATTTAAAAAAGTCTTTTAGTGTAATTGGGAAAAGTTTGAATTCTGATTACAACCAACAATATCATGACAATGATTTAAGAAAACAATTAATTGGGCAGTTTGGTATTGGATTCATAAGTACTTTTATGATTGCTGACGAAATTTCTGTGTTTACAAAGAAAGAAGATGAGGATCAAATAAGCTTTACAATTAAAAATGTAACAGATGACTTTGAATATTTATTTGAGCTTAGTGAAGATGAAATAATTAATGCAAGTGGAACGATAATAAAAATAAAGCTCAACAAAGAAGGAAAAAAGATTGATTTTATAAAATCACTAAAACATTATTGTAGGCATACCTACGAAGTAGACTTTTATATAGATGGATCTAAAAAAAATTTCTTAGCTAGTGAGTGGAATATATTATATCCGCTTATGTCAACTTCATTCACTAACTCAACTTTATATGAATTTAAATTGGCCTTATCAAAGTATTCAGATTCAATAATTGTGTCAAACAACGGTTTTTATGTGTCCAATGATAGTTTTTCAAACTTAATTGAATACATTCCTAGAATATTTGGTGGAGAAATAAATTTCCAGCCAGCAGCAATAGAAATAAATGTAGCAAGAGATAATATAATACTAAACAGCAAAACAGATATCGTTATAAAAGCCATTGAAACGGATATCAAAAATTTTATTTTGCAAATTGCCTATTCGGACAATGGTAAACATAAGCGGAAAATTTTTAAACATATCCTCTATTTAATAATTCAAAAAAATAAAGATGAAAAAAAAGTTAGTTACTTTTCATCTATAAATGAAATGATAAATTTAGTCTTAGAAATATGGACTGTTAAGTATAATGATCAAAATATTTCTTTAAAATCTGTGCTAGATATAATGAAAATAAATAAAGTAAATAAAATTTACTTCAAAGACCATGTGAATAATATTAGCAGTGAAGACAAGACCTATTCACCTAAACCAATAATATTACATAAATTAAAATCTGGATCTAAACTAGCTGTTGTACCTACAGACAAATATTATTCAATTGATTTTCATGGAGATGTGTACAATTCAATTCATTCAAAAACAGTACTTGAATTAATTTGTAAAAAAAGAAACATAGCACTAATTGATTTTGAAAAACCTGACAAAGAAGATGTAGAAAGCATTGAATTAGAGAAAGAAAATGCACCTCAATCCTTGTTAATTGCTATAAATAGTTTAGAGAAGAAATATGGAATTGTAATAAAACTATTAAAACTAGGGAATTTAAATCCTCCAATTGTGATTAATGCACAATTCCAATTAGTCTACTATAATGATTTCATTGAATCAAAAACTTATTTTCTAAATCTTGACAACAAGTTATCTGCACAGTTATTAGATCCGACATTTTCTAATGAGGATTGCCTTTATTTATTGGCAACAATTCTTCAAACTGCAAGTGAAGGATTTGTCAAAAGAAAAATTGATTTGCCAGAAATTATGAGTAAGAATTTTTTTCAACGGTTATTGGGTATCTTCAAGAAAAAATAAGTTGTCATTCTTAATAATAAAATACCAATGTAAATGAACGAGATAGATGTATTAAAAGAACAGATTGCTAAAAATGAAATCTATGGTGTTCTTGAGTCTTTAAACATAATATGCATTCGGGATAATGTTAATCTCAAAAATGAACTAATTTTACTGAAAACTCAAGTAAATAGAAATCAACAAAACTCCATAAAAGGTATAATCACTAATACGGAATACAACATAGAACAAAATAGAATTGCTAGCTCAGTTCTCTCTTTCATTGAAATATTAGAAAATTATCGTGAAACCAATAATGTAATTTCACAATCAATTTTAGAACCAATCAAATCTGAACTTCCTAAGAGAACAGGTTTAGAAAAAATTATAAGTGGAAATACGCTTCAGAATATCACATGGTTAGAAAAGGGGTTAATATTGTCAAAATCAATTTGTAGGATAACACTTCCAAAGAATGGTAAAATTTACTATGGCACTGGGTTTATTATTAACCAATACCTATTCACTAATCATCATGTTCTAAACTCTGAGTTAGATTGTGAAAATTCATTCGCTGAATTTAATTATGAAACAGATCTTGTAGGCAAAATAAAAATCACAACTACATGCAAATTAAATCCAAAAGATTATTTTTTTTCTGATAAAGAACTTGATATTACAATAGTTAAATTAAATGAAAATAATTTAAATCTGCCACATCTTTTGATAAGTAAAAGAAAACCTGATATTGGAGAATTTATTAGTATAATCCAACATCCAAGTGGTGGACCAAAAAAAATAGTTACTCACGGTTCTCAGATAACTAACCTATACGATTATAGGATTCAATACAATTCAGATACAATGAGAGGATCAAGTGGTTCTCCTGTATTTGATAAAGATTGGAATATAATTGCTATTCACCATGCAGGTGGTGATCTTGAAATAAATGAAACTGGTATAAAGAAATTTACCAATCAAGGGATACTAATGAATAGTATTTTAGAAAAAATTGATGCTGAACTACTAATCCAATTAGAATTAAAATAAAAAATAGTAGCCACGATCACTCATCCAACAACACCAACATCCCAGTACTCCCATTCATTTCCACATCAGCACCATCTGGTAATTGCAACATCAAATTATCAAGTGCTACAATACATGGGATACCCATCTCGCGAGCCACGATCGCGGAGTGGCTAAGCATACTACCTCGCTCTACCAGAATACCCGCCGCACTTGGAAAGAGCGTCACCCATGAAGGATCAGTGCAGGTAGCCACAAGAATGTAACCATTCATACTACCTACTTCTTTGGGATCAGTCACTAACTTTACCTTGGCTCTAACGATACCCGCTGAAGCGCCCTTTCCTTGCCAAAAATTTCCTTCGTGGGCAGCAACTTCCTTACGTGGATAAAAATCGTTTTGATGGTACACAGCGCCGAAAGTTTCGATTCGGTCTGCTGGCTTTTCTGATGACTCGTATGCATCATAAGTAGCCTTTCTCGTTTTGACTACTTGTTGTAAGTCAGACTGTATGGCCATCCCTTTGATATAATCACTGATCTCCTCGATACTAATATAAAAAATATCTGCAGCTTCTGCAATGATACCTTGGCTGGCCCACAGACTTCCTAATGGGTTAAATATTTTTCTGACTTGTCCGAATGCTCTAGTCCGTTCAAAACGCAGATTCTCTCGACCACTGATTAATATTCGTGCTTGCTTTAGCACCATGCGATATACAAGCAGTTTAACACCGCCTAAGTTTCCACCTAAAGTGTTTTCTGCTTCAGCCTTTATATCCTTATGATTTCTATCCAGGTTTGGCGTATATCCATTTCGCAATCCATTTTGAACATAGGTAATAAAAGTAGCAGGCTCTTGTCGGTAAGTGATGGTCTCTAATTTTAGTTCGCCCATAGCACGATCACCAAACTTTTTGATATAGCTGTGTACGGCCAAATTCGTTTTTGGAAAGTGTCCTGCTTGCAAATGTGTCAATACTTCATCTGCTGAATGGCTCATAAAATATATACTTGCTCCATCTTCTGATTGGATAGCTTGATATACTGCATCCATGTATCGGATAGGTTGCACAGAAATAATATCGTCACTCCTCGCTAAGAGTTCATTACAAAATCCAGGTCTTAGATGCGACAACCACTTTGTGCTCAACTTTTCTAATAGACCATAAAAAATCATGGCGAAAAAATCATTGAACAGAGGTGCCTTCCATTCATTGAGTAAAGTGCTTTCGATGTTGTTATAGGCAGCGAGTAATTGCGGTGCATCGTAAGTTTCATACTTTTCTTGATCTGCTTTGTGCAGCACTTTATCCACAAAAGACATAAACTTTCTTCTTGCAACACCGAGTGTCAAAAAGGTAAAGATCAACTTACACATAGAAATAAAAACACCAAAATAGTTTTTGCCTTTTGGCAATTCTTCGGGGCTAAGTTCAAATGACTCCTTTACGCCCATCATTTTTTCCATGTAGGCTGCATTGAGTGAATAACCAGGTAAAAGTGATAAAGCTTTGTACCATCCTTTGAGATTGTAGTAGACTCTACCCTTTATTAATCCCAACATATTCTTATACACCTCCGCATTTTCTTGGATGGTACTTTTTGAGACACCCATCAATTGAGAAGTAGTAATATAGACAGACTCATACATCTTGCGGATAAAAGAGAAGGTCAGCGGAGAAGTAAGGCCTGGATAAGACTCTACAATATTGCTATTATCCCATACCAGTCTTTGACTTTTGTTTTGTGGCGCTAGTATAGCTGTGGTGACTGGTCTAGTTTGTAGAAAATAAATTTTATCTTGATACAAGGCAAATTCGATATCTTGTGCTTTACCTGATTTTGCGGCAGCCGTATCTAAGCCTTTCACGATAACCTCTAGATGCTTATCTTCTAGGCAAGGAATGGATTGCTTCTCCTTTGATACAAGGGCTACGGTAATTCCTTCCCTATTTTGATCCAATACGAAAGCATTTTCTTTTTTAGCTATGCTTTTCTGTATTTCATTTTTACTTAGAATAAATTCATCCGCATTGAGTGCACCACTGACAAGACCTTCACCTACTCCCCAAGTGGCATTCACTACTTTTTCATTTGGATTTCCCGTTAGTGGATTTATACCAAAAGCTACACCTGCCGCCTCTGCTGAAATCATCTCTTGAATGATGACTGACATCTTTACTTTGCCTTGATCTATATTGTGATGTTGGCAATAGGTTTTGACCTGGTCTGTATTCACAGAGTTGTAGACTTCGCGTATAGCCTCCGCAAGATTTTCTTTTGTGACAAAAAGAAGTGAGCTAAACTGTCCAGCAAAAGAATGGTCTTTACCGTCCTCTAGATTGGCGGAAGATCGTACTGCAAATAAAGATTGATTTGCAAAACAACTCAATACTTCTTCAACCAGTTCTGGCAGACGATTGTGTGAGATACACATGCTGCAATAGCCATGTGGTACGACCGCCCAATATGGAACTCGCAGTCCCATATCACGAAGAGCAAACAACTGTTTTGCTTTTCCACCGATCTCAACATGAGCCCATGATTTTGTATGAGCAGTAATAATTCTGGATATTATTTTTGTAGCTGTCATGATGCTTAATTTTGTTATTAATTCTTATTGACCCATGGAGTCTTGTAGAAACGAATGCATAATATGCTGTATCTAGCTTTCAATTCAAGCAAGATTTTCTGTCGTCCTTTCAGGACTTTATTTTATTATTTATCATTCGATGGGTTCCACTTTGTTTCACCCATCGCTTTAGTCTGTCGTCCCTTCAGGACTAATAAAATATATTTTTTAAATGCTTTTTCACTAATTCTAAATTGTACTTTTCTATGTGCAATATGTGGATAGCACGTTTTTTTTGCGTGAAGGATAGTAGGCAGACCTGAGTGGGGTGCCGATATTTTCTCGGCGCTCTACTCAGGGAGTCCGCAGGACCGAAGCGAATGCGTAGTGCTGGAATAGCCTGACCCTGTGCGTTAGCTATTAGCGCAGATAGGGTCACGCCCAAACCACCCTCAATATTATTTTGATGCTAGAGTTGGTTCAACACTAGAGTTGGTTCAACAATAATGGCGCTCCACCAAGCAATAAATACATCGCCAATGTCCAAAGACCCGATGCGTGCTCGATCCACTTTGCATACTTAGGCTTGGGCGATTTGAGAAATAAAATCACAGGGCAGAGGCAAATCAAAAATGTAATTGCCAAGGCAATCAATATTATACTAGGATGACCTGCATAATTCGCCGCTGATATAGCCGTCCATAATGTCAACACCAACAAGGTGATCCAGGCTAGACTTGCGCCCCTCATGCCCCAGAGATTGGTGTAAGAAACAACACCCTCTTCTTCTTGATTTGGGGCTCTCATTTTGCGACCGATCTCTAGGACTAAACCATTGAGGAAAGAGACGATAAAAAAGAAAATCAATCCCGCAGGTGGTATCGCTCCTGCCAATTTCCAATCGGTGGCACTGGCCAATATATCTACCAATGGGATGATCAGCATGTGTGATAGGATGTACCATACTTGACGCTTGCGTAACCAATCTGGTGCGAAAAATTCTACACGCATCAATAACATATACCCTAGACACATCAGATAGATCGGTATGAGTTGAGACTTGAATAAAATGAGTGCAATGAATTGTGCCGTGATGACAACTCCGATCATGATCTGAATCTCTGAAATGCGAATCAGACCTCTTGGTACTGGTAAATATTTTCTGAATTGCATATCTTCTGCATGGTCTTTGACTTCATCGAAAAGTCGCAATAGAAAAAATAATCCGAGTGTCATACTCACCGCAAATGCGTAATCCATATAGTGAATAAAACCAGCAGCACCTCTGCTCAATCTGGAATAAGCTATTGCCGAAAAAGTAAAGCAGGCGATCAAAATACCATGTATCATGATTGGAAAGCGCTCCTTTTGATACTGGTATAGACGTGGCAAAAAAGGCATTTTATTTTGTAATTCTATTTTAGTACTATTCATGATAATTGACTTTTGGTGTTGTTGAAAAAAATTTGGTGTGATACTATTTGCATTATCTGCCAAATGTTTTGTGCGCTGCTGAAAAGTGACCAGCTGCTATAGCGGCCATGATCGAAAGCTCTCCAGCAAGGACAAGACCAGCTGCGATCTCCGCATATTTTCGGGCCTTGTCTTTTCCTTCGCAACCCATCAATCGAAGTGCAGCTTGCTGTGTTGGTAATTTTGTTCCGCCGCCAACTGTGCCTGCAGTGAAGGACGGGATGATGACTGAAGCACGCAGATCTCCTTCATGGGTAAGCGAGACTTGCGTCAATCCGCAGGCTGATTCCGCAACACAGGCGACGTCATTTCCTGTAGCTAAAAATAGAGCAGCTAAGCCATTGGCAAAATGCCCCTGCATTCCTAGCGCACCACTCATCGCTGCTGCCTGCATGGCACACTGATGATATTGTAACATGGCGTTGGGGATCGTTTTGAGGGTGCTAGTGACGATGTCTTTGGGGATGATCACCTCCGCCACTAGCTTCTTCCCTCTTTGTTGGCTCAAGTTGTAGGCGCTCGCTTTTTTGTCTCCACTCATGTTCGACTCTATGTACCACTGCTGCACTTCGACAGGGGATTGTGCTACCAAGTACTTGCAAATGGCATCTGTACAAAAGGTGATCATATTTTGTCCAGCTGCATCTGCTGTGTTGTACCAAAAAGTAAGAATGACTGCATGACCCAATAGCAGGTCTTGTACTTGCAGTAGTTTTCCATGTGCAGTTTGAGTAGACATAATGTGTGGAAAATGGTGTTTGTTTTGATGTACAAAAGTTATGAACTGCTGTGCCTCCTGCATGTTTTCAAAATAAAATGCGGGACAACGTTGCAGGCGTTCTTCCGTGATCGCGACGACGGCACCACCAGACTTCGTGATGGCAGACGCGCCTCTACTATAAGATGCCACCAATGCTCCCTCTGTCGTAGCCAAGGGAATTTTGAATTCGCCATTCGCATATTGGCCATTGATCTGTAATGGACCGACCAGTCCTGTCGGGACCTGTGTCAGTCCTATATAGTTCTCGACATTTCCACTATACATTGTATGGCTGATCGGTGGATGGAAGCTATTCGCATGACGGCTCTTAGCATTGTGGTCCGTTGTATGATTTTCCTGACTATTACTTTTACTCTGTCTCATGTTCCATTTTTTGATGAATGATGATACAATAACGCAAGTATAAGGAGAGTAGTCTCTATTTTCAGGAATACTGGTCGCTCATATTGGGACTCGGAAAGATGTAATTCTCGTTTTGTGGGAATAATTGGTGTTTTTGTAGATTTTATCGACGAGGTGGGGTGTTTATTAGACTGGCAAGAGGAAAGCGCACAGGCTCCTTTGTTTATTTATTGATCTGTCAATTCGTCTATTTGATGCCTACTATATAAAAAGCACCTCTATTAACCTCATTCAAAGGCCCACCGAAATTTTGAAATTTCTATCTCATTTTGCATCTTGAACTATTTCGTTGTTCTTCAGTCGCTTAGCAAAGGCTAAACTTCTTCATCACGCCTTCCCGTTGCTAAAACGGGAGAGGCTATATTTCAAGCGCAAAATGCGATTGGTCTATTTTCAGAGGTTGATAGAGGTACCCTAAATATACTAGTGAAAATGGGTGAGTAGGAACACCTCATAGCGACAATTCACAATTTATCATTTACAATTATCTTCTGGGGCCATGCTGACTGAAAAGCGTCAGCACCAGGCTCTGCGCAGCTTGGCCCGTTGCCTGCTAGACTACAAAGCTCTGCTTTAGGCTAGGGCTAGCCACTATCGTGGCTACTGCTCCGATCCTTTGTCCGAAAAAAACAAACGTTGGTAGTATGATACATAAATTATTATTCGTTTACATTGTTAGGTAACGAATTAAGAGTTATATTGAATGAAAGAATCTGATATGCTATCAAAAGAAGTCCTCATAAAGCAAATAGAATCCATGCCTGATAAATTTACGGTAGACGAATTAGTTGAAAGATTAGTTTTTACGCAAAAGATTGAATCTGGAATCTTGGACTCAGATAATGGAAATAAAGTCTCGGAAGAGCAGCTAGAAAACGAAATAAAAAAATGGTTCAAATAAACTGGACGGATCAAGCTGTAAACGACCTCAAGAATATTTATGAATTCATCTCTGCAGATTCAGACTATTATGCCAGAAGAGAATTATCCAAGATAAAACTTAGAACACATAACATCAAATTATTTATTAGAGTAGGTAGAGTAGTTCCAGAGTTTAACAATCCAAATATCAGAGAAGTTATTGAAGGCAGATATAGAATCGTATATAGAATAATTTCCACTCATGCTGTTGATATCTTAACAGTACATCATTCATCAAGACCAAATATTCAAATTTAGAAATGTGGGTACGCGGGACATGACGCAAAAAAAATTTGCTCGCCTTTTTAAGGCGAGCAAATTTTTACCACGTTGTTCGTGACTCTAATTTAAAACTGCTGATAAATATCTATCAACTGCCCGTTCGTTTCTTGCTTCTTGATCTTGGCTACAATGTCTTGCAACTCTAATGCAAACTGCTGCATCCGTGACTTTTTGGATGTATCATCGGTACTTTCTACCTGATTTTGATATTCACGACTAAGGTCAGCTAGATTTTTTGTAGCTCCTAATTTACGCCAGAGGGACTGAGATTTGTCCATAGCTATGCCTTGTAATTTAGTAATCGCTGTAGCACGCTCTGTGTCTCCTTTATTGATGGATAGCATCAGATAGTTGCCCAAGAAATCGATAGCGTCGTAACCATCTACTTTATTAAGATTATTTACAAAAAAGTCGAGATGGTCAGTATTTCGATTGCTGCCATAGATATTCCCAATAGAGGCGATGATATCTGAGTTGTCGATATTCTGTAGGGTAGAGACGAAACTCATCGCTTCGTCTTTATCGAGTAGTACCATCTCTTGTAGTGCAGTCGCAATTACTGGATAAGCTTGATCCTTTTCGATGGCTTGCTTGAGTACAGGTAGGTAAGCTTGGTCGCCAGTAGCTGCAAGAGAGGAGATTGCCGCGGAGCGTACTTGTGAATGTGGATCTTCTAATGCCATTTTCTTTAGCTGAGCTGCAATCTTTGCATCACTAAGATCTGCCTCCTGAGCCGCTATTCCACGGATCACAAAAAAGTCATCATTGAGGGCATCTGTAAAAACATCAGCCGAACCTTTTGCCCTACTCTCTACCAAAGCTTCTACAGGCTTATAGCGATCTTGAAAGTTCCTAGCATTGAAGTATTGAAAGATGAGCTCATCATCTGACTTGTCGTCCTGCATCTGCATCAACAAAATATGATCGGGATCTACACTTACTAAGCTAGGTTCCGTCGAGGCGGGGAAAGAGAACTCTTGATAACGCTTAGTCATGCGAACCGATTCACGTCTTGCTTTCTGCTGGCCTTCATAGATATCGATATCGATCGGCAGCTCAAAAATAGCAGGTGCCCGATCGTAGTTTTGTACTTGCTCTAGTTTAACAGTTACTGATTTTTTACTCGCATCATACTCTGTATCTACTTCCAACAGTGGATGTCCTGCGGAGAAAAACCATTGATTAAAAAACCAATTTAGATCTTGACCAGTTACCTCTTCGAATGCTAGTCTTAGATCATGGGCTTCTACTGAATTAAATTTATGATCTGTGAGATATAGATTCAGAGCAGCCCAAAATGCATCGTCTCCCACCATATTACGAAGCATGTGTATGGTACATCCGCCCTTGTTGTAGGAGTGTGCATCAAACATATCTTCTTGGTTGCGGTATCCAAAATAGATCAATGGATGGATGCTACCAGCTGCCTGACCGAAGTAGCCATTAGCTTCTTCATACCAGTGATAATCTGCTGCATCTTTTCCATACTTATGCTCCATCCAAAGGTATTCAGAGTAGTTAGCGAATCCCTCGTTCATCGTTAGGTTTGCCCAAGACTCGCAAGTCACTAAGTCTCCAAACCAGTGGTGAAACATTTCGTGTGCTACGATCTTGTCATTGTGATTGTCGATTAACTCGCGTTCGGTAAGCTGGACAAATTCTCCGAAGATCACACCCGTTGTATTCTCCATAGCGCCTGAAACAAAATCACGCACGACAACCTGGCTGTACTTTGGCCAAGGATATTTTACACCCAGCTTGTCCGAAAAAAAGTCTAGCATTTCTAGGGTGTGGGCAAATATTGTACGAGCGTCTTTTTCGTATTCTTTTTCCACATAGTACTCTACTGGAATACCTCTCCATTCGTCTTTTACTACAGCAAACTCTCCAACCGTGATCATAAATAAATACGGTGCGTGCGGTAGATCCATTTTGTAAGAATCAGTTCGTGTTCCGTCTGCATTCTTTTTTGAAGATGTGAGTAGTCCATTTGAAAGTGTTTGGAATCTATCTTGTACAGTTAGGATCATCTCTTGGGTACAACGCTCGTTTGGCTTATCGATGGTTGGAAACCAACGGCTGTTCCATTCCGTTTCTCCTTGTGTCCAAATCTGCATGGGCTTCTCCGTATCTGCTCCGTCATGATTAATGAAAAACAATCCTTGGTCAGACATGATCGCTGCAGAGCCACCTTGACCTCCGTCTACTGTTGGCTTAGCCAGATAGTCTATCACGATGGTATACTCTTGTTTTTTGGTATACGTCTTATCTAATTGGATTTGCAATTTGCTCCCATCATACTCATACTTCAGTTCTTTGCCTCCCTGCTTGATGCTATAGATATCAAATCCCTTGGCATCTAATTCTAGTTGATCCGTATCGTAAAAGTAAGGCTTGAGTGTCAAAGTCGCCATTCCTTTTACTTGCTGGTTGGGCCAATCAAAACTAAGGTCTAGTTTGGTATGTACTAGATCATTTGTTCGAGTATAAGTAGGCGCATATCGTGGTAATTCAAAGTCTTCTTTTTCTTTGAGTGCATCCGGCATCGGCGCAGAGATGACCATGGTATCTAGGTCGGTATACTCTACCTCATCTGTGATCAGCTTTTTGGTGGGATCACAAGAGAAGAATAGGGTAGTGATGATGGAGAGTAAGAATAGTTTTTTCATGACATTTATATTTGCTTAGATAGAAGCAAATGTACAGAAATTAAATAAAGTTGATGTGTATATTATGTTCATTATTAACAAACAAAAGCAGTATTCGGAAAATGTCCTTTATGCGGCTTTTAGGCGCTGCTCGTAAATGCATTTAGATACAATCTCTCTTCTTGGCGCTACCTAACGCGGAATAAATATTTCATACTTTGTACCTTCATTCGGTTTGGTGTCGATCTCCATCTCTCCATTAAGGTAATCCACTCTTGATTGTATACTCTTGATGCCTAGACCTTCTGATTCCATGTGCTCAAGATCAAAACCAACTCCATCATCCTCTATAGCTAAATTAAAACCCTGCTCTCTTTCAGTCATTTGAATTAACATGTTTTCTGCTTTGGCATACTTCATCGTATTGGTTATAGCTTCTTGTACGATCCGATAAATAATCGGAGTCGATTTTTCAGGCAAAAGTTCATCTGAAGTGTACCATTGTGTTTTGATTTTAACTTGCTTGGTAAGATTCATTTGTTCTGCCAAATCTTCAATGGCAGCAAACAAACCAAGATTCACTAATGCCCCAGGCATCATATCATGTGATATTCTTCTTACTTCATTATAAGCGGATTCGATTAGATCTTCTGTTTTTGAGATTAGTTTTAAACTCTCCAATTTTTCGATTTCTTTTTGGATGGATCGGATCTGTATTTTAGCAACCGATAAAATTCCACCTAGACCATCATGAAGGTCCTGTGCTATTCTTTTTCTTTCTTCTTCCTGCCCTTGGAACATGTAGTCGATAGAGAGTAATTTTTTTTCTTGCTTGAGTAATTCAATTTTTTGATTGGAAATTTTTTGATTGCTCTTATATCGGTATGCAAACAGAGTGAAAATTAATGCTAGTAAAATTAGACCTGCTAGTAAACCATATCGCTGTGTATCCTTTTTGGCAATTTTCAGTTTTTGAGAAGCTATTTCTTCATTTTTTTGAGCCGTTTCATATTTTATGGATAAGTCTTGTAGCAGTTTATTATCTTTTACTAGATCAAGGCTATCTTGGTGATTTGTCATTATCTTAGAGTGTACTAGGGCCAAAGCATATTGCTTATTTTGTTCATAGCTAGAAGCTAAAATCCCATGACTATTTTTGATCAGAATAAGATTATTTGTTTCTTCCGCTAAACTTAAACCTAGGTTGGCATTTTCAATAGCTAATGAATTTTTACCATTCTTCAAAAGTGCTTTTGTGAGCACATTATAAGCTTTGATCATCAATATTTTTTCTGGATACTTCTGATAAAGCTGAATTGACTTATTCGCTGATTGCTCTGCTAGTTGGTATTTCTCAGCAATTAGATAAGCTTCTGCTCGAAGCCATTCTGCATAAGCTAGTCCACGAGGGCTTTGCAATTCATATTCTAGTTCGAAGCATTTTTCAGCGTAAAAATTTAAACTGTCTACTTGATTAAGCAACAAGAATATTTCGGCCATATTGCCATAAGGTATTGATCTATCTTCTGCAGCAGAAGAGGTCTGTATTGCTTTGTGATAATATTTAAGTGCATTTTGGTATTCTTTCATTTCAACATATATCAAGCCTATTGAATTATAGTTGGTACTTAATCGACTTGCACTATTTATGTCTTTTTTGGATTCATTGAAATTAGCTGCCTCAATGTTTATTTCTAAGGCTTTTGCTAATAATCCTTTATCCGTATAAATACCTGCTATCTCAGAAATGCTAACCGCGTAGATTGAATAATATTTATGTTCAATAGCATTATTTTTTGCCTTTTGAAAAAACTCAATGGCTTTGTCATACTCATCCTTCTTACGGTAATAAAACCCATAGTAATAATCAGAAATACCCTTGTACCGTGGATTCTTTGTCCTCTTAGAAACAATAGCAATACTATCATTGAATTCTTTTGTCTTTTCTAAATCGTAATACTTATAGCCCTTTACCAGTTCAAAGAATTGTCTAAATTTAATGGAGTCATCGATAGTACTGTTAGCAATATGTAGCAGGCTATCTTCATTGGGCTGAGCAAATAAAGTACTCGCGTTTAGCATAAATACAATGAATAAAGTAGTGTATATTTTTAGTGCGTGGAGCATAAATTTAATTCAAAATTTCTCTTTTTAAGGTAGTCAATATTCTGGTATAAAAAAAGGAGGCGTTCGCAAATTGCGCCCGCCTCCGAAATTATGAATTAATTATTTAGTCGCTTTTGTATTGGATGCCTCAAGAGAACTTGTTAGTTCTGCTTTTAGAGATACCAGTTCTGACTTCAAGGTTATGACCTGATTCAGTTCTTCTTGAATTTGATCTATCAGCATTTGCTGCTCTTGGATGGCTTTGATAGCGATAACGCCGAATTCTGAATAGCTAAGTGTGAAAAAATCTTGATCATTCGATTCGATTTGATGTACAAGTTCTGGGTACAAAACCTTTATTTCTTGTGCGATGAATCCAATAGACTTTTTACCTCCTTCTTGATCCTTAAAGGTATATGAGACAGGATTGAGCTTCATTACTTTTTCTAAGGTCTCATTTGCTAAAGGAGTGATATTTGATTTAAGCCGTCTATCCGATACAGATGTATAGTTACCATTTACATCATTGAATGTACCTCGTAATGATCCATTATAATCTAATTGCAAGCCACTCGCATGCGTAAATCCCCAAAAGTTACCCCCGACTGTATTTGCTATTTCTAAAGCCCTTGGGACACCAGACGCTTGATTTATCCGCAAAGAAGCTAGGTTACTAGGATTCCCACGTACACCTACACTTCCTCCATTTCTTATTGTCATGGCTGCATTTCCAGCTGAGGTGTTAAAACGCATAATATTATTTGCTGAGTTGAGTCTTCCATCGTACTCTATAGACATCCCATTCGATAATTGAGATCCTCCTTCTGAAAACAACAAGATAGGTCTTTTGGAAACAACAGATTCTAATACAGCAACTGTTGTTTGATCATCGACGATCCCATCATCTCTAACATGTAATGTCTTTTGTGGCCCAGGTGTTCCAATACCAAAATTTCCATCTTTTGAGAGTATCGCTCTAGTTATATTATTAGTTCTAAATGAAAAGCGTGAATCAGTAAGCGTTCCAATCAAGCCTTCATTAGTTAAATTTGAGCCAAAGACGAGCGTGTGTGGACCTTGAGTAGTTCTTATTACAGCATCTCCGTCGCCATCAAAATCAAAGATATTGATTTCATCGTCCTCGGCATTACCTATATTTCCTATGGATAATCGCCCTATAGTATTAATGTTACCGCTTCTGTTGAGTTGAAAAACTGGCGTTCCACCCTCTAGTTCTGCTTCAATAAATTGAGAAACATTGGAACTCGTACTTTTCATTTTGAGCTCTAATATATCAGAATTTTTAGCACCTTGTAATAGGCGTTCCAATGTCATCACTTGTTTTTCTTGACTTGTTGTAGTAATCTCAGCTGCCTTACTTGTGTCGTCCGCTTCGACCTCTAAAGGGATTTGCTGCCCTATTGCAGTACTTAAGAACATGATCTGTAGACTAATTATCAGAATATTTTTTTTCATGATTTTGATTTTTTATTTAAATCAAATTTCTGAATAATTGACGCCTCAAAACACCCTCCTAATAGTGAAAGGTGAAAATCCCTATAAATGGGGATACATGTCAAACTTGGTAACAAGTGAATTGGTAAGAGCTGCAGGCAAAAGCCTTGTATACGTACTTATATTATATCGGAAAATAAAACGAGAATTGAGGATGCGATTTAGATAAGGCCTTTTTCAAGAGCGATTTTGACCATCTCTACACTATTCTTTGCTTTCAATTTGATTAGAAGATTCTTTCTGTGAGAGATAATAGTGTGCTCACTTAGAAATAACTTTTCCGAAATATCGCGATTGGTCAATCCTTCGCACATCAAGATCAATACCTCTTTTTCTCTTTTGGTGATAGAGTCTTGGTTGAAGTCATCCTTTTCAAAGATATTATTCATCAAAATTTGAGTCAACTGCTTTGAATAATATTCTCCTCCTTGATCGACAGTACGAATTGCCTCAATCAACTCGTCTGCAGTATCGTCTTTTAGCAAGTATCCTTTAGCCCCATTTTGCTTCATTCTTTTTATGAAACTCGCTTGCTTATACATACTTAAAGCAATGACCTTCATAGCTGGATACTTCTTCATAATCTTTTTGCAGGCCTGGACACCATTGAGCTCTGGCATATTGATGTCCAATAGACAAATATCAACTTGGGTCGTTGATAGTAGACTTAAAACTTTATTACCATTGCTAGCGGTAGCCACCACTTCTACATCAGGCTCTTTTTTAAATATGGAAATAAATCCATCTAAAAGCACCTTATGGTCATCTGCAATTAATAATTTGATCAATTGGTTTTGATTTTATTCAAGATAGCAAATATAGAATAAAGATCAATCAAATATTTTTACAAAAAGCAACATGAAGACCTTCTGCTATAAAATAGCCGGCAGTTATCTCTAATTCTTTTTTCAAGATATCAACTAGATATGGATCTAATTTTTGTGTGAGGGGTGGGAAGTATGCTCTCCCGACTTTTCGTCGGGAGAGCAGTCCGAGGCTTTTCGCCGAAGGACGGGAGCGAACGCGGACTACTGGACGACCCGACCTTGACATCTGCATTTTGTTTTGCAGATGTCAAGGGCACACCCAAATAATTATCCTACACCGCTACATCGAAGTCCCTCAAGGCATCATTCAGGGATACCTTCTTGTCTGTACTTTCTTTTCTCTTACCTATGATTAAGGCACAACTTACTTGGTATTCGCCAGCTGGGAATTTCTTAGTATACGTCCCTGGGATCACAACTGATCTTGGAGGCACTTGTCCTCTGTAGGTAACTGGCTCGGCTGCACTAACATCAATAATATGTGTAGATTTAGTGAGCACTACGTTAGCACCTAAGACGGCCTCATTCCCAACACGCACGCCTTCTACTACGATGCAGCGCGAACCGATAAAACAGTTGTCGCCAATGATAGTCGGTGTCGCTTGGAGTGGCTCTAATACACCACCGATACCCACTCCGCCACTCAAGTGTACATTGCGACCGATCTGTGCGCAAGAGCCTACCGTAGCCCAAGTATCCACCATGGTGCCGCTGCCGACCCATGCACCAATATTGACATAAGATGGCATCATGATCACGCCCTTCTCCAAGTATGCACCGTGACGTGCAATCGCATGAGGCACTACTCGTACACCCTGCTCCGCAAAGTTTCTCTTCAACGGAATCTTGTCATGAAATTCAAAGATGCCCACTTCTAACGTTTCCATTTTTTGGATAGGGAAGTAGAGCACTACGCCTTTCTTCACCCAATCATTAACCTTCCAGTCATCCCCGTCTGGTTCCGCAACTCTGATTTTACCTTTATCTAAAAGTTCGAGTACTTCTCTGATAGCGGCTTGTGTGTCTACTTTTTTGAGCAAATCTCTATTGTCCCAAGCTGCTTCTATTTTGTTTTTTAAATCTTCCATTATTAATTAATTTGATGCCGCAAATGTAAGTTAAATTGACCTATATTTAAATCGAAATTTCTGTGTTATGCGAAGCACTACTATACTCTGCTCTTTTTGTTTGCTACTTGTTTTTGCATACGCATGTAAGACTCGTACTAACAACGCTGAAACTAAGATCATGGGACATGAAGAAAAGTTTGACTTCGACATAAATGCGCTAGATAAGGATGGACTCATCGGTCCTGCGTCTGGTAAGGTGAGTGTCGATTACAAGTTTTGTATTCCTAAGGGAAAGAAATATGAAAAGGCAGTTCTTGATATCGATTCTGAAATCAAAATACATCCTAATTCTTTTGGTAGAAATAAATGCTCTGATACATATGTGACCGCTGTGGGCTCTACGCATCAGCCTGGGCATCGAGAAATTTTATTGCGTTTGTCAGAGTTGGATTTTGTGGTGAGGTTTAATCGGGTATGGTATGAGTAAACGTTGCAAAGCTATTTTCAGAAATTCATCACAGAATAAGTAAACCAGCATTGTAAAGTAATTTTAATTGTGTCCAACCATAATAAACCTACTCAGCAATAAATAAAGGCCTGCATCACAAATGATGCAGACCTTATCGATAAATTGGTTGTTAAATTCGGAGCGGAAAGCTATTGATTCTTTATCTAATAAAAAGATAAGCAGATGATACTTGATCACCTGCCTTACCTTTTATTTATTTAGATTCTATTGTGGACACTCGACAATGTTTGCCTCGAAATGAGCCCCTAGCTCTACTTCGAATCCTTGAAGTAGATTGATATCATTACCCGCTTCAAAGGTAATATTCGTGGTACCTTGTCCCAGTTGAACTGTTGCGTCAGAGTTTACTGTTTGGCTAGCTTTGAATAATGCTGTGCCGTTAGGCGTCGTCGGTACGTTAAGTACTACTACTCCTGGATTGATTACTGTTCCACTATTATCCGTTGCCGTACATGACATCGGAGCGCCTGCATCTCTTACATCAATCGTATAAGTACCATCAGCTAAATTTGTGAACTCTCCATTTGTATTGAAGGTAATAAATCCATCTATCGAGTACTCAATACTTGTACAAGTTGTACATGTGGCATCGACTGTCAATGTTCCATCATCAGCACCTGGACAGATCTCGTCTGTGGTAGTTATAGAATTGATATTAATATCGCAAGCAACAACCGTTGACCCAGTGATATCAAATGTATAAGTTGGTGTATCACAATCATTACTTGCTATGCTAATCGTAGCGTCGTCCGTACCTGCCGCACTAGAAGAATACGTTACTTGAAATGTAAGGCCTGAGTCTCCACTAATAATAGTGGTAGCACTAGGCTGAGTCATCACAGTGAAATTACTACTTCCACTGATAGCGACAATCATGTTAGCCGTAAGATCCAATGTTGCATCGCCAAGGTTCTGTATCGTAAATGTACGAGTCGTCATTCCTCCAACAGTTATGCTACCAAAATCTGTATCGTCCGCTGTATCAGGCGTCATATCTCCTGATGCGATGTCTGTTCCGTTTCCTTGTACGTTAATGTCTGAAGCTATAACAGTGATGGTCTGGACATCTGTACCTGTCTGATTACCATCATCTGCTGTCCATGTAATATCAAACGTACCAATGGGGTAACTTGGGTCGGCATCATTCACTGCAATGAGACCCGTTTGACAATTATCTGTTATTGTAGCCGAACCTAATACAAAGTTTTCAGCTGAGCATCCATTACTTACCTCTACTGTGATATCAGCTGGTGCTGTGACTACTGGAGCCATAGTATCTTCAATAACCACCAACTGAGTTTGTATTGAAGTGTTGCCAACTCCATCATCAAAAGTCCAAGTCACTACTGTTTCTCCTTGAGCCGTTATAGGTAGCGTTGCATTGTTAGTAACTGTAACTGTATTAGCTGTACAGTTGTCAGTGGCCGTAGGAGCAGTGAGACTCGATACTATACACTGTGCTTCTACGTCAAGAAGCGGAGTTACAACTGGTGTAGGTCCTTCATTGTCGATGACGGTAACCATTTGCTGGCAAGTTGCCGTATTTCCATTACCATCATCAGCTGTCCAAGTCACCATTGTCGTTCCAACGGGGAAATTAGCTGGTGCATCATTAGAAGGTACGATATTCATATTACAGTTATCCATTACTATAGGTGAACCAAGTGTGATATTCATAGCATCTGCTCCACATGTTCCAGGAGTGTTGTTTACTGCAACATCAACAGGACAAGTGATAGTAGGAGGCGTATTATCTGCCTCTACAGTTATAGTACCTGTGGCACTTACCATTCCACAACCTCCAGTCAATGGAATATCGTAATTGAAGGTTCCTGCTTCAGCTGGTGTGCCACTTATTGTTATAGTATTAGTGCCTGCATCAAAAGATGCCATTACACCCATTGGTAAGTCTATAGCTGGATCAATTCCTGTTGCACCTGTTGTTGTGTGCGTTATGTCAGTCAATGGTGAATTGATGCACAAAGTCGGACTGCTTGATGGGGCAGTTACTGTATTTTCTGGATTTACAGTTATGTCACCTGAAGCAGAATCGATACAACCGTTTTCATTCGTGTAGGTATAAGTTATTGTATATGTCCCAGGTGATACAGAAGCAGGATCAAAGGAATAAGTCATTCCGTTTCCATCATCTGTTACTCCAGTTCCAGAGTATACGCCCATGTCACCAGCAACCGTTCCTTGTGCTGGCAGACCTCCGCTAAGCCCTGTCAGTACTATGTCATCAAAACAAAGATCAGCTGGTGCTGTGAACATTACTGCAGGAGCAGCATTTACTACAATATTAGCTGTTGCCGCATCTAAACACCCGTTTTCATCTGTATAAGTATAAGTTACCACATATGTTCCTGGTCCTGAAGCTGGATCAAAGTCATAGCTCAATCCATTTCCATTATCAGTTACCCCTGTTCCAGAATACAAGCCCATGTCTCCTGCAACCGTTCCTTGTATTGGCGTACCTCCTCCCAATGTCACTACTACTGCGTTTTCACATATAGGAGCTGGTGTGGTGAGTGCTGCTTCTGGAGCAAATACTTCAACATCGTCCATAGCAGAATTTGTACAACCGTTTGCATCTGTATAGGTATAAGTTATGGTGTGGATTCCGCCTTCTGCATCTTCAGGATCGAAGTCGTAAGTCCCATCTCCATTGTCTATTACTCCATCTCCAGAAAATACGCCAATGTCTCCAGTAGCTGTTCCCTGCGATGGGATACCAGTGAGTGGCTGTAATCCACCATCAATACATAGATCAGCTGGCGCTGTCAAAGATACAACTGGAAGTGCAAACACGTCGACATTATCTGTAGCAGAGTTTGTACATCCATTTGCATCAGTATAAGTATAAGTAATGTTATGCGTTCCAGCGCCTGCGATCATAGGATCAAAAGAATAAGTCACTCCATCTCCTGTATTCGTTACGCCTAGTCCTGAATATATGCCTGTCGTTGCTGTGCCTGTTGGCAAGCCTCCGCCAAGACCTCCCTGTACACCAGCATCAATACATAGATCATCTAGTGCGCTGAATGTTACTATCGGGAGTGCAAATACTTCAACATCATCCATAGCAGAATTTGTACAACCGTTTGCATCTGTATATTCATAAGTTATTATATGCACTCCAACTCCTGCCGTAGCAGGATTGAAGGAATAGGTTCCATTCACTGCTGTTACTCCTGCTCCAGAATATACACTAGTGCTTCCCTGAGGTGAACCTCCAGAAAGAGTCTGTGGTCCGGCGTCAATACAATAATCTGATAGGTTTAGTGTTACTGTCGGGGCAGTATTTATATCTACAAAATCTGATACAGTAACTGCACAACCGTTTTCATCCGTATAAGTATAAGATATTTGACTACTTGGAGTATTTGCCATAGTAGGGTCGAAAGTATAGGTCACTCCATTTCCATCATCTGATACTCCTGGTCCAGAATATAAACCCATGTCCCCCACAGACGCTCCTTGTGACGGTGTACCACCACCAAACATCTGTTCTTCACCGTTAGAGCATTGAGGTCCTGGTGCTGTGAATGTTACCACTGGAGAAGCAAATACTTCAACCGTAACTGTAGCCTCATCTGAACAAGTGTTATTATCTGTATAGGTATAGGTAATGTCATGCATTCCAACTCCTGCTGTAGAAGGATCGAAGGAATAGGTCATTCCATTTCCATCATCCGTTACTCCTTGTCCTAAATACATTCCCATATCTCCAGTAACTGCACCTTCTGCTGGCGTACCACCGCCAAGTCCTGACTGTACTCCAGCATTAACACAATAATTACCTGGGTTTGTCAACGTGACTGTTGGAGCCTGAAATATTTCGATTGAAACTGTTTCAGTATCTTCACAGCCGTTTGCATCTTTATATGTATAAGTTACCATATAAGTACCTGGTGTTTGATCTGTATCGAAGTCGTAGGTTCCATCTCCATTATCTATTACCTCATTACCAGAGTATATACCCATGTCTTGCGTAGCGGTGCCTTGCGCTGGCGTACCTCCGGTAAGTTCCAATAATCCGGCATTAGAACATTGATCTCCAGGTGGTGTGAATGATACAACTGGGGCAGTATTTACTGTGATATCAGAGTTAGCTGTACCCACACACCCGTTTGCATCTGTATAAGTATAAGTTAGAGTATTCGCTCCAGGAACAACACTAGCATCTGCAGGATCGAAGGTAAAGGTCAATCCATTTCCATCATCTGAAACTCCATTTCCAGAATATACTCCCGTACCCGCTGCTGTTGGTGTACCTCCTCCTAGTATCTGATCTCCTGCATTAGAGCATACAGCGGCTTGTGGTGAGAAGGCTACCATCGGATCAAATACTTCGACATCATCCATAGTAGAAACTACACAAGTGTTTGCATCTGTGAAGGTGTAAGTTATGGTGTGAACTCCAACTCCTGCATCAGTAGGGTCGAAGTCATAGGTTCCATCTTGATTATCGATAACTCCATCTCCATCATATTCTCCTCCTGCTGGCATACCAGTGGTTAGTGACTGTAATCCTTCGTCTATACATAGATCAGCTGGTGCTGTGAACGATGCCGGTGTAGTAGTATATATTACGATAGTACCTGTAGCTGAAGCTGTACATCCGTTCCCATCCGTGTACTCATAAGTTACAGATCCAGCTCCTGGTTCAGCAGGATCAAAGTCGAAGGTTCCATCTGTATTATCGCTTACTCCTGTTCCAGTATATGTTCCGAAATCATTAGCAGCAGATGGCATACCGCCATCAAGATCCATCTGGACTCCAGCGTTATCACAAAATGGACCTGGTGCTGTGAAGGTTACACCTGGAGCAGAAAATACTTCAACCATAACTTCAGCAACATCTTCACAGCCATTTGCAGCTGTATAAGTATATATTATGGTATTCATCCCAACTATAACGCCACCATTGGCATCTCCAGGATCGAAATCATAGGTTCCATCATTATTATCTGTTACTCCTGATCCAGAATATTCTCCATTGTCTCCTACTTCCGTTCCTTTTGCTGGTATACCACCACCAAGACCCATCTGTGGTCCTTGATTGACACAAAAATTACCTGGGTTTGTTAACATTGCATCCGGTGCTTCATCTACCACGACATCATCAGAAGCTGAAACTTCACAACCGTTTCCATCTGTGTAGGTATAGGTTATGGGATGTGTCCCATTTCCTGCGATAGCAGGATCGAAATCATAGGTTCCATCATTATTATCTGTTACTCCTGATCCAGAATATTCACCTTTGTCTCCAGCAACCGCTCCTTGTACTGGCGTACCTCCCATAAGACTTGTCAATTCTCCATCGTTGTCACAAATAGGCATTGTCGGTGCTGTAAATGTTACTGTCGGGAGACCAAATACTTCAATATTAACTGAGGCTGTATTTGAACAGCCGTTTGCATCTGTATATTCGTAAGTTATAGTATGCACTCCAACTCCTGCAGTAGCAGGATTGAAATCGTAAGTGATTCCATTTCCTAGATTTGTTACCCCTGGTCCAGAATATACGCCAGTCATTGCCATACCTACTGGCTCGCCTCCAGTAAGTGAGGTCTGTACTCCATCGTTAAGACAAAAATCTCCTGGGTCTTCGAGTGTTACGGTCGGAAGATCAAATACTTCGATGTCATCTGTAACAGAAGCCGAACAGCCGTTTTGATCTGTGTAGGCATAAGTTACTGCATAAGTTCCTACAGCATTAGCCGAAGGATCAAATGAGTAGGTACCATCGTTATTATTTATTACTCCAATTCCAGTATATTCTCCACCTGCTGGCATACCTTCTACAAGTTCCTGTACTGATTCGTCAGTACAAAAGTCTGGTGCTTCAAATGTAACAACTGGGAGAGCAAACACTTCAATTAGAACCGCATCAGAAGCTGTACACCCGTTACCATCCGTATAGGTATAAGTTATACTATGAGAACCAACTCCAGTTGCAGCAGCATCAGGATCGAAAGAGAATGTCAATCCATCTCCAGCATCTGTTACTCCATCTCCAGAATATACACCCGTAAGAGTTGTGGTTGGAGAACCTCCACCAAGTCCCGTCTGTACTCCAGCGTCAACGCATACACCAAGGAAATCTGAAAGCATTACATCCGGGAGTGCAAATACTTCGACATCATCCATAGCAGAAGCTGAACAACCGTTTTCATCTGTATAGGTATAAGTAATTGTATGCGTTCCTGCTCCTGCAGTCATAGGATCGAAGTCGTAAGTTCCATTATCATTATCTGTTACTCCTAGTCCTGAATATACGCCATTGTCATTCGTTTCCGTTCCTTCTACTGTCGTGCCTCCACCAAGACCCATCTGTGGTCCGGCATCAATACATAAATCAGCTAGCGCTGTGAATGTTGGTGTCGGGAGCGCAAATACTACAACATCATCAGAAGCAGAAGCCATACAACTGTTTCCATCTGTATAAGTATATACTATAGTATAAGTTCCTGCTCCTGTAGTACCAGCAACATCAGGATCGAAGTTGTAGGTACCATCATTATTATTTGTTACTCCTGGTCCAGAATATACTCCATCACCCGTAGTTGAAGATGGCATACCTCCAGTAAGATCTTCTTGCAATCCTGCGTCAACACATAGATCAGCTAGTGCCTCAAATGTTACGTCTGGTGAAACTACTTCTACATCTGCAGTAGCAGAAGCTGTACAACCTTTATCATCTAAATATTCATAAGTTAAAGTATGGGTTCCAACTCCTGGTGTAGCAGGGTCGAAAAAGTAGTCTCCGTTCGTAGGCCCCGTTACACCTAGACCAGAATATACACCCATGTCTCCCATAGCTGATCCTTGCGCTGGAGTACCTCCGCTAAGAAGAACTGGCATATCTCCAAGACATACTTGACCTGGAGATGAAAATGTAACTGTCGGCAAAGCAAGTACTTCAATATCATCTTCTGCAAAACTTGTACAAAGGTTTGCATTTGTATAGGTATAACGTATGGTATGCGTTCCTACTCCAGCTGTGCCAGGTTCATAGGAATAAGTCAATCCATTATTATCATCTACTACGCCTGGTCCAGAATACACACCCAATTCTCCTGCAGCCATTCCCTGTGGTGGCGTACCTCCACCAAGACCTGTCAGCGGCATAGCGTCAACACATACATCTGCTGGTGCTGTGAACATTACATTCGGGGTTGTATTAACCACATTACCTAGCTGTTCCGCGGAACAAGATCCACCTGAAGCATCATTTACTTTAACTGTATAATCAGCAGGAGCAAGACCAGTAAAAGTACCGGTTGAGTTAAATGTTACGAAGTCATCTATTGAATATGAAATACTAGAACATGTACTGCAGGTTGCTGTCACCACAATCTCACCATCATTATTACCTGGGCAAGTTTCGTCTGTTATAGCTACAGTAGTAATTTCTATATCACAAACAGTAATGGTTGGAACAGTCATATTACAAGCTGAGTTTGCATTAACACCTATTATCCATCCATTAGCATTACTAGGAGTAGTACTAGGAGGTAGAGCAACATTAGCACTATTCGAATATTGGACTGCACCAAATGCTCCAAATATCCAAGCACTCCCGTTCCAAAAAATATTGAAATTCTGTGAATTTCCATTTATCAATGCTGTCCCTTGGTAAGATGGCTTGTTGTTAGTCATACTTCCTTCCGTTACAGTAACAGGATTATCAATACATGAATCTTCAATCGTAATTGAAGATGCCTGTAAATTATAAATAGTACTTAGTAGTAAAAAGGTCAGACCATATTTCAAAACTGAAAATCTCAAAATTCTTTCCATAGTTGGCGGTAGGGTAAATTTGTTTTTCATTAGATAATTTTTTTGTATTACTGTTTTCATAACTGATAATTATTTATGATAAGACTAGATGAAATTTTTAAAGTATGCCCTTATTAAAAGAGGTTTTTCAAATTCTCAAGCAAGGCTTTCGTTTAATGTTATATGATTTTGTATTGAGTAAAATTTTATTTCTGATATCGCTAAAATTGATACACTACTATCTAGCTGCTACAAATGAGTTATCGACATTCCTAGCATAATCAACGACACCTTGTAGTGGACTAAAACTTTCTTCACTTTGTAATAAGAGAAGACGTGATTGAAATGCGACTCGGATTAGACCTGCTACATTTTTCACGTTTAATTTTCTTCGGATATTTTTGCGATGATCTTTAACAGTTTCAATACTGATAAATAGCATCTCTGCTATTTCCTTCGAAGAATATTCATCCGAAATAAGCTGTATGATTTCATTTTCACGTGTTGTGATTTTTGAGGCGCGACATTTTTTTCTAATAGTCATTGGATTTCATTTATTTATCGTTCATTAAAGTGTAAGCATAGAATTACCAGGACCCATAGGTGCACTATAGATCATTTTTGTGTCTAGAAAATTCAGAGAACAGGTAGAACAAGTTTCAGTTTTCTAACTGCTTCATTTGATTCAGATAAACGAATTTATAAGAATCTGTATCTACAGATTTACTATAGATGTTTGTTTTTGTGTACAATGAGGAATGGACAATTAAAATCTATTTTGATTTCTAATTGTAACGTTTGATTCTGCTAATCGAATCTCTAACTATAGACATGCTATAGTTAATCGTCTTTGTGTTTAGAAAAATTCAGTGGACAGATAGTATCCGTAATGGACCTTCTGCTGTAGTTTGAGTGGATAAATGCTAACGCTGTAAAACTGACTAGAATAAACTTAGATAGAAAATTTATTAGCGAAAATGTTCTGAATGGTCACCTTTTTGTTACGAACGGTTTTTTTATTTGAGGGGAGACACAAATCTTTGTTAATGTGATGATTAGATAACCAAAAAATAATCTTTCTAGTTGCCATCAAGCAAGGCCATTGTCTCTTTTCTTTTTCCTCTGCTTATGGGTACTTGATACTTATCTATCTCTAAAATGGCTTTTGTCCAAGATGTAACATGGTCTAAGTTAACCACATAACTTCTGTGCACTTGTACAAAATTGTTACCTTTTAATTGCTCTAGTATACATTTCAAACTGTTTCTTATGGTGATTTTCTTACCTCCCTTCAAATAGACGCCTACATAAACATGATCGGCGTTGACAAACAAAATGTCCTTGGAGGCAACATTGTAACTTTGGTCATTTTCTTTTAATAAAATAGTATCAGCTTTATTTTTTCTTTCTAAGGACTGGTTGTGAAAAGCTATTTCTAAGGTGGTAAATAAACTCTCTTTTTGAATTGGTTTAATAAGATATCCTTCAGGAAATGTTTCCTTAGCCGCAGATAAATTTTTACTGCCTACTTGGGATGTCAGGTATACACAAGGGATTTTCATTTCTTGTTCTCGGATATACTTTACTACATCAATTCCAGTTTTTTTACCGCTCAAGCATATATCCAGCAATGCAATTTGGGGATCATGCATTTCTATCAAATCTATTGCCTCAATATATGAAATAGCTTTACCAACAACATCAAAGTCTTTCGCTTCGAGATATCGATGCAGAGTGTCAGCAATTAATATTTCATCCTCAACAATCAACACTCTAGTTTTAGGATTCATGTTTTAATTTTTTCTTTTAAAAAAATAGATGTTACTGCGCCATCAACGTTCTCTGTAGTCCAATATCCATCTAACTGTCTTACCATGCTATTAATCAGGTAATTACCAAGAGATCCATCCTTATTTGGCATAGTACCATTTTCAAACCCTGGACCGTTATCTCGTAAGCATTCGACCAACAGTCGTATCAATTATTTATTACCTTTTCTTTATAAGCGTTTGGAGTAAGAGTATACAATTGATTGATCTTAGTGTT
>Ga0209187_1000973_pt1 | contig 38606 bp, 38 predicted proteins | sample BantaG_FD_187430 | JGI IMG/M metagenome (GOLD analysis project Ga0209187, IMG submission 187430) | Marine algal microbial communities from Bantry Bay, Ireland - BantryBay_4 metaG (SPAdes) (version 2) | ecosystem: Host-associated > Algae > Red algae > Unclassified | place: Bantry Bay, Ireland...
ACACTAAAAGGAAGCATCAATCACTTGACTACAAGACACCAGAGGCAGTATATTTAAGTCACTAAACAATCTGCAAATTGGATCTTAAATCGGCCCAACTATTGTCTAAGGAAAGGGGACCAGGATAGCTAATGCTTCTTTTTATAAAGCCATTTCGCACTGGGTTTTTGACAAGACTTACCCAGCAGAGGAAAAAGTTTCTAGGTATGAGTGTTTGCACTGAGGTCATTGCTCAGTGTGGGTATTTGAGTATCACAGCAGCAACTGCCTTAGCCCCGCTAGTGGCATATGTTGTTGCTGTAGGTGGCTTGAAGTCGATTATCCTTGTTATGCTACTGTTCTTTTTTCCAATACACAAGCGAAGTGAAATTACCAAATCTCAGTGGATTGCTATACTATTGATAGTACTTGGCGTTTTCGTAATTGAAGTATGGAGATAATATGAAAATAGGAAAGTATAGACATTACAAGGGTGGTGAATATGAGGCGATTTGTTTTGCATTTCATACTGAAACCTGTGAGGAGATGGTGATATATAAGCCACTGGATGCTTTGCCAGATGATATTCCAGGCTTTAATGAAGACGCATTCTGGGTACGCCCTAAGAAGATGTTTGAAGAGACTGTGATGGTGGATGGCGAGAAAGTGCCTCGTTTTCAGTTTTTAAGCTTAGATAACTGACAAAAAATATGAAGTATAAAAATCAAATGGGGCAAGTAAATCTTGCTAATGTGAAAATTGCTGGTTATATAGCGAAATGTAAAAAGGATTCCATTTCTCAGGCAAAACTAAAAAAGATGACTTTGCCTCATCACACATATAGTGTCCTAGAGTCAAATGATTACTTAACGTTGAACGATCTTGGGATAAATGAAAAGATTGAGACAGTACTTGGGATATGCAAAAATGCTATCAGCAAATTAGATGAGGATATTCTCACAACAAGAGATGTGCAAAAAAAGTCTACCTTAGAGAATGATAAGTCACATTTCATAGTTGTAATGTCTCAAGGTATGCAGCTTAGGGATATTATCGTAGAAGGTAAGGATGTTGGATAGATTCACACTGTAAAAACAGTCTGCCATTTACGTAGTTCTGCTATAAAAGTGTTCCAAGTTGCAATACGTGGGATCACAAATCCAAAATCACCACTCTGCGTGGTGATTTTTGGCTTTGTTGAGCTATAAAAAGTATTGACAGTAATTAGTTTATGGTGTATAATATATTCAAGTCTAAAGCTGTATAAGCACAGCATCATTTACAACATAAAAGGGTTATCGCAATGAGTGTATGGGGAATTGATACTATTATGTCTGGTGGTCACCAGTTTTCAGGACGTGACATGGACTTGCAGTACATGTTCCCAGATTGTGATGACTGGGACACAAAGAAGGAAGATCCACTGCGAGACTTCATCCCAATTGACGAAATTGGTCTCCATCCTGATCACTATGACGATCAAGAAGGATGTGATATGACATGGGAAGAAGTATTTCAGGTTATACGAGGTACTTACGATGATCTATCTCAAGAGATGTTTGGTAGTAGCGTACAGGAAGGTCATTGTGGAGAGAATGAGATCGACAGTGAGCCTCTTGGAGCATTCAACATTTTTGACATTGAGTATTTCAATGACACCTCAGCAGTTGTCGCTCAAGGAAGTTGCTTGCATGGCGGCATGCGTAAATCAGCTTTACTCAAAAGCGGACAATGGAGCCGACTTGAGGAGAGAAGGAGAGGCGGCTCACATGGACGCCATGGACGTAAACCACATCAAAAGTACCGCTCATACCTGATGTCATCTTTTTTGTAAATGTAGTAGACAGAAGCCCCTATCCAAATGGATGTGGGGCTTATGTATTTTATACTCGAATTTTTGTTACCATTTCTAGACTTTTGATACTTGCTTGGATGTATTTCCTTTGTGGTACAAGTTCGGAAAGCCATGCTGTGGGTTCACAACTGTTTTTCAAAGAAGAATCGCTCTGTTGAGCGACTTTTTTGTATCAAAAATCGATTACCCCTCGGAGAATCGAACTTATGATAGAATTTAGAAACAGAAATGTAAGGTATATAATCAAAAATCCTGCCTTCTCAAATTTTGTAACAGAAATAGTTTGTAATTCTGTAAGTCCTATGCAAATCAAGTAATGAACTTCCTTAATTTTTATGAGTAAGAACTATAAAAAAATTGTTATTGGACTATTAGGAATAATTCTAATTGGGGTGATAGCTATTGTGTTGGCTGGCATGTATAAATTTAACTATCTTGCAAATCAGCCAGGGTATGATGTTGATGGCAATAAGATTGATGGCGCGCAAAAGTAGAGTGCTTTCTACAATACAAGAAATTCGTGTTTGAAAAAATCCTCATTACAGTGATTTGAATTACTGCTAAAAGTTTTTGGAGGTGGATAAAGTTTAAGCTTTTAATATATTGAAATCAGAGAATGAGACATGTAACATTTTCCTGTTCAGGTGGTGGCAGCTTAAAACATGGATTAAAACAATTGTATCCAGAAGACTTTGTTGTATCACTTCATGACAGTCTGAATATAGGTCCGATAAATGAGCCATGGAACAATGAGAGAAAAGATTTTATGAATAGTATATGGCATTCCTTCCCAGATCCTGACATGAAATTAGAGATTGATAATGAATGGGAAAAAGAAATTTCCCAATTTTGGGCGGAGGTATTAAGTAATGAGCCTAAAACGGTTTGGTGGTCATCAAAGTCTGCCATGGATTGGTGTGGATTGATGATGCTTCTAGAGCATCTTAATGCAAACCTAGATATAGAAATTATCGATGTGAGTGAGCCGTTGGCAAACCGGCACGTCATCAGTGTGGGAGAGCTAGCGCCTGATGAATTAGTATTCCTCAAGAGCAATGCAACACTACTTACTCAAGAGCGAAGAGAGCAATTATTAGAGATGTGGAAAGTGCTAAAAGTGCAACAAGAAAAACCAGTTCGGTGGCTAACAAGAGATGGACTTATAAGTGTGCATTGGGATGTCATAGATCAATCCTTATTAGAAAATCTAAAAAAATTAGGAAAAGTGAAAGCTGCCAGACTGATTGGCGAATGTCTCTGCATTTTTCCAAGAGAGTTTAATCAAGTCACCGATGCAGTTCTCTGGTATCGACTGCAACATTTAATATCTCAGCGAAAGATCGCAGTAGATCCACAAGGAGAGCATTTAAGTTTCAACTCTCAAATCCAAATCTCATAGTTTTTGAATGTGAGGTTAGTCAAGGTTGTGAATCACAAATAGTTCGCCATTTACGCAGTTCTGTGATGAAAGTGTTCCAAGTTGCGATAAGTGGGATCACAAATCCAAAATCCTCACACTGAGTGAGGATTTTTGGTTTTTGTGTCACGGAGAATAGAAGCGGGAAGGGGGTCGGGGAAACGGTAGTTTCACCGTGGAGGAAGTTTTACGAAACCGTGGGTTTTGTAGGAGTGTAAGCGACTGAGCTTCTCCGTGGGATCACATAAGAGTTTCAAAAAAGAATCGCTCTGTTGAGCGACTTTTTTGTGTCAAAAATCACGTACCCCTCGGAGAATCGAACTCTGCAAATGTATCTGTATTATTACGCTATGGTACTATAGACAAGATACATAAAGTATGTTAGTGTAAGTTCAGTATTTTGCAACTTTACAACAAGGGGAAAATCATGATCAATCTTCATGAAATAGATTTTTTTAGACGAGCAGGTTATCTCAGATTTGATCATCTGTATTCAGAAGATGAAGTTGTACAGCTTCGAGAATTGATTAGATCGCAATGCGATGAGGAGTCTGAGCCCTGCCTTAAGGATGAGTTGGGGCGAGTATATCGCTTGAATAACATCTTTGATCGAGGCGAGGTTTTTCGGAAGGCATTTGTTAAAGTGGAGCTTTTGGATATTCTCGAAGCTTTGGCAGGTCCGAACATAGAGTTTATTAAAAATAGGTACAACCACGCAACTGTGAATACTTCAAATGATACGCAGTATCGACTTCACAGAGACATACTTCAGTGGAGTAGGGGTATTGTAAGTATCATTATCTACCTGGATGATGCCACAGTTGATTCTGGAGCAACGCATATTATACCCACTTCACAATACTTGCCATACGTAGGTACGCCTAATAATGGTGGCACGTGGATGGATGAGCACCATGTGTTTGCAGCACTACTTAAACAATCAGTGCAAGTCGAAGTTAAGCGTGGAGGTGTGCTCATTTTTGATAGCTTAGCATTTCATAGTGTTGGGCAAAATAAGGGTGGTGGCACAAGAATGAGCATGGCTGGTGGGTATACCAGTGTCGATGAATTGTATCCAATTCATGACAATGTGCAGAGAGAGGTCGTTCGAGGTGAGCGTCTCTACAGAGGATCAATCAAAGATTTCGGAGAGCAGAAATGAACACATTATCAAATTTGAGTGTACTTATCCTTGCTGGCGGCAAGGCTACTAGAATGGGTGGTATTTGTGCAGATGTCCCGAAGCCAATGATCGATTTCGATGGGAAACCCTTTCTTGAATGGTTGGCTGAGTGGTACTTACACATGGGCGTCCATAAGATAGTTGTTGCAGGTGGAAATCAAAACGCTCACTACTACCAAGCAATATTTGATGTGCCGACATGGTACGATCGAGGCTTACGGTTAATTTGTGAGCCTGGTCAACTTGGTACGGGGGGTGCAATTAAGTACTGTCTTGCTGAGTATCAAAACTTCAGTAGCGATCTACTGATTTGCAATGGAGATACGGTTTTAGACTATGACATTAGATCGATATACGAGAAATGGATTAGTCATGGTGCGAATATTACAGCACTTCATACATTGGACGGCAATGCTCCAAATAAGGGGTCTGTGAAAGTGTCAGATGGTAGGGTTGTGAGCTTTAGTGAGACAGGTGATAATCACTATGTTTTGGCTCAAGACGAGCTGAATTACCTTGCAAGTAGCACTGGTCACTACATGGGCAAGACTGATCGTTTTGATGAGTTATTTCCCGAAGGCGAAAGCTCACTTGAGGCGGAGGTTATTCCATCAATTATCAAAAATCACTCATTGAATGGATTGCTTGCAGGAGATAAATTTTTCTTCGACTATGGCACGCCTAAGCGATATGATTGGCTTAAGCGAAATGAAGGTGTCGTTTCCAGTATCTATCGACCACAAACATAGACTACTAAAGTTGGTCATTTGCCCTTTCCGCATGGAAAGGGTATTCTTTTTATATAAATACATAGTAAATATACGTATGACAGTAAAAGCATGGACTGAGAAGGAGAAAGGTGAGGCCTTTCGCAAATACGGTCGAATAATTAACAGGATTGATTTTGAGATGCCTGATGGTGAAGTCAAAGATTTCTATATAAAATAAGAAGGTCCAGCAGTGGCAGTTTTGGCATTGACAGAAGACAATGAGGTTATTCTTGCAAAGCAATATCGACCTGGACCTCAAAAAATTCTGTACGAACTACCAGGTGGCTACTTAGACGAAGGGGAAAAACCCGAGGTTTCAGCATCCCGTGAATTACTAGAGGAAACGGGGTATGCTGGAGAAATTGAGTTCGTGGGCACATCTTTCGATGATGCTTATTCAACTATGCAACGATATTGTTTTGTGGCTTTGAATTGCAAAAAAATTGCAGATCAGCAGCTTGATGATGGTGAGCATGTAGAAATTGCATATAAATCCCTCGAGGACTTTAGGAGCTTATTGCGAAGTGGAGAAATGACTGATGTCGAAGTTGGGTATCTAGGCTTAGATCACTTGGGATTGCTATGTCAGGGGAGGTGCTAATTTGGCTGAGTCTTGAGAAAGAGCAGTCTGCCACTTACGTAGTTCTGCTATAAAAGTGTTCCAATTTGCAATACGTGGGATCACATAATTTTGACGAAAAAAAAATCGCTTTGTTAAGCGATTTTTTTGTGTGACAAATCGTTCACCCCTCGGGGAATCGAACTCTGTGGTAAGATACTCATATGAAATATCTAAAGGAAAGCATATTACTGATAGTGACTACGATTCTTTTGTCATGTCTCTTCTCAATGATTGCGGTACATCTTTCGGCTGACACATTTCGGAACAGTGATTTTCTGTTGGCTTTTCCGATAGTTTTTGTGATGTGTAGTGTAGTAATGCTTGTGACAATTTCTATCCACAGGCATTTTCCACGGACTCTACTTTGGGTATCTGTATCAGTTTGTACTTTTTTTGCTTTGTTGGTTAGTGTAGGTTTTGCGCGTCAGAATCTATACGACATTTTCGACATCCGTCTTATTGCGCTAACGGGAGTCTATTGCTGCGTCACTGTAGTATTTCTCATAGCTCGATACTTTTTCACATTGCAGAAAACACTTTTGATTATGTCATTTGTCGCGCTTTTAGCAATGGTTTTCTTGGCATTTCAACTGAGGTACACTCATGGTGGAGTAAACTGGAAAAGCTATTTGCTGTGTAATCCGAGGTTTGCGACTGAGGAGCAAGGAGATCAGCATTTTCATTATATTAAAACGAAGAATCATTTGTGCATTCCTCGCGATTGGCAGGATGCGATGCGTGACCATATGGAGTACGTTGATAGGAAAACGCATTTTAGAGGTCATGTCCCTGTATTAAACCTTCACCCAGATGCATTTTTTGCAGATAGTCGCGAGACACTTTCTGGAGAAGAGTTGCAGTATTGGATTGTCACCATACACAATAAAACATATCTTTTAAGAAAGGTTCGTGGTGCACCGGTGTATTTCGAGGTTGATGAAGATACACTTGAATACGTGGGTGACGAAAAATATCGCGATAAAAATGGTGAGATTCACAATGGGATAAGAATTTAGTGAGCCAAAACAGTCTGCCACTTACGCAGTTCTACTATAAAAGTGTTCCAAGTTGTACTACGAGGGATCACGATCAGCTTAAACACTACATTTCGTAGTGTTTTTGTATTTGTGATAAGATTAAAATATATGAAACAAGATATAACGGACCAAGACCCAATATTTGTAGATGAAGATAAACTAGGCAAAAAAGTTGGTGAGGGCACTTTTGTGGAAGTTTTTGATACTGATAAGGATTATAGTAACGATAAAGACTATGTTATCAAAGTAGGATCACGTAGCTCCCTAACTTTGCCACTCACAGACTCATTTGACATTGAGCTCGATCGCAAGAAAGTTGGGAAAATGCTCAAGCTGATCTTTGGAGATAGCATGCAAATTATGCCCACTGATGAAATGATTCGGGAAGGTCTCGCCGAGTATGCACTTATCAGAGAGTATTTTGCAGGAGGTGATGAGGTAGAGCAGCGTGACGCATTAATAAAGGGTCTAGAAGATCACACCGACGCTTTTACAAAAGAGGTGTGTAATCTTTATGGAAGTGGTAAAGATCAGCAGCACGCGTCAATATTGGAATCTATTCGAGAATTATCCGACGAAAACTTCTTACCGCAAGAAAAAACAAAAATAGGCTATCCTCCAGGAGTTAGTAAGGAGGATGTGCTGAGAAGTAAAAAGGAAGGATCAAATTTAAAAACTACCTACTATATTTTTCAAGAAAAAGTAGGAGGTAAAGACGTGATTCACCTAAGTGATCTTACCGATGAGATGCTTGAAGAACACAGGGACATAACAAAAAAGTTGCTTTTATTTGCACTACTTACCAAAAAAATGTATCGCGATACTGGCAAGCTTATCGATACTAGGCCTGAAGGAATCATGGATAAAGAATGGTTTCAAAATACTGCCAATGTAGTCGTCGATCTCACTGAGGAAAGAATCTATTTTATCGACACGCGATTTTTATGGGATAAAGAAATGAATATTTTGGGGGAAAAACATTTGAATATCGTGGAGCAACTGGGAGTAAAGTCGGTCGATTCTGCCATACAAAAATACGCAAATATTTTATCGCGCTCACGGAGTTTGTAATTATTGATCATGCAGTGAAAGATGCCTCACAAGAACCTTGTACATATCATAATCAAACGTGACATCGGATGTTGGGAAGAGTGGGTACGGCTCATCCTGCTCTAAAACTTCCGCAGACAAGAGTATCCAGTTATCAACGACAAATCGCTCAGACTTACCTAAATCGCTATTGCGTGTAGTAATTGTCTTGGCATCTGCATAAGACCATGACCGTACACGCATACGTGCAAAGGTTTTTTTCACAATTACATTGAAGGCTTCTGGGGTGACTTCGCCAACACATGCTCCAGAGCATTTACCAAGTTGATAACTAAAACATGCACCGGCACCTTTTTCTAAGCCAAGGATGCGCGGACACAGTGCATGTTTGTCTGTAAGCTCAGCAATCACTTTTTTAGCCTGTGCCTTCATCCGAAAGACGCCATAAATTTGCGACAGGTCGTTGGTTGGCAGTGAGTCCGAAGGTGTAAGTGTAAATGTGCTATAACCATCTGCATTCGTACTGTGCATAAGATACCACATGCGCTTTGTCCGACGAGATGCACGATTGTAGATCGGCATCTCTGTCTTGATTTTATGTAGCTCTAGTAAGGATGCGCCAAGATCACTTGCCGTCGTCTCAACCTGAATATCATAGACTTCCTCCCATATCTTTTTGCTGCGAGCATTTCGCAAAGCCTGTGAAAAGTGGGACAGGACACGGTTACGGATATGAATACTTTTACCAACGTACAAAATCTCTCCACCCTTGCCAGTAAATGTATAGACACCAGGATGTTTGGGGAGTGTGGCAACAACTTCCTCTGGCAGATTGGGAGGGTGATTAAACGAGCCTGAAGCACTACTGTGATCATAGTCACCATCTTTCTCACTGATTTCTCTTGCAAACTGAACGAGAACCTCGGTATCGCCCAATGCTCTATGCCGATCATCACAGAAAAAGCCAAAGCGCTTAATGATAGCACTTAAACTGTGCGATCGATGTTCTGGATAAAGTCGTCGCGAGAGTCGCGCAGTACAGAGCTTTTCATTTGAGAGATCCAGACCAGCGCGCACGAGACTCTCACGTATAAAGCCATAATCAAATTGTACGTTATGCGCGCAGAAGGTTGCACCCGCAAAGATGTCTGCAACGCGAGGAGCAATATCTTCAAAGGCAGGGGCAGATGCAACCATCGCATCAGTAATGCCTGTAAGTCGCGTAATGCTATAGGGAATCTTTTGCTGCGGATTCACAAGTGTCACAAAGCGGTCTATCTCCACACCATTCTCGTAACGCAAACACGCAATCTCAGTGATACGTGACGTCTTCGGGTTACCACCTGTTGTTTCAACATCACAAAAGACAATGGGAGTTGTATTGGGAAAAATAGTCATAGTTTAACAATATCATTACACAGAGAGCTAAAAGAAGCTACACAACATCTCCAAGAAACATCGGAACAGCAAGGCGTCGTCGCTTTGTCTCACCCGGAAGAAGGTTTTGTTTTCTGCGTGTCTCATGTCCTCTCTCACCATCGTGTTGCTGAGCTTTATGTGCTTCATGACTTGATCCCAAATACAGCGTATTTTTACCATACTTTGTACGCATCTTATCCATTGCACCGTAGAGACTTTGCATCTTCTCAGCATGGACATGGACACCAAACAAGTCCATTTGCCTCTCTTCAATCGTTGTAAGTTTAGACAGGTGAACGCCTGTCGCTCTATACTGCACACCGTGCTCGTAGATCTCTTCAAAAGCAGGTGTAATCGCTCGTATGACTTCATGGGGAAATGCTGTTGCGCGGGAGAGCTTCACACGTACACCACGAGAATGAAAGGTCTGCGATTTCAGAAAGAAAGAAACCTCTTGTGGCTCTTGGTCGTACCGCCGTGCTTTCATACAGGCAGCTTCAATGTTACGTGCAAGCTGCGCATATACAAAATCTTTGTCAGTAGATGGTGGCGTAAAAGTCTTTACTTTCGATATACTCTGATAAGATGTCTTTTCCTCTATATTTAATTCCAAGAGGCAGCGTCCATTAAGCTCTTGCCATATCTCATAGTAGGGTTTCGCAGTCCATTTCCTGACCCACTGCTCATCCGTGTGAGCGAAGTCTAGGGCAGTACGGATCTTATGCTTGTAGAGAAAAGCTGACGTCTGCTGTCCAATACCCCATATATCACTCACATCAAGCTGTCCAAGAAAGAGATGGATGTTGCGGGCTTGAATCGACGTTAGACCAGAAGGCTTTTTCCACTTCGAGCCAATCTTTGCCACAACTTTATTAGGCGCAAGTCCCGCAGAGAATGTGAAGCCAAGCTCGGAGTCGAGATCATGTTTGATCTTACCTGCAATGGTCTCGTACGAGCACCGATGAACACGTCTCAGACCTGTGATGTCAGCAAAGCACTCATCAATACCATACTCCTCAACATCAGGTGTATAGCGCCGCACGATCTCATAAAAGCGCTTCGAGAGGATACTATACGTCTCATAATCAGAAGGCATGATGATTGCCTGTGGACAGACCTTTTTGATCTCTCGAAGGCTCATCCCTCGTGTGATACCCATTACCTTTGCTTCGTAACTCAGAGATGCAGCGATACCGCGCTCCTTACCTGTGATGACGGGCTTACCCATCAAGGAGGGGTCACGAGATTGTTCGCACGACGCAAAGAAGGCATCGCCATCGATGTGGAGAATTGCACGGGGATACTTACCAATTGAAAGTGGTGGCACAGAAGAGGCGAGGGATTGAGGTGTTGCAGAGGAAGGCATACATGTGTGATGAAACTAATACTTACGAATGATACTTGTCACTACAGCAGATATTTTAAGCTCCTCCTCTGGATAAATATCCTTATACTTCTTATTACCTGCCTTGAGATAGACCTTTCCATTTTCCTTTATCAAATACTTGATCGTATATTTTCCATCTACTTCTGCGATGACAATCTGGCCACTCTTAGCCTGACGTCCACGCTCCACAAGTGCCATGTCACCAGGGAGAATACCTGCGTCCTTCATGGACTCACCGCTAATACGCAGGATGTACGTAGACTCTTTTTTTTGGATAAGGTACTCATCGAGCGTCATTGTATCAATAAGCTCCTCTTCTGCGGGGGAGGGGAAGCCAGCCTCTACAGAGCCAAGTAGAGGAATTGCATGAAAAAGCGCGGTAGGTGAGAGTTGACCCTTAGTATTCCTCTGTAAAAAGCCTTCCTCTACAAGCTTGTCCGTCTTCACCTTAATCGTACGGAGTGACTTGTAGTTAGAAGCCTTGAGCATCTCACGGTAACTTGGCATTTTATGCTGCTTTTCATAAAAATCAGAGATAAAGGTTGTGAGATTTTTAGTCATAAAGGTATGTGAGGTTTAGCCTTCATAGTATAGTAAACGAACGTTTACTTGTCAAATTAGTTCAAGATTGAAGTTTTTCTTGAAGAGAACGCTGCAAACAAAATAGGACGGCATACCTCATAGCTTTACCATATAACAAATCTTCACATAGAAAGTGCGATACTCTTCTGACATCCCAACCAGTGGTTACAAATACTCACAGTAACGCTTATGCGAAAATTATCAGTTGATCAATTTTTAGCACGAGATATTGATAAATTTCTGTTTTATACAGCCAATACATTCTGCCACTTTTTCAATTCTGCTATAAAGGTGTTCCAAGTTGCAATACGTGGGATCACATTCGAGTTTCAAAAAAAATCGCTTTGTTAAGCGATTTTTTTGTGTGACAAATCGTTCACCCCTCGGGGAATCGAACACTTTGAGTAAAAGTGATATGTCTGCTATGCTCAAAATATAAATGAGCATTAATTTGGAATGATTGTAATTTAAGTATAGATAAATGGCGCAAACAATTTTTGATGAGATAAAGCGGATAAATGAGTATGGGAGCGACTTTTGGTCGTCACGAGATTTGGCGAAAGCGCTGGAATACAAGGATTATCGTAATTTTGAGGGCGTTATTGAAAAAGCTAAAGTTGCTTGCCGAAATAGTGGAGAAGTTATCCACACCCATTTCGTTGACGTCAACGATATGGTTAAAATTGGGACAGGCGCAGAGAGAAATGTCGATGTCGTCATACTTTCCCGCTATGCTTGTTATCTGATTGTTCAAAACTCTGATCCTAGCAAGGAAGTTGTTGCGCTTGGACAAACATACTTTGCAATACAGACACGTCGTCAGGAAGAGGCAGATGAGGTAATTGAGGATCATAAGCGCTTGCAGTTGCGAAATGAAATAAAGAAACATAATACTTCTTTAGCTGAGGCAGCAGACGATGCTGGCGTGCAGAATTACGGAAAGTTTCAGAACTATGGATATAAAGGTTTGTATGGTGGTATGGGTGCAAAAGACATTCACGAAGGTAAGAAGTTAAAAAAATCTCAGCAAATTCTTGATCACATGGGCAGTGAGGAATTAGCTGCGAATCTTTTCCGCGCAACGCAGGCTGATGCTAAATTAAGGAGGGAGCAGATTAAGGGTGAGGATAATGCAAATTTGACACACTATGCTGTTGAACAAACAGTACGAAAGACAATAGAACAGCTTGGTGGTACGATGCCAGAAGATTTGCCATCAGTTGATGGGATAGGAAAGGCAAAGTCGAGAATTAAAAAGAGCACAAAAGGGAAGTTGAAAAAGTAATTGATGGCTCTGATAAAATCTGGGTAATCTGTAGAGAAGATGGCAGAGATTTTATCTGATACCAAGGCCTACTTCACATTGATGGAGAATACCTATGCACAATAAATATGCTAACCTCACTGGAAAAAATTGATATTTACATATCTCTTTTTAAGGGTAGGGAGGATGTATTTGCAAGTCGTTGGGAAAAGGATGACAAGTCAGGGTATTCTCCAGTATTCACTGACTACTCTCGTAGTGCTTATCGTAACTTGTCCGATGCTGATATTGAAAGTCATCTCAGAGGCAATGTGACATTGGGCGTCTATCCGCTTTTAGCAGATAACACATCTTATTTTGTTGCTGCTGACTTTGATAAGAAAAAATGGCAAGATGATGTACGCAACTTCTGCAGTATCTGTGACAAGTCTGAGATACCTGTGTATGTGGAAATATCCCGCTCAGGCAATGGTGCTCACGTATGGTGTTTCTTTGATCAGCCTTACTCTGCACATAAGTCTCGAAAGATCTTTTTATCACTTCTGCGTGAGGCGAACTGCATAGACGAATACGCACATGACGAAAGTTTTGATCGACTGTTTCCCAATCAAGATATGCATTCTGGAAAAGGACTTGGAAACCTTATAGCACTTCCATTACAAGGACAATCACGAAAACAAGATAGGACAGTTTTTGTGAATGGTGAATTCGACCCACACCCAGATCAGTGGTCGGCCTTGCAAGGTATGAAACGAATGCACGTAAAGCAACTCGACGAACTGTTCATGAATTTACCTACTGATGAGGATACACTTTTTTCCGCAAGTAACCAAATTCCTACGAAGGCTATGGCTGATGGTGTCATACATTTGGAGGTGGCAAATATGATACGAATAAGTAGGAATACTGTGCCAAGTTCTTTGGTGAAATTTTTGCGCGAAAATCTAAGCTTTCTTAATAGTGAATACTTCGCAAAGTCACGCAGTGGTTTCTCGGTGCACACTGTGGAGAAATACTTTAAGACTGTTATGACTGATGATGAGTATGTATACGTACCGAGGGGATGCTTGGGTGCTACTGAAAACTTTCTGCATGATAATAATATTGAATACACAGTATCCGACAAAAAAAAGATCTGTGAAGAAATCTGTTTTGATTTGAATATTGACCTTTACGTTTATCAGCAACATGCCCTAAAGGCATTTGAGGGTGAAGAAAATGGTATTCTCATCGCTCCACCAGGATCAGGCAAGACAATTATGGGACTTGCGATCGCAGCGCAGAAAAAGCAACCAACTCTGATCATCACACATCGCAGAAATATATCCCAGCAGTGGGTTGAGAGTATTGAGAATGTCCTGCATATTTCAAAGAAAGATATAGGTCGCTATGACGGTGTGACAAAGAAAGTGAAATCTCCCGTAACTGTTGCGATGATCGACACTCTCGCGCGATCTGACAAACTGCAGGAAATTCTCGATCAGTTTGGGTGTGTGATCATAGATGAATGTCATCATGTGCCTGCAAAGACTTTTCGCAAAGTAATTTCGCAAGTGTCTGCTAAGTATTTATATGGACAGACAGCAACACCCAAAAGAAAGCATAATGATGGGAGACTTATTGATATATACCTCGGTGAAACGATCCACACTGTTTCGCATCGTGATATGACATCAGGCTCCCAGGATAACTCAGAAGTTGCTGAGAGCGTTGTTACAGTCTTAGAAAGTACCTTGAAAATACCATATGACATCCCAATATCGGAGTTTTCTCACATACACAAACTGCTTTCATATAACATTGAGCGAAATACGTTGATTGCTGATTCTGTAATGCGTGAAGTTGCCTCTAAAAGACAAGCTCTTGTACTGTGCGATCGTAAAGAGCATGTAGAGTCACTTCGGTATTTTTTGAAGGACAGGACGGATGTCTTAACAATGACTGGTGATCTCAGCGCCAAACAGAAGAAGTATCGCATGACAAGATTTAACAACGGAACATTTCAAGTGGTCCTAGCAACTGGTCAGCTTTTTGGGGAGGGAGTGGATATAGAGCATTTTGATTCACTATTCCTTGTTTCACCAATCTCATCGGAGGGAAAGTTAGTCCAGTATATGGGAAGGTTGCGATCAAATGGGAATGAGAAGAGAATTTTTGATATTCGTGATAAAGGGGTTGAAATACTTGAAGAGTCATTCAAAAAGCGATTAACAGTTTACAAGCGATTGATCAAAACAGGTGAGATCACGAGAATGGAGTAGATTTCTAAGTTACTGGGAGGATTATGCAGCCAAAACAGTCTGCCACTTACTCAGTTCTGCAATAAACGTGTTCCAATTTGCAATACGTGGGATCACAAATCTAAAAGGAAGATGCCTCACCTTCCATTTTGGTTTAGTGGAATTTGTGTCCAATATGCTACACTAAAAATACAGTTAGCCAAGGAATTTCCTGACAATAGTGAGGATCGCACCAATGAAAGACTGATTTTATAAGGGGTGTAATCAATGAGGCAAAGTTATGAAGAAGATTACTGTCGTATGGCTTCTTTTTGGCGATTTTCGTGAGTCTTATTGTCTATGCCATTTTGTGTTGGCAGTATAGGAGTGTGCAAGGCTTCCCTACTGATATTGAGGATGGTGATCGAACATCTATTGTAAGCGAATTATCTACAGATTTTATTTCACGGCAATCTGGTATCTGCCAGGATTTCGATGGAAATGATATGCGAGATAAGTGCTATGTTACAGAGGCACGAAATCAAATCGATGTGAGTGTATGCATGTTCATCTTAAATCATGAGGAATACAATCGATGTTTATTAGAGGTTTCCCATGCAAAGCATGGACTTCGCATTATAACCAGCAACTGGCATCCTTACCCATCCGAAATGACAATCGGAGAAATTAACCGAGTTGGCTTTGGTCTTGAAATTCGTTGGGATAATTCAAAGATTAGGACTGTAAGAGTCGATGAAGTTGATAGAGACGGTCATTTCAAGAAAAATATTGTGACGTTAAAGAAGAGGGGATCTTTTTACGAAGGGGAAAATGGATGGGACCCTTTTTTCGTGAGCAAAAGAAGTATTTTCGCACCATGGTTGAATTTCATGATCAAAGTCTCGCACCAATATATGGCGAGCGTAGATCACTTTACGTCACACGATTTCATACAGACAATAGTTTTGATAAAGGAACACTTTTAGAAGCAACGAATGAAGGAGGGAATGAGATATACTCTGGTGCGCTTACGGTTCGATTTACAGAAGGAGCTTCTTTTGATCGCATCGAAAAAGTCATAGATATGATAGATGGGGAAATAATGGATGTAGATTTTGATATTCAGTTTTATCAGGTGCGAATTCCTCCAAGCACACGAAAAGAGATTGTGGATAAGGTTGAATTATTGCAAACATTGCCCGAGGTCCAACATGTTGGACCTAGTATGCCCGTGTATAGTTCAATAGGTGGATAAAGTTTCTATTTTTGAATTATTGGCGAATGAATTGAGAAAGCTTCCCATTTCCTCAGTTCTGCTTTAAAAGTGTTCCCCCGCAGAGCGGGATTTAGAACAAGTTGCGATACGTGGGATCACAACTGTTACTGACAAGCGATCATTTCAAGACTTTTGATACTCGCTTGGATGTATTTCCTCTGCGATACAAGTTCAGAAAGCCATGCTGTGGGTTCACATTAAAGTTTCAAAAAAGGATCGTTCTGTTGAGCGACTTTTTTGTGTCCAAAACACCGCACCTCAAAGCGAATCGAACTCATGATATAATCTATTTATAAACATAAAAAAATAAAATGAAAAATCATATTGACTCAAATTTTGCAATTGCAATTTTTGCGCTTGTTGCTTCCTGTGTGGATTTACATTTTGGTTTTAAATGCAAGTGATGACATTGTAACCGAAGATAGTCTCGTGCAACCTACAAAAAAGTAGCACATAATTAGTAGTAAAAGACCTTGATAGTTTTAAGTGTCATTCTCCTCAAATACCACTGGCAAATGCAAAAGATGCTCTGTGCTTTAAATTGGATGAAGGCCTTCTGGATTTAGCGAAAGAAACAATAAACCTTGATTCAGTTGATGTGGATGTCGCTAATCTAAAAGGAGAACAAATGTTTCAGAGCGTAATGGTAATTGGTCTGTTAGTATAACTTCATCTGGTCGTATTCTTCCAAGCTATTCTTGTGAGGTTGTCATCAAGCCTTCGGGAGAAGACCTTTCAAATCTAACAGGTATTCCTTGCCAATACAATAAATAGCCTATAGAAGTTAAATCAGATAAGAAAAAAATTCACGCTCATGGTACAATAAAAACAATCACAGTCACCTCAGTTTGACCTGACAAGAAATATATCATGAAAAAAAATATTGATTCAAACTTCGCAATAGCGATCCTTGCTCTCGTGGCAGCTTGTGTAGGGTTCTCCTTTTGGTTCCTAAGCACAAGTACTGATCTCAATAGTCTGACTATAGATATAGATGATCAAGTAGTAGAACAAGAAATAAAAACTTCTGCTGACAGCTTGTTGTCAACAAAAGATTGGGAGGTTTATTCTGATAGCGATGCTGGCTTTAGTTTTCGCTATCCGCAGAGATATACATTTCAAAAACATGAGTCCAGAAATCACCCCCCAGGATACGTGCTGTTAAGTGACACGCAAGCAGTATGTCATCCAATAACACTTACAAAGTACCGTAATCCAAACAATCTCTCCAATGTTCTAGATCTGCCCGTATCCCAAGGTGATGCAATGGCATCAATCTTCTCAGATATTCATGCTGATTATCACTATAAAAATAGTCAAGAAATTACGATAAACGACAAGCAGTTCATCTTCTCCGACAGAATGCCCTATGTGATAGCAGCTGCAACAATTTTAGACAACTGGGTCGTTGAATTATTTACAACTGACCAATACGGAGGTGCCTATATAGAAGATGAGTGTGAGGCCATCTACCAAACAGCACTCAGTACATTCACTGTAAAAAAATAAGAATTCGGTATACGCTCAATAGAGAGGACTTTCGTACTTTGAGCCCTGCCTTGACGGGTATCCTTTAGGAATCTCTGTCTTGCACAGACAACATTCTGTACAACGCTACTTCTACAAAAAATACGCCTTACTTCTCACCTCGCATTGTCAGGAAAATTATCGCTTACGCTGGCTACCCGGGGAGCGCATAGATGCAGTATTTACGTTTGAACTACCCGTATTACTCGCGCCACCAAAAAGAACCTTTGGCGCTGCCTTTGGAACAGAGAAGTCTGGACTTTTGGTGGTTTGTGTCATTTTCTTATTGCGCTTTTTGGATTGTTTTTTCTTTGCCATAGTGCGGTGATATGAAGAGATATATTAAACGATTAAAGTGTGTTTGTTGATTATACGAAGACTGCTACCAGTGACGCCCCAAGGATCAGAGAGAGGAAAATCGTATACACGACGGTGGAAAGTTCTTTCTTACGATAAACCACAGACAGGATCACGATCACCAGAACAAGGCCCAGTTTGATCGAAATCTTCACCATATCAAGATCTTCTTCTAGAGATCCAAGTACGCCAACAAGGGTAAATCCAGTAATGAGCTGAATGATAGAACCATAGAGTACGAGCTTATTGACCACTTTATACGAAGACCAAAGTTGTATGAGGATTCCTATTGTAAGCGCTGCAAAGCCAAGGAGGTGTGTGTAACGCAAGACAAGGTGAAGGATTTCCATATTGAGTGATGTAGCTTAATGTAATTATATGATACCATATCTGGTAATCATAAGTATATGAGCTATAGTTAGCAGCATGACAAATATAACAAACAAGCTTGAGAAAATGTGTCCAACAAGAAGAAGGCTATCTGAAATATGAGTATAGCTTTGGTAAATTATTTATATCAGAAAAATGAAGAAAAAAGTCATCGTTGCTATAGTTGCCTTACTGCTTATTGCTGCAGGTGCGCTCTATTTTTACGGCAAGCTTTTTTCGCCAACGCCATCAAGTTTACCTGCCGGCATATCTAGTGAAGTGATTGAGCGACAGCAGGAAGTGTTTCCGCCTGCTGATGGTGCTGCTGAAAGATTAGATATCAATCTGCCTGACATAGCAGTTGTCGCAGAGAAACTGTCAATCCCATGGGACATCGTTTTTTTGTCTGAAACAGATCTCTTGGTATCTGAGAGGACTGGAAGTATCATGCGTCTTTCTTTGACTAATGAAGATGTGCGTGCAGAAATAGTAGTGCCAAGTATTGGGGATAACGTCACGCGGGGTGAGGGTGGTTTACTGGGTATCGTGAAGCACTCAGACTTTTCCACGAACAACTGGCTCTACATTTATCAAACGTACAAAGATGGTGGTGCAGTAACGCGCAACCGCGTCACGAGGTATGCATTCGAGGATGATACCCTTGGTGATCCACTGATCATCATAGACAACATCCCTGGAGCAATCTACCATGACGGCGGCCGCATGGCCTTTGGTCCTGATGGTTTGCTCTATATCGCTACAGGAGACGCGACAATTGAAAACCTAGCTCAGCAAAGGGATTCTCTTGCAGGTAAGATTTTGCGCTTGCGAGATGATGGACAGGTTCCAGATGATAACCCATTTGGCACAGAAGTGTACTCACTTGGGCATCGCAATCCACAGGGTCTCTCGTGGGATGATCGTGGTCAATTATGGTCTACAGAGCACGGAAGGTCTGGCGCAAGCTCAGGTATGGATGAGCTCAATCAAATCGAGCTAGGAAAAAATTATGGTTGGCCGCTGATTGAGGGTGATGAAGCACAACCAGGCTTAGAAATACCCAAAGGCCACTCAGGGCCGTACGAGACGTGGGCTCCCGCGAGTGCACTGTATTGGGATGGGAGTATTTTCTTCGCAGGACTCAGAGGGCAGTCACTCTATGAAGCAAAGCTAAATGATCAAAGGACCCAGGTGCTAGAAACCGTGGCGCATTTCAGGGGAGAGTACGGACGACTCAGATCAGTGGTACTGGGTCCAGACAATTTTTTCTATCTCACTACGAGCAACACGGACGGTCGCGGACAAAGTGTGTCAGACACAGATGATCGGATCATTCGTATCAATCCAGAAGTCTTTCGTTAAAAAATCTTTCGTTAAAAAAGTCAGAGACAACAAAATGTCCCACTTTCTGATCTCGTACGTATAAATATATACAAGGCAGTCACTCGTGGCCAGGGTGGATGCTTTGCTAATATATTAATAGAGAAATATGTCCAAAATCTATGGAATCATCGTAGCAGGTTTTCTGGGGGCGGCGTCACTTGCGCCACTCTCAGCGCAAGCGCAAAACATTGTAGAAATTGCTTCGGGGGATGAGCAGTTCTCTACACTTGTAGATCTCGTAGTCCAAGCAGGTCTGGCAGATGCTCTCTCTGACCCAGAGGTAAACCTCACAGTAATAGCACCCACAAACGATGCTTTTGCAGCATTACCACAATACGTCACAGATGCACTTGAAGCTGATAGTAGTCTCCTGAGCGAGATACTACTCTATCACGTTGCTGGCAGCGAGCTCTTCGCTGAAAACGTTGTCGCCTCAGACGCATTCGCCTCACTCCAAGGTGAAAATGTCTCGATTACAGTTGATGGCGACACTGTCTTACTGAACAATTCAACACTCACTGCAACTGATATAGATGCAGACAATGGTGTGATCCACGTCGTAGACCGCGTCATGATCCCTGCAAGTATCAAAGCTGATTTTGCAAGCATTGTAGATATCGCAGTGGAAGATGCAAACTTTAGTGCTCTCGTGGATGCCGTAATTGCTCAAGACCTCGCAGGAGAACTTAGTGACTTGGATGCAGATCTCACTGTCCTTGCACCCACAAACGAAGCATTTGCAAATCTCCCAGATTTTGCACTGCGGGCACTCGAGCGAGAACCAGAGTTACTAACTGAAATTCTCCTCTACCACGTAATTGGAGCTGAAGTAAAATCAGATGTAGTCACAACCCTTACAGAGGCAACTTCGTTGCAAGGTGAGACAATTACAATCACCAACGAAGATGGAATACTTATGGTAGACGGTGCCACAGTCATCGCAGCAGATGTAGACGCCGCAAATGGCGTAATCCATGTGATTGATCAAGTTATCGTACCAGCAAGTATCTTAGAGAGGATGCAAGAAATAGACGAGACTTCACTGTACCGTTTCTGGAGTGAGCAATACCGCAGCCACTTCTTCACAGCCTCACCACAAGAGAGAGACTTCATCCGTGAAAACGACACAAATTGGGATTACGAAGGATTTAGTAACTACACGGCTCGAAAGACAGATGATGATGCCGCTGCAGTACACCGGTTTTACTCAGACAAGTATAAGAGTCACTTCTACACCCAGTCACAAGAAGAAGTAGATTTTATCATTGCAAATGATCATAACTGGGTCTATGAAGGAATTGGCTACTACGCATTGAGTACACAGCAAGAGGGTTCACTACCAGTATATCGATTCTACAGTAAAAACTATAAGTCACACTTCTACACCCAGTCTGAAGAGGAAAAAGACTTTATCGTAGCAAACGACGCAAATTGGGCACTTGAAGGAATTGCCTGGTATGCACAAGAGGTAAAATAAGTTATAACCTAACCAATAAATAAATAACCATGAATAACACAATCAAAAAAGGAAGTGTCGCAACACTTTCACTTGTAGCAGTCGTAGGGCTGGCAGGTTGTGGGGCAGCTGATGAAGCAGCAACACAAATCGACGGTGCAGTAGATGGAGTAGTTGAAGTAGTAACAGAAGAAGATGCTACTGATACAGTAATGGAAGGTGGAGAAAAAATGATGGGCGAAAGTGCAGAAATGATGGACGATGCACAAAAAATTGCAGGAGACGCTATGGAAAAAGCAAGCGAAACATATGATCCAGCAGATGATGCAGCAAACATCGTAGAAGCAGCAATCGCTTCACCAGACCATACAACACTCGTAGCAGCTGTAACAGCAGCAGGCCTAGTTGACACACTAGCAGGACCTGGACCGTTTACAGTATTTGCACCAGTAGACAGTGCTTTCGAAGCATTACCAGCAGGAACAGTAGAAACACTACTTCTCCCAGAGAACAAAGCTGATCTCGCAGCAATCCTGACATACCACGTCGTACCAGCAATAGCTACAAGTACAGATGTTGTAGCAATGATTACCGAAGGTGGAGGTTCAGCAGAAGTAACGACAGTTCAAGGTGGAACATTGATCCTCAAAGCTGACGCAGGGAAAGTAACAGTAACTGACGAAAGCGGAAACGTTGCAACAGTAACAGCTGTAGACTTAGAACAGTCAAATGGAGTTATCCACGTGATTGATACAGTTTTGCTGCCAAAGAGCTAGTGAGATCGAGCAACTTAAAAACGAAAACGGTGCCACACTGCCTTCTCGGAGGGGTGTGGCACCTTTTTGACAAAACACGGAACTGGTACTACAATCTCTACACTATTAAGCTAGCGACTTTTCTATGTCTGACAAGATTTTTGAGGAGTACTACCATGAGTTCAAGGATAAAGTATACACACACGTATACTATCGTGTAGGAACGGACAAAGATGCTGCAGCTGATGTGACATCAGACATTTTTTGCGTGCCTACAAAAACTTTTCTTCCTATCAAGATAAGTATACTTTTAGCACCTGGATATTTACTATTACACGCAATACAATCACAGATTACTATCGAAAACAAAAAGATGTCAGGGATATAAATGACTATGTAGATACACTGGAAGCTGACGAAACTTGCATACAAGAAGTGCTTGATCAGGAAATGAACCTAGAATGGCTAAGTGGTGAAATTGAGAAACTTCCAAGTAAGCAAAAAACATATATTTCTTTAAGGTTATTTAACGGCTATTCTGTAAGTGAGATCGCCAAAAAGCACGGAGAAAAAAAAGACGCAATTAGAAAAAACATTCAGCGCGCCACTAGGGCCTTAGTACAAGGCTATAAGAAATACTATGCAAAGTAACCTAAAACAATTTAAAGCTTTGAAGATCCCTCATGATCTTGATCGAATGATCCAGGCATCTTTCAAGAAAAAAAAACGTATGGGAAAAATTTAGCAATGCTTTTAGTCCCCGATCTTTGGTATGGTCCTCACTTTCCATGGCAACGATTGTCGCTTTTGCGGTACTCACACAGTCTCATAAAGACTATGCGCGGCAGCAACTATGGGCCTCCATTTATCAAAATGATATTCAAACAGAGTTAAATCTCGCATCAGGGATTAGTCATCAAAAATTTACCGTGAGTGAGGGTTCCGAGAAGCGAACTTTTGTTGCTTTGGTAAATGATTTGCCGATAGAGCAAATAAGCGAGGTAGCGCTTCGCACGGACACTGTAGAAATGTGGTCTCATAGCATAAACAGCCTTGTCAAAGCAGAGAAAAATATCGATCTTGATCCAATCCGAGTAACACTCAATCTCGAAAATGAAGATCACCTACATTTATTTGAGTCAAATTCTACTGACTGTGAAATATCGCAGCAGTGCGCAAGTCTGTCTTTGACTGAGGAAGGTGTAGTACATCGAACATTGTTCGACAGTGTACACGATATTGGATCAGATTATGACACATTTCAATCACCACAACTCAAGAAAGCATTTAGTTTATTGCCAGAAATGGAATTAATCGAGAATACAAAAAAAAAGATCGTGTACAGACATCAGATCAGTGATGATCAGTACATCGACTATCATTTCGATCCTCAAACGCTTGCAAGAGAAAAAAAGATCATTTATGTGGCTCTTGGAGAGCAATGGTATGAGATGGCTGTGAAAGACTACCTTGTCCGAGAGGTACTATCAGCTACAGAATTTGCAAATATTTTTGATGCGCAAGCCTACAACTTGGAACAAAAAAAAGTCATACCTCTCTAGATGTCTCTTTTGTGAAAAAAGTATTCCAAAAAAAATACACTCGTGTCAAAAAAAATGATCATTCTAGTACTAATAATAATCACTATCTCACTTTCTCTATGGTCTCTGGGGAGTTTTCTAGCAGTAAGGAATTTAGAACAACCACAATATTCTATTGTACAAAAAGAAGGAGCTTTCGAATTACGTCAATATGATTCATACATTGTTGCGCAGGTAGAAGTGAAGGGAGAGTATGATCAGGCCTTACGGCAGGGTTTTTCTTTGGTTGCATCATATATTTTTGGAGACAATAGCAAGAATGTAAAGATTCCTATGACCTCGCCAGTGTTGGGTGGTGAAGTGGAGCCAGAATCAGAGAAAATTGAAATGACAGTTCCTGTAATCGATACAGCTGACAGTGGAAGCCGTACTGTTTCTTTTGTGATGCCAAGCAAGTACACACTAGACACACTTCCAAAGCCGAGGAATCCCGCAGTGACTTTTCGCCAGGTGCCTTCACGGACTGTAGCTGTCTTGCGTTATACGTTTTACACAAATGCAGCGCGCATAGAAAATAAAAAGCAAGAACTACGCGCAATTCTTGAAACCAAAAACATGCAAAGTGTCGGTACGTATTCTTCAGCACTGTATAATCCGCCGCTCTCTATGCCGCTACTGTTGCGTAATGAGGTATTGGTAGATGTGGGTGAAATCCCGCAAGACCACAGTACGGTAAAGTAGGAAAGGAGAAGCTTCCAAAGCGTCGCAAATACTCTATTTATAGGTCTGTATAGAGTGTTTTTAACTACTTGACACGCAACACAGTGTACTATATTATTCAAGTACTCAATCAAAGGGGGGCGTGGTCAGTTTCGCTTGATTGAAATTTATAACCTAACCAATAAATAAATAACCATGAATAACACAATCAAAAAAGGAAGTGTCGCAACACTTTCACTTGTAGCAGTCGTAGGGCTGGCAGGTTGTGGGGCAGCTGATGAAGCAGCAACACAAACAGGCGAAGCTCTAGACGGAGCAGTAGAAGTAGTATCAGACACAGCAGAGGGTGCTACAGATGCTGTAGTTGATGGCGGAGAAGCAATGATGGACGATGCCCAAAAAATGGCAGGAGACGCTATGGATAAAGCAGGAGATGCCATGGAAGAAGACCATGACGGCACAATGAAGAAAGAAGCAGTGATGGTTGGTGGAGCAGAAATGCTTCCAACAAAAAACATCATTGAAAATGCTGTTAACTCAAAAGACCACACAACACTTGTAGCAGCAGTAACAGCTGCAGATCTTGTTGAGACACTTTCAGGACCAGGACCGTTCACTGTCTTTGCTCCTGTAAACAGCGCTTTCGAAGCATTGCCAGCAGGAACAGTAGATACACTACTGCTTCCTGAGAACAAAGCTGACCTTGCAGCAATCCTCACATACCACGTTGTACCAGCAAAAGCGATGAGTACAGACGTTGTACAAATGGTAGCTGATGGTGGAGGTTCACACGAAGTAACAACAGTTCAAGGTGGAACATTGATCCTCAAAGCTGACGCAGGGAAAGTAACTGTAACTGACGAAAGCGGAAACGTTGCCACAGTAACAATCGCTGACGTAGAGCAGTCAAATGGAGTTATCCACGTGATTGATACAGTTTTGCTTCCAGCAAGCTAGAAACAGGGATTATTTAGTCAAAATAATCGCATTATAAAAAAGATCCTACGTAAGTAGGATCTTTTTAATTGCAAAAAAAATTACACCATCTCCAATAAACCCTTCTCATAAGTGCGTAATGATCACCAGTGTGATCGTTGGCAAAATATGTAGTACGGCTAGCTATAAGCATTTTGATAATGGTCGTAGTTAAGAAGGTGTCTGCTTGGTGGAATTAGACCTGGAAATGGTATTACTTCCTATACGATAAGGTGAAAGTTTGGGCAGCTTTTTGGATGCTGTTTTCTAATGTGAAGTTAAACATACTAACTGATGTTTCAAAATGAAGGACAATGCCATCTTTGTGCATCTCCCGAATACGAAGATATGATTTTTCAGGCGTCACATCATCAGGGAAATGCTCTTTCATGTGTCTTAGTAGCCTCACTTCAAAGAGTTCAATATCTCCAAGTTGAACTTTACTAAGGGTTAAGCGAGCAACAATACGCTTAAATTTTGCCTTTGAGTAATTAACAACTTCCTTCGTGTAGACGATATGATTGGGAATAAACAAAATATTTCCCTCATCAGTACGTAACTTAGTAGCGCTAAAGCTAATGTCACGAATGATACCTTTCGGGTATTCGCCAACCTGTACATAATCGTCGATCAAAAAATCATTTGAAAACATCAATTGCAGGCCATAAAGATAATTTTTGATAATATCTTGAAAGATCATAGCGAGACCAACAGAAAAAAGAGCAATAGAAGTGAGAAAATCACGAAAAGCGATATTAAAAAAAGAAAAAAACCATACAGCAAGTGCAAAAACCGTCACAGTTGTGACAACAGCCCCTACGCCAATCGTGAAGTTGTCACGTTCTTCACTAGAGATGCCATGATGATTTCGATGTCGTGATACAATAATAATGCGCACAATATTTGCAATAAAATTGACAATCAGAGTAAAAGTGAATACTCTTAAAGCCTCCGTTGCGTACGGCACAGATTCAAGTAAGCGGATGTCATTATAGCGAAAGATTGCGAGAATAAAAAGTATAAGGATCGTCAAAACAAAGAGTTTTAACCGACGAGCAGAAATAGTAAGTGATCCAAGTTGCATAGTAATTGAGGTGATAAGTTATAGGTGATAGGTGATAGGTTTACAGCCTTCGCCAAGGTTTTGGCTTGATAAATAGGCGATAGTAAATAGTTGATGATTGAGTCACATAATCTTTGCGATTGATCTTGAGTATTTTTATGACCTCCTAAAGATGTTACAAATTTCTCGCAGGAATTACCATTAAATATACTCTAAGAATTTTGTATAACTTAGGACTTACGCACTTGGTACATTTCTTCGTTAAAATCTACGTTTTTACTCACCATAGGTACACTATGGCTCCTAAAAAGCCTCGATTTTACCTCGAACTGCACTCAAGTGCGTAAGTCCTATAACTAAGTAATTCTAACACTTCCATTGGATTACGTCACGACAATAAAAGAGTTGTACCAGTTGTTTAATCACTCTGACTGTGCGCAAGGGACACATTGATCAAACCAAATAAATACATAGATATTCATAAATGAAAAAAATTCTCCTCTTTGACTTCGATGGTGTGATCCACGATACATTTGAATTTCATAGAAATAACCTGAGCGCTTTTATAAATAAAGAATTAAGTGTAGAGCAATTCAAGCGCATCTTTGACGGAAATATCTTTAAGGGTATGCCGCACGAAATCAAAGAATTAAATTTGAGCGATTACCTCAAGATCATAAAAAATGATCACAATAAGTTGAAAGTTGATACAGAAATAAAGGCAGTCCTAAACAATCTTTCAAAGAACTATAAACTTTCTATTGTCAGCTCAGGATCTGAAGTATTGATCAGTCTCTATTTGGAAACGAATAATCTTTCAAATCTCTTTGATTATGTATACGGAATGGAAACGCACAGGTCAAAAGTAGAAAAATTTAAAATACTCTTTGCAAAATATGACTTACCTACTAGTGATTTTTTATTTATAACAGATACTCTGGGTGACATATTGGAAGCCAATGAGGTTGGTCTAGAAACATTTGCGCTTGATTCCGGATATCACGATAGAGAGCGTATTGTAAAGGGTAATCCACTGCAGATCATCTCCCAAGTAAGTGAGATATCCCCACTCCTCAATTCACTAAGTGACAAAAATGCACCAATTTGATCTCACAAAAGACTCAATCACACACATCGTAAAAGGTATAGCCATCCCGGCAAGTATAGGGATGTTCTTCAAGACGATGTACAACGTTGTCGATACATACTTTGCAGGATTACTTTCCACCGAAGCTCAGTCAGCTCTCTCGATTTCCTTTCCAGTCTTTTTTTCGATCATTGCCTTTGCAGCGGGGATTGCTTCAGCTGCAACTGTGCTGATTGCCTCGCAGCGCGGTGAAAAAAATCTACAAAAAGGCAACTTGTATGCACAGCAAATCCTCTCTTTCTCGATTCTATGTGGTTTCTCTCTGACAATCGTAGGACTTCTTTGTTCACCTTATCTTTTTTCACTGCTTGGAGCGACGGGATCGTATTTGGACACTTCACTGTCGTACATGAATGTACTTTATGTAGGTGCGATTTTTTTCGTGCTAAACTTTTCCTGCAACGGTATACTAAATGCTGTAGGGGATACAAAGTCCTTTCGTAATATCTTGATTATAGGTTTTTTCCTAAACCTCATACTGTCGCCGATGCTCATGTTTGGATGGTTGTTCTTCCCAGAAATGGGACTCACAGGTGTTGCTGTTGCCACGCTCATTATAGAAGCTTTAAGTGCGCTTTATTTGTACAAAAAAGTTCTCGAGCAGGAACTAATTGGAGACATGAAACTAAGGCATCTAATACCTCAGTCAAGTATCTACAAGGATATTATCTATCAAGGTGTACCAAATAGCATTGGCATGTTGGGCACAGGAGTAGGAATCTTTATCATTACCTACTTTATCAGCACATACGGACAAGTTCCTGTAGCAGCCTATGGAATTGCAACGAGGATCGAACAAATTTTTCTGCTCCCTATGGTTGGGATCAATATCGCGGCAATGAGTCTGATCTCCCAAAACATGGGGGCGGGGAATATTGATCGCATGAAAGAGTCAATTATTACATGCTATAAATATGGCTTTGGGACAATGCTTGTCGGATTTCTGATCATATTCTTTTTTGCCAGAAAACTCATGGAGATCTTTAGTGATGATCTTGCAGTTATTGAATCAGGCACACCCTATCTCAAAATTGCAGCATTTGCAACAGTAGCGTATGTGATTCACTTTATGTCTGATGCCATACTCAAGGGCTTAAAAAAACCAATGATCCCACTGTGGATGAGTATGATTCGCCAAATTGTAATTCCTCTAGCAGTCTTTTCCTACGTCGTAAAGGTTTTAGAACTGGACATCATGGCTCTGTGGTGTGCAATTATTGGCATAGTAGTTGTATCAGCAATTGCTTACCTCGTAATTGTTCGTAGGGTGTATCACAAGCTTGTTTAAATCATCTCAAAGAAGGTATGACATATATCTGATATGTGACGATAGGTGCCAACTTTGATATACTGAGGAAGCAACATTATGTAACTGGAAAAAAACGTATGAAAATCATCACCTGGAATGTCAATGGAATCAGAGCAGTGGAGAGAAAAGGTGATTTGCAAGCATTTACGGAGCAACACAATGGCGATCTATTCCTCTTTCAAGAAATCAAAGGTAATAGAGATCAATTTAGTGAATACCTCACTGATCACCCTGATTATGATCAGTACTATCACAGCGCACAAAAAAAAGGATACGCAGGTACAGGTATTTGGGTCAAAAAAAGTTTTATCATAGACTACGATGATGTAACCTTTCACACTGATGTGCCACATGCTCCCAATATGGATGAGGGTCGTGTCGCACACCTCTCTTTCTCGCACAAGAAAAAGGTCTACGATGTATTCTCAATCTACTTTCCAAATGGAGGAAAGAGTGATGATGCTTGGGTGAATAAATTAGCCTTTTACGATAAAGTTTTAGATTACATCAATATTTTGCGCGATAAGGGCCATGAGGTCATTGTTGGTGGTGATGTCAATGTCGCCCATAATGAAATTGACATCGAAAGAGCCAAAGAGAATAATGGAAAAATTGGATTTCATCCCAAAGAACGAGCTTGGATGGATAGGGTGATAAAAGACGACTGGCTTGATGTCTGGCGTTCTTTAAATCCTGATGTGGAAAGAGTATACTCTTACTGGGACACGATAACCAGAGCCAGAGACAGAAATGTCGGTTGGAGAATTGACTATTTCTTCCTCGATCAGAACATGCAAAAAAACATCACAGCAGTAGAATATCTCCACGATCAAATGGGTTCTGATCATTGCCCACTTTTGCTCGAGTTAAACGTCTAAGGTAATAGTACGAAGTTCATAATTTATTTAGGTGGTAAACTATGATTGGGATTTCATTGATCGTAGTTGCTATGGGCGTAAGTTTGTGGATGATTTATACTATCCTCTCACTTGCTCCATGGTTCCCGACGCGAAAGTCCGACATTGCAAGGATTGAAGTTCTTGCAAATTTAAAACCAGGTGATACATTTTATGATATTGGATCAGGTGATGGGAGGGTGGTGCTGACACTAGCCAAGAAGTATTCGCAGTGTCACTTCTATGGTTACGAACTATCAATCTGGCTCCTTTTGTATTCATGGCTACGATTGAAGTGTAGTTCGTGCGCAAACGTATCTCTAAGGCTCGCAAATGGCTTATTACAAGACTACTCAACAGCTTCTGTGGTGTATGTCTTTGCAACACAAAAGACACTCAATGCAGAGCCTATGAAAAAAATCATTGCTGCTTTACCAACAGGCTCCCTACTTCTTTCATACAATTTCTACATAGAAAACTGGAGTGGAAAAAATTCCAAAGATAAGTCAAAAGGCATGACGCCAATTTACATATATACGAAATCATGAGTTACATTCTCTATGAAAAAAATCAATCCACAGTATCAGAGAAAGTCATTGTCCTCTTTCAGGAGCAAGGTGTCCATTTCTCTGTAGTGAAGACGCAATCGTTAAAGCTCAATAACGATCAAGTCCAGGATCTTCTCGACATGCTTGGTTTATGGGCTATTGATCTCGTGGAAAAATCACATCCTCTATGGATCGATGGTTGCCTCAATGAGGAATCAGATGACCGGGAGATTGTAGACTTCATCACACACAACCCTTCCGTTTTAAGAGATGCTATTGTCGTAAAAGATGGGCGGCAAGCAATTATTGCTGATCCACCAGAGAATGTATTTTCACTTTTTTAAAGAATAACATTTTTTATGAGTAAAAACCGTGTTCGACATCACGTTAATCCACTGAGTGATCGAAGTGAATACAGTTTCCAAGGATTTGGTAATGACAAACCAATCGTCGTAGATATTGGTGCTGACCGAGGTGAATTTACTGAAGGACTTTTAGAGGTGCACTGTGAGACTCATAATTTCCTCGTACTTGAAATCCGTCGCCCACTGGCTGAGCGCCTAGAGAAAAAATTTGCCAAAAATTCTAATGTTAAAGTTTTTTCTGGTGACGCTGTGAGAAATTTGAAGTCATTACTTCTACCTTCTATTGAAAATGACCTAGCGCTTATAGAAACAATCTACATAAATTTCCCAGATCCATGGTTCAAAGACCGTCACCACAAAAGGCGAGTGGTTTGCCAAAGACTCTTGGATGATGTAAAGGACTGGGTACAAAGTGAGACAGTCTGGGTTTACCAGACAGACCAGAAACAACTCTTCGACGACACACACGAACTACTACTTGCAAATGGACAAACAAGTATAGAGTTTTTTGAGGAATCACCACATGGGCTACAAACAAAATGGGAGCAAGCAAAGATAAATGCAGGACAACTAATCCATCGCATGAAATTTACCGTACAGTAAAAATAATTGACAATCTTCCAATTTTCATGTATAAATCAATTACTTTAAGACTTTCGCACTTTAGTGCAATTCAAGGCGCACACTAGTATTTTACATAAGACATATTCACATATGTTGTTGGAAAATACTGGTGTAGCAACGAAGAAGTGTGCAAAGTGCGAAAGTCCTAACTTTTACAATTACTACGCAGTAAGTAATACCACTCAAATCTTCTTTATTTATGAATATTTCACTTTTCAAATCAATTCCACGCGATGTGAAGGTTGCCTTTGCAATTGTCATTACAATCGCAGCTCTATCGCACGGTTTTGGTATGTTTCACTATCCGTACTATGAGGGTGATGAGGGAATTTATACCTCACAAGCTTGGTCGCTCGTCAAAGAAGGCACGCTTTCACCGTATCTCTACTGGTATGATCACCCTCCATTTGGATGGATCACGATGGCTGCCTGGACTGCTTTATTTGGAGGAAATTTTTTTGTTTTTGGCGATTCCTCTATCGACAATATGCGCGTCTTTATGTTATTGGTACACATTATCAGCGCATCATTCGTATTCTTTATTACGCATAGACTAAGCAAAAAAACGACTGTGGCAGTGGTTGCTACACTTCTTTTTACATTGTCACCACTGTTTATTTACTATCAGAGACGAGTACTCATCGACAATGTGATGACGATGTGGATTTTGCTTTCGTATGCGATGCTGCTTTCGCGTGAGCTGACGACCAAGCGTATTATCACCTCAGGAATATTTTTTGGCTTTGCCTTGCTGACCAAAATTCCAGCAATCGTCTTTTTGCCAGCATTTCTCTATACGCTATGGCTAAGTGATTGGCCGCAAGCAAAAATGATAGAGTCTACGGTGAAGAGTCACATAAAACGTTTTACTATTTGGATTCTTGCAATTTTTTGCGTTGGGATGCTATTTATTGGCTACACCCTCGCACAAGGAGAATTTTTTCCGCCGTCAGTCACAGGTAAGGATCACGTTAGCTTCATTTCTGGTATTGAATTTCAGTTATCCAGAGACAGTCAAGAATTTTTCTGGGAAAAGGGCAGTTACTTTAGAGGCGCATTAGATGATTGGTTGTTCAAAGATCGACTGAGCATCTTCATTCTAACAATCGGTATACTAATCGGGTTTGTTGCAGCTTGGAAAAATGTCGTTCTCAGAAGTCTTATGGCTTTCGTTACCGTGTTCCTCATCTTTTTGATGCGTGGTAGTATTGTTACAAATTTCTACATTTTACCCCTTGTGCCATTTGCGGCTATGACCACAGCAATGTCTTTTTGGTGGCTGGCAGAAAAATACATCAAACAAGGGAATCATTGGCGAACGTATGTTGCAGGATTTTCAGCCGTGGCATTGATTTTTGCTGTTGTGAGCTCCAAAAATCAATACACGGAAGATGAGACCACAAACTACAAACAAGCAATCATTTGGGTAAAAGAAAACATTGACCAAGAAAAAACTGTTATGGCTGACATGCAAGGTCTTGTTGATTTATGGGACGAGGATTTCATAAACGATAAAGACTTTCGACAAAATGCAGACTGGTTTTCAAAGGTGGTAAATGATTCTGTAGTACGGGATGTGAAGCTTGAGGGTGATTATAAGAATATTGACTACATACTTTCTAGTCACGAACTCTTGCGCCAAATGAAAAATGTTCCTGATGATAACATTGCGCGACAAGCACTTCTCACTAGCGCGCCAATAAAAGACTGGACCAAAGGCGCGGGTCATGTAGATGAGACAAACTATAGTAGCAGTATCGGTAATTGGGCAAAACTCTATGAGGTTGATAAGCCAGAGGCTCTCATGATCGAGCAAGCCTGGCGCACGTACAAACAAGACTACATTCAGTCGTATGGTCAGGTACTTGACCCCACAGGGGAGATTACGACTTCCGAAGGACAAGGTTATGGCCTGTTGAGAGCTATTGTTGCGCATGACGCAGCTACCTTTGACGGTCTCTGGCGGTGGACGCGAGATCAGTTCCAATTTCGCGGCGATGACAAGCTTCTCTCAAGTGAGTGGCGACAGGGTAGTCAAACAATATCAGATAATAATACCTTTGCCGATGCAACAATTGCTGCCTCACTTCTCCTAGCTGCACAAGAGTGGGATGATACGAAAGGGAAGGATTCTTACCAAGAACAAGCCTTGGTGATGATTCAGGATCTCTGGCGAAAAAGTGTTGTCAAAGTAGATGGTACGCACTACATGCTTGCGACAGATAAGGAGTCAGATATTCATTCTCAAGAACATCTTGTTGTGAACCCCTCCTTTCTCACACCGATTTGGTATCAATTGTTTGCCCTCTATGACACAGAGAATCAGTGGGAAGACTTGGCTCATAGTAGTTACGATATTTTACAGAGCAATCTTGATGCACAGGGAAGGTTCCTAGAAGCGAGTGTCCTGGCAGTAAATCGTGACACAGGAGAACTTTCACCACACACACCAAGTGAGGAATTGAAGGCCCAAAAGGGTCTATTTTTCCAGGGTGATCCATATAAGGCCCTCTACTTGGCAGCTCTAGAGAAACAGTGGTTTGCGACACCACAAGCCCAAGAGTATATTCAAAAAATAAATGAAAATGATTTAAAGAGCAAGGCCGATGATTACGATGCTACCCAGGACACCACCACTTCGCCATTGTCAGCATATATTGCCTATCTCGCTGTTAGTGACGCAGATCAATTAGAGCAATTTTATAAAGAAAACTTAGAAAGTCTTTATAACGCTGAACGAAAATCATGGGGACAATCAGATACCTATTATGGAGCGAATTGGATGTGGTTGGGAGCAGCATTTTTTGAGGGAATAATCTCCACACCACAGATATAATCCCAAGAATTACTGCAAAACATTTTTGCAAGCCGCCGCAAGGTATATAAAGTGACGAGACAAAAAATGCTACGTATGAAAATTCACAATTGAAATAAGAGATGGAAGCAATACATAAATCACAAGGAAGAGTCAAAAAAGTTTCGCCTCATATCCAAGAGATGCGAGCACGTTTGGCCCTCAATAATAAAGAGATCTCTCCTCTAACGCAAAAGCTAGGTGAGGAGGTTATTTCTGTCGATCAAATCTCTAGTCAATTAGCGCATTTCTATGAAAAAATGCGCTACAGTGTTGACTACAAAGAAGAGCATCTCCTTCGGAGAAATGCGATCAAGCGAATGCTAAAGCGGCGCTTACAAGAGCAATTTCGTAAAGGGCGAATCGCTCCCTTTTTGGTTGTTGAATTAGTACGAGCAGGATATTTGCCAAACGATTCATTGCCAGAGAGAATCATCGATGACGTTGAGCACATTATAGAAAAAGCTCTCACACTGTATGAGGCAACACCAGATTCTGAAAAAGAATTTTATGGATCTTCCGAACATTTCGATCGTATCATCGGCATAGCAGCTATGGAGATAGAGGAGTTTCTCTTTCCTACTGCTGTTGCAGGAATTTGCCTAGATACATTTTATCTCACCGTATACAACCTGATTGAAGTACGAGATATTGAAATCGATGAGGATCAAAAAAACATGCAAGTCTATATCGCCTGTAATCGTAGCTTGCTAGGGTACGATGAGTCTGATCTGTTTTATGTCCTATGGACACTGAAGTATAATAATTGGAAAAACAAGCCCACAGGAAAAGAAATAGAATTAATGGGACAGGAATTTGACAAGCACGTGCAAGAAATACTTGTCGAGATTCGTCATCCACTCAATTGGCGGATCATGCCAAAATTGCGAGATTATACAATTTGCTTCGCCTTGATGCGGGAGTCTTTGCAAAGCGATGGAGGTGTTTGGTGTAAAAAACAACTCGACATGACTGTGGTCAAAGAAAGTCTTAGCGAAATTCTTAGTAGGAAATATGAACACGAAAGAAATTTGATTGGAAAAAGTGTCAATCGGGCGATAATCTACATTCTCCTCACAAAGACTATTCTTGCCTTTTTGTTTGAGCTCCCATATGACCTATGGGCTCATGGAAAAATAAATAAACTCGCCCTTGGAATAAATATCTTCTTTCACCCTCTGCTGCTGTATATTGTCACAAGAGTAGTTCGTCTCCCAAAGCTTGATAGCAAAGAGTATACGATCCAAAGCATTGCAGCAATTATCAGCAATAAGAAACTGCCGCAAATTCCTGTAACTTTTGCGCGCAAAAAAAGCTTTTTTGGAATGATTTTATCGGCGCTCTATTTATTTTTCTTTGTCTTGATTTTTGGATTAATTATTTGGGTATTGCAAAAGTTAGAGTTTAATATCGTTAGCGGGAGTCTCTTTGTATTTTTCTTGACTCTTGTGAGTTACTTTGGGTTACGCTTAAGAGGAAGGGCCAAGAAATGGCGCATCAAACCAAAAGATGTCTCAGCTAAAGCATTTATGATTGATCTTTTGACTCTCCCTATTGTTCAATCAGGTCAGTGGTTTATCAAAAAATTTGAAACAGTAAATATCTTTGTCTTTGTAATGGACTTTCTGATTGAAACACCGTTCAAAGTCCTTATCGATATTTTCGAAGGATTCACACAGTATTTACGAGAAAAAAAGGAGCGTCTGGAATAAACAGTGGATAACTACTGGTCAAAAAATCGCTAAGAACCTCATTTTTATGAGGTTTTTGTCAAAATACAAATATTACAAGCATTTCAGACCATAGACTTGACACAGTGAATACTGTACTATGAGATTATCAAAATAAAAAGAGAAATGCAGGGTTAAATTGCACAAAGTCACGCTATTGACTTTTTATCAAATATATGATATATTGTGTACAGTAACGTTTGTAATTTATATTTAATAAAAGAATATGAAGAAAGTTGTATTGTCGGTAGTGGCTATGATCGTATTTACACTTGTAGCACCAAGCTCTGCGCATGCAGTAGCATCGTGTAGTAGTGACTATAATGGTCAAAGCTTTAGTGAAAAGCCAGAAATCTCGAGTAGCCTCTGCGCTACAGGTTCTCCATCAGGGACAATCGAAGGTGATGGTTCACAAGCAAGTCCATGGAAATGGCATTGTTTTGATGAAAACGGAAATCAAGGAGATCGATGTGAGGCATTTCTTCAAGTACAAGAAGTAGCTCCACTAAGCTGTGAAGTGATCGCAAGTGAAAACGTGATTATTGAAAGTGGTTCAACGACACTTAGTTGGAGTACACAAAATGCAGACAAAGTAAGTTTGCATCCATGTAACTCAACCTCGTACTTTCACTCAGCAGGACCAAATGGATCACACACAATCACAGGAATTGACTCTTCACGTTGTTACGCGGTAACTGCTTACGGAGCAGCTGGAAGTGAAACGTGTACTGTTGATATCACTGTAAATGAGAAAGAACAAGAGGTGGAAGAAGAAAAAGAGCCAGAAGTTGAAGTGAAAGAAGAAAATCCTTCAGTTGACCCAGGTGGGGAGACAACACCGGTTGTAAAACAAGAAACTTCTACTCCAGTTGAGGAGGAAAAATCTTCTCCTGTAGTTACTACAGACGATGACGAAGATGATAATAGTAGCTTCACACCTTCAGGATCATGTAGTGAAGATGATTACAGTGACATCAAAGGTCACATCTGGCACGACGATAATCGTAACGGAAAAAAAGACAGTGGTGAAGGTTATATCGAAGACGTTACGGTTGAGCTTCTAGATGAAGATGGAAATGAAATCGAAGAAGACAAAACTGATGACGACGGAGAGTTCAAGTTCCGAAACTACGCGCCAGGAAAGTACATTATCGATGTCAAAAACAGCGATAGTGACCTTAATGGAATGCATGTAGTATACGAACCAGACAACAACCTTAACGGAAAAGATCGTATGACACTGAAATGTGATAACGATCATACAGGAACGGACTTCGGTTATGATGATGGAGAAGCAGTCTCTACAAACAGGCCTAGTACGCTCTCACAAACTGGTGGATCATTCTGGAGTGCAATCCTTGCCTTCTTTACAATCTAATTGTAATTGATTCCAAAAAAACCTAAGCCGCAAGGCTTAGGTTTTTTGATTGATAAAAAAAATTGATGTATACGAGAGAGTGTAAATAAAAATTTTTATGAAAATCTATCAAAAAGTCTTCTCGCGCCTTCTTTGACGGTAACAAACTCAATCCCCGTCGCGATGATAGAGGAAATCATACTCTCAAATAATTCCGGCGGTGTACTGATAAATGTCTTGTCGTCGATATGATGAAAAGTAAGAATAAGCCAACCACGAGTATCGATCGTATCCTCAAGAACCTGCTTGACATCGCTCAGGGTGTGTTTATCCTCGATCATAAATGACTTCAAAAGAAGTGGATCAGTTTGAGATGTGTTTATGCCAAAATCAATTGTTCTACCCACAACAAACTGTCTTTCTGCAATTGTTCTAACGGTGTTTGCATTGTGCAAGCCAAAAGGATATGCGCAAGTTGTAGTAAGAATATTGAGATCATCAAAAAAAGAATCTGCTTGAGCTAGATCCTCAGTTTGCTGATGCCTGCTCCAGTTACAAAATTCTCGGTCGTGGTTATAAGTATGGTTTCCAATCTCGTGACCTGATTGAGCAAGGCTAATGATATCTTCTGGCGAAGCAAATCGGCCATCATCGTTGCTAGTACCGAGAAACTTCGGAATGACATAGTACGTACCACAGACATAAAACTTTTCCAGTATGGTACTTCCCAGATTCACAGCTGTCTCCCTCCCATCATCAAAGCAGATACTAACGAGTGGTCTGCGCGATTGGTTTATATCAACCATTGATCATCCTTTTAGGTGGATAAAGAATTAAAGAGATTACTCTATTGGTCTAGCTTGTACAACGAGACGTGTATTGCCACTCCAATCACAAGCGTACAGTGTTAGGATATCCTCATCACTAGGGTCTTCTATGGAAATATCAGTCGGACCAACTTCTAGAGCATTATAAACTTCATAATTGTACTCTATACCGTCCCAATAAACAGTGAGAACGTCACCTTCAGAGATTTGATCAATATTAAAAAGTGGATACTCTGGCTTATCCTTGTATCGATGACCAACGATCACCGTATTGCCGCCCTTATCTGGCGTATTTGTGTGTGTTCGTCGCCATGTCTTGAGATAGTCACGATCACTCTCATACTCACCTTCAGAAATGTCTGCAGTAATTGAAAGTGATGGAATATAGAGGGTGTTAATGGAGGGAACTTGGTTTTCCTCTATAGTCACAAGTCTCTCTTGTTGAAGTACGGATTCATTTTTGATCAGTTCAGATCGTTGCTGACCACCAAGAAAAACGAACACAAATATAGTAGGGATAATAATGATTACTGCAATAAACAGATAATTTTTCTGCATAGTAGGTAGAAGATAAATAATACTATTATAGCATTTTCTAGAAAAAAAACACATGATTCGTTATAGCTCATAAATAATGTTACCGAACACCCACTGTATAGGTCATAAGTGGTGTTACCATAAGAATTCTCTAATTTTGGTAACAGTACAGATCATGAAAACAATAATTGACCCTTTTGAAAATT
>Ga0209187_1000974_pt1 | contig 38578 bp, 30 predicted proteins | sample BantaG_FD_187430 | JGI IMG/M metagenome (GOLD analysis project Ga0209187, IMG submission 187430) | Marine algal microbial communities from Bantry Bay, Ireland - BantryBay_4 metaG (SPAdes) (version 2) | ecosystem: Host-associated > Algae > Red algae > Unclassified | place: Bantry Bay, Ireland...
GCGAAGCAACGGCATTTGATAGCACCAGACGCGAGTCCGAGATTTGTGGTGTGCGAAATTTATCCACTGTCGGCGGTTGGAAACCGCCGCTCCTTGGCCTGCGGCGCATCACTGCTTCTTAGAAATTCTGGAACCCAACAGCTTGGCGCGGAATTCATTCCGCGTCCGGGTTTTGCCAGTCACTAAACGTGATTCGCAACGCGACGGCAGTGCGAACTGCTACCCTTCACTAAAAAAACGTGTCAGACTCCAATGGCACTTACTTGAGCCACCAACGTATTTTGTTTGCGTCACATTAAATCGTGGGAATCCGCCCCAAGGGGGTGGGATATGGTAGCCCGTGTGCAAGGCCGCGAAGCGGTTGCAGCGCCGGGTATCATCGTGCAGACGTATGAAGCAACGAGGAGTAAGCGTTATATTGTAAGAGAACGCGAACCGAGGCGCAGGAAATAGCCCCGCCCTCTTTGAATCCTTTAATGCCCGAAATTCACTAAAACGAAACCCCCGGTTGGGTGTCGCCGCTACGCGGCTTGGAGGAGGAATCCGCTGGGACCACGGCCTCCTCACTACGTTCGTCAACCATGGCTATCAATGGGTCAGCGCTACGCGCCTTTAGTCATCTGGATTTCCAGTTGTTTTTGATACAAATCGACTTATCGAAGTGCCATTGGTGTCAGACTCCAATGGCGCACCACTGGTGCTTTTCAATTCACTCTCAGTCGCGAAGCAACGGCATTTGATAGCACCAGACGCGAGTCCGAGATTTGTGGTGTGCGAAATTTATCCACTGTCGGCGGTTGGAAACCGCCGCTCCTTGGCCTGCGGCGCATCACTGCTTCTTAGAAATTATGGAACCCAACAGCTTGGCGCGGAATTCATTCCGCGTCCGGGTTTTGCCAGTCACTAAACGTGATTCGCAACGCGACGGCAGTGCGAACTGCTACCCTTCACTAAAAAAAAACGTGTCAGACTCCAATGGCACTTACTTGAGCCACCAACGTATTTTGTTTGCGTCACATTAAATCGAGGGAATCCGCCCCAAGGGGGTGGGATATGGTAGCCCGTATGCAAGGCCGCGAAGCGGTCGCAGCGCCGGGTTTCATGCAGACGTAATAGGCAACGAGGGGTAAGCGCTATATTTTAAGAGAACTCGAAGCGAGGCGCAGGGTTTAGTCCGGCGCAGTTTGCATCCTGTTGTGCCTCAGGTCGATGTCTAGGCGTCGCGTTTCTTTGGCGTGCCGACCGAGTCGATGACTGTTATGACAACGTCGTCAATGCTCATGCCAGTGCTGTTAATCACCTTCGCGCCGAGGGCGATCTGTAAGGGATCCGCTTTCCGCTTGCTGTCCATTTCATCCCGACGTTTGAGAGAGTCTTCGACCTCTTTTACATCGGTAATAGGTGTGTCTGTCTTCTTGAATTCTTCGTTACGACGGCGGGCCCGTTCGGCTGGATCCGCATCGAGATAAAACTTATGTTCGGTCTCTGGAAAAACGACCGTACCAATGTCACGCCCTTCTACGGCTAAGCAGCCAAATTCGGCCATCGAGCGAATCTTGTCATTCACGAATTTCCGAACTTCGGGAATGCAGGCAATTTTGGATACACTTTCGTGCACCCGTAATTCACGGAGTTCAGCCACCGGTGTGTGACCATCTATCATGTACTGCATGGCGCCATTAATCACCTCAAACTCCCAATGCGCGGCTTGCATGCTGATGAGAATACCATCCATGTTATCGAGATCGATTCCCTCTTCGAGAACTTTCCAGGTCAACCCTCGATACAAAGAGCCCGAGTCGACGTAGACGCAACCGAGCTTTTCGGCCACGGCACGAGCGACGGTTGATTTTCCAGAGGCCGAAGGCCCATCAATCGCGATGATGGTACAATCAATTACTGAGTCTGACATTCGATGGTGCCTCCGAGTTGTTGAGCATGGTCCCAGAATTGAGGATAGCTGGTTTGAATACAAGCCGTGTTTTCAATCTTCACCGGCGAATCGGCATGCATGGCTAGAATTGCATTGGACATCGCGATGCGATGATCGTGAAAGCTTTTGATCGGGCCGGAACAGACGATCTTATTCGGGCCGGTCACAATCATCCCGTCGTCAAGTTCTTCAACCCGAACCCCGAGATTCCGTAAATTGGTCACCATGGTGGAAATTCGGTCGCTTTCTTTCACCCGAAGTTCTTCGGCATGGCGAATGACGGTCTCCCCTTCGGCTAGCGCACCAGCGGCGGCCATGAGTGGAAGTTCATCAATCAGGTTTGCGATCTCATGCTTCAGAACTTCGGTCCCTTTGAGCTGTCCGCCTCGCACCACGATGTCGCCGTGTGGATCGCCGGGAACGCTATCCGGTGATTCTGTGATGGTTAAATCGGCCCCCATCCGTTGCAGAACATTAATGAAAGCAGTACGACGTGGGTTCAGTCCAACATTGGTCAGCGTCAGCTCAGAACCCGGTTTTGTCGCCGCAGCCATCAACCAAAATGCGGCGGATGAGAAGTCAGAAGGGACCTGCCAATCACGGGCCTGCCAGTCAGGCCCAGCTTTGCCGTAGCCTTTAAGTCGAATGGTTAGCCCGTCGACCTCGAGATCAACCCCGAGGCTTTTAAACATGTTTTCCGTATGATTCCGCGTCTCGGAAGGTTCATGAACCACAACGTCGCCATCCACGTGTAACCCCGCAAGCAAGACGCAGGACTTCACCTGAGCACTCGCCATCGGTAAGGTATATTCAATGGGTTTTACGCCTCCTCCACGAACCCGTATGGGCGGGTAGACACCGTCCTTAAGGCATTCAATATCCGCCCCCATTTCTGAGAGTGGATTGGAAATCCGGGTCATGGGGCGCCCGCACAAGGACTCATCGCCAGTCAAGGTAACATCAAGCGGGAATCCCGCCAAAAGTCCGGAAAGAAGACGAATCCCCGTTCCTGAGTTCCCCATATCCAAAGTATGATCCGGTTGGCGAAACGGAGCGCCAGTCACCTTGAGAACATCCCCTTCCCATTCCGAACTTGGCCCAAGGGCGCATACGGATGATAAGGTGTTTAGGCAGTCTTCGCTTTGAAGATATCCCCGTATCGTGGAGGTTCCGGTGCATAACCCGGAAAGCATAGCCACCCGCTGTGAGATGCTTTTGTCGCCAGGAACTTGGATTGTACCTGAAAAACGCTGAATAGGATGGACCACATGATCTGACATAGACTTGAATGTATAGTGGAAGCCCCGATTCAGGGTCAATGATAAACGATAAGTTTATACAGGTAATATTTACAGTGTGCGGTAAAGGGGCAGGAGTAGGGAGTGTGTGACCCAATTGGCGATCTAGAATTAGACGCGGAAGAGCGCGCCCATCTTCTTGCCGAGTAGTAAACTACTACCGATAATCATTACCGCGAGGAAGCACATGGCCCATACTCCAAGAGCGGCCGCGATGTATTTCCCCGTGCCGATGAGCTGGAAGAGCTCGTAAATCGTTTTGGTGATCGGATAAAAGTCTTGGCGTTGCGCAAGCATTAAACTGTCAGACACTTCGAGCATGCTAAAGGCAAATACCAGTAACGCACCCGCGATCAAGTTGGCGGTAATTAAGGGCAAGGTGACGCGGCGAAGGGTTCTCCAGGGGTTAGCCCCCATGTTCGCTGAGGCTTCTTCTAAGGTCACAGAGGTTTGCTGCAAGCCGGCTACCGCGGATCGCACCATGTAAGGCAGGCGACGCACCGCATAGGCAACTACGAGGAAGAAGGTCGGGTTTTTTCGTACATCAAACAAGGTAAGGAAGAACTCGCTGTTCTTCACGGAGGGAATGTTGCTGAGGAACTGACTGATGCTAAGATAACCGAAGGCCATGACGAGGCCAGGAACCGCGAGTGGCACCATCGACAAGGCGTCGAGGAGTCCACGAAGTTTCAAGTCTGAGCGAACCACTACAAAAGCAATCGCGATGCCAAAGACGATGGTAAAGAAGACCGCGAGAACCGAGAAGGTTAATGAGTTTCGAATACTACTCACGGTCATCTCATGTCCTAGGGCCTCGGCATAATTCCCGGTCGTAAAGGTCTCTGGAAGCACACTGTGATACCAGGTTCCGGGTTCAGCGAAACTGGTGATAATCACCCCAACGTGTGGCAGAAGGGCGAAAAAAACCACGAGCATAAACGGTAGCGCGAGAAGTAGACTTTTTCCGAAGCTTGGTTTGATGGTTTTAAAGGTCGTGGCGGCCTTGCTCGTCATGGCGAAGGTATTCCGCCCAAACAGGTATTTACTCACGGCATAGAGTAAGACGCTGCAGCTGAGCATAACGAATACGAGGGAGTAGGCGGTTCGGTTTGCCTCAATATCTTTTAACGCATCAAAAACCTGCACCGGCGCACAGCGAGTGAAGTTCATGATCAAAGGCGTACCCAGCTCGGTAAAGCTCCAGATGAAGATAATCGTCCCCCCCGCAAAAAGTCCGGGCATGATGAGGGGCATGGTGATACGGCGGAACTTGGCGAATCCGTGGCAACCCATGTTTTCCGCAGCCTCATCCATGGCGTGGTCAATGTTCGCGAGCGACGCGGCCACATTGAGATACATGATGGGATACAGCGCGAGCGCTTGCAGAAGAATCACTCCGAGATATCGCCCGTTCCCAAGCCAGTCAACCGACGTCCCCAGAACAGAGTTAAGCGATCCAAAGTAACCCAAGATTTGCTGGAACCCGATGGCGCCTACAAAGGGAGGCAAAATCATCGGCACCAATACCAAGGCGCTGAAGAATTTCTTCCCAAAGAAATCGTATCGATTGGCAATCCAAGCCAGCGGTAGGGAGATGATCAGGGTCAGGGTCGTGGTACCTAGTGCGATGAAAAAGCTGTTACGTAAGCCTTCCGCGTTGACCGGATTTTGAAAAACATTGAGCAGATTATCGAGCGTGAATTGTCCGCGATCATTAAAGAACCCTTTAAGAATCACTTCCATGAGCGGCCAAATAAAGAGCAGCGCGAACATGAACATGGAAATCCAAAACACCAGTTGTGCGTTACGACGCCTCATTGTACGGCCTCCTTGGCAGCAGCATAGTTTTTACGGAAATAGGTAACCCAATCAGCGGTGGCTTTTTCACGTTCATTTCGAGGGATCGATTTTGAGGCGAGCCATCCCACGTTGTCAGGAAGCGAAGTCAGGATTTTCATGGCTTCCGGCTGGGCCTCTGGCCCTCCGTTTTCGCAGATGACGTTCCATGTGGCTCGAAGCTCTTCACCTGAGTCGAGGCACATGGCGCGAATCAATTTGCGAAGAATACTGAAGTGGCGACCGGTCCAGCCGGAATGGTAGGTGAACGTTTTGGCCATGGCGTATGGGTTGATGGTTTCTTCACTGAGGTCCGTCGTGGTGAATTCCGCATGCTTGGCTGCCTCGGGGGATCCGGGATAAAATTCTTTAAAGATTGGGGTGCGTTGTAGGCTGAATTTATGTGGCCCACCCGGTGTCCCCGGGCGGTAGCACCAAATCTTTTGTCCCTCGGAGCTAAGCACAAACTCCATGAAACGCACCGCGATCTCACGATTGGGTGCTCCTCGTAGTAGGCTAACGGGGTCGGCTGAAACCGATGAGCCGCCAATGGGAACCGTAAAGCCCATCCGTTTGTCGATTTCACTTTGAAAGCGCCCATAAAAGTCGATCGCAAGACCCACTGCGGCATCCCCTGCCCCAACATCAACCGGAATCTTGCTCGATGAATCGGTCCAATAGCGGGCATTTGCACCGATGCGTTGTACCAGTGAGACGCCTGCGAGCCAACCCGCATCAATCGCAGCTTGGTAGCTTGCAGGTGCGGTAGTTGAATCTTTTTCGTACTGAGCGATTTGAGCGTCCGTAATTCCCGCCTTGGCGACTTGAATTGCGATTTGTTGATGAATGATCATCTCAAAGGCTTTGGAAATACTGCCGGATTTTGTGGGGTCAGCTACCCCTACTTTTCCGCGAAGTTTTGGATCGGCCAAATCTTCCCAGCGTGTAGGTGGGTCGAGTTCGACCTCAGCCAAACGGTCCAGATTGTAGCAAAGACCGAAGGTCGACACCGCGCATCCGTAGAGCTTGTCGGTTCGCCAGGTTTCACCACTGATTTTCGCTGGGTAACTCTCGGACAACCCTTTTGGCAGGCTGTCGGGCCAAGGGTTTACGGTTAGTCCACTTTTGGCGAGCTCGTTATGATCGTATTCGCCACCGCCAAAAAAGACATCGATGGCCATGGTGAATTCCTTGGGGTCATCGTAGCTTCGGAGACTATTATACACCGATTGAGATTTGATTTTTTCTTCGGGCTCTAGTTCTCGGCCGACGTCCCGTTCAATTTTGCTAAGTTCTTTAAACATGCTGATCGAAGCAAATTCGTTCCAGTCGTTCCCTTTGGATTTCCACCACGGGCGGAAGGTTGAGATAATGCCGGACTCAAGGAAGCGACGAATCTCTGTGGTGCCACCGACGACCCGCCATTCGACTTTTACTGGGCTGCCGTATTTTTCCGCGTGCCAATCGCTGAAGGCAGGACCGAACTCGAAACGGATGGCTTCGTTATGCGCGGAGATGCAAACGAGTTCGGGGTCACCGGCTTTCCAGTCGGTTTCCTCCCCTTCTTCCTGAAAGATGAACGGAAGCGCGATCACCGCCGCAGCCACCAAGAGAATCATAAGGTTCTTGAACATAGATCGCCTCCGCTGGATTACTCTGCAAGGAGGATGACATCGCGGGCATGCACCCAGACTTTGGCCTGTGAAGCAGTGTCGCGTGCGACGATACGTGGATTGAGATCAAACGCTTTGAGTTGTGTCTGCGTGTTGTCCCCTAGCCCTTTGATGGTCACTTTATGCTGGGCGACTTCTCCGAGGTAAATTGTGTCGTGTACGCTGCCATCGAAAACGTTTGGACAGCCAATGGGTGGCTCTTCGAAGTTAATCGTTTCTGGCCGCAGGCTGACGGTGATTTTTGAACCGGCATCGAATCTGCATTCTTCCGGGGTGAGAATTCCCATCGCGGTTTCGACGGTGGCTGAATCGGTCACGGTTCCTTCGATGAAATTGGTCTCGCCAATGAAGTCCGCCACGAATTTGTTTTTGGGCCGCAAGTAAACTTCTTGCGGTGGGCCGCAGTGTTGAATTTTGCCACCGTTAAGAATCGCGATACGGTCGGCGATGCTAAGCGCTTCTTTCTGATCGTGCGTCACATAAATTCCGGTGAGCCCAGCCTGTTTGCAGATGCGGCGAATCTCTGTCCGCATTTCAAGGCGAAGTTTGGCATCTAAGTTGGATAGAGGTTCGTCGAGGAGGAGGCAGGTGGGGCGAATAACCAGAGCACGCGCAAGGGCGACACGTTGCTGTTGTCCGCCCGAAAGTTGGTTCGGTTTGAAGGTGGCGCGATCCGTCATTTGCACCATTTCGAGCGCTTCATTGACCCGCTGTTTTTTCTCCTTGGAGCCGACTTTTCGCATGTCCAATCCGAAGGCAACATTTTGTGAAACCGTCATGTGTGGCCACAGTGCGTAGCTCTGGAAAACCATGCCCGCATCGCGCTCGTATGGAGGGAGATTTGTCACATCTCGTTCACCAATGTGAACCGTGCCACTATCCGGCTCATGAAAGCCTGCAATGCAGCGCAGTAAGGTTGTTTTCCCGCAACCGGATGGACCGAGAAGGAAGAAGAGTTCTCCTCCTTCAATGGTGCAGCTGATACCATCAACTGCTCTGGTTTCGCCGAATACTTTGGTTAAGTCATGTAATAGAACCGGTAGTGCCATGATGAATTCATAAGGCATGCAACTCGGTTGAAGCGACAAAAAAAGCGATATATACAAATATGATTCGGCCGAACCTGTGAGTTCGTCGACGAAATTGAACTTCCGGGTGCCTATGCGGGGGGCTATGCTTCCGCACCTCCGCAAGGATCGGATTTATACCGTCGTTTGTTGGTCGAAAGAAAACGGGACCGGCAAGAATCTTGGGCAATCTGGTTTTGTTGTGGTGCTTGATCGTAAAACGAAAAAAGTGATCAGCGCGCTTGGAGGTAACGAGCCGATTTATAAAGACGGCAAACTGCAACCCTATACCAAACTGAAAAAACCTTCATTCACGGACACGATATATATGTCGATCACGACGGGGCGATTTATCTTGGTGAATGGAACGCGAAGCGCCGCTATCTCTAAACTCACCCCAGATAAATAGAGAATGTGGGTTACTCTTTTGGTGCGTCAGCTTCGCGGATATACAACTTTTCGTCCCCGGGCTTGCCTGCATCAAAGGCGATTGAGGTGCCGTGTGGCTGGGCCATTTCTACCATGGCTTGAGTACGAACTGTTCCCGCGAGATCTAGATTTACCCCGTAAAAGGCCAAGGGGCGGAAACGATTCATGATGGTCCAAGCCTGACTGATCTGTCCGTAGGTGCCGAAGCGGCTCATTTCCAAATTACTATCGGTGACAAAAAATATCGTGTCGACATCCGCTTGGCGCATCGCGAGGAAAATCGCATCGGAGCTCCGACAGGTATCGCTATAAAAGACGCCGGGGTTATTTGGATCCGGAGGATGTTTGTCCCCTACTGGCATTTCGAGCACGCGGCGCATGACCATCCGTCGGTCATCAATGAGGGCCCTGCCGAAAGAGTTTATGTCGTCGTGGTAGTCGAAGAGATTAAACTTCGAATCGGGACTGAGATTTTTCAAGGCTTCGAAGGTGTTTTTACGAATGGCATAAATCCGGCCTCCAGCTACTGAACTCGTTAAGTCCGTGATGAACGAAACACGAGTACTGGCGATCGGCATGCCGAACCAGCTTGCAGGCATGGCGACCTTCATGTCACGTACCTTGTTTGCCGAGCGGAACGCTTCCGTTTTTGCGGGGTCCACTTCAAAGCCTTCATAGGATTCGCGATACCAAGTCACCCATTCTGCCATGTTGGTTCCGACTTGCTCGCCGACAATCGAGGACAGTGAATAAATAACATCTTGGCGAAAGCGACCGGTTTCTTTTTGTAGCCGTTTCATCAAACTCGGGATAACCCGTTTTTCAGGCAGGGTGCCGAGAGTGTCACAAAGTGGAATCAGCACCGGCCATGGGCAGTCTGGCAATAGCTTGGCCAAGGAAGCCGCGGCGCGTTTGTCGCCAAGAGATTTCAGGCATTTGATCCCAGCGATCTGCACCCGAAGATCTTCGTGTTTGATGCAGGTCATAACCGGGCCGATGGCGTTGGTCATCCCCGCGATGGCAATCGCTTCGCAGGTCGTTACCCGGTCTGGGAGCACACCGAAGGGGCCCATGAGTCGCCAGTCATTGTTGGGATAAATTCGATCTTCTAGCTTAAAGGCATCCTTGATTAATTGCACATCGAGTTCTTTGCCCATGATCGCGGAATAAAGAAGTTTGGCTCCAGTGACCCCCTTCCCTCCTTCGGCCGCTTCGACATGTGAAGATGCGGAAACATTATTGCCATATGCGGCGGCGAGAATCGCGGCGGCCCGAACATCCGGTTCCTTGGCGAGAATCAACTGCTTCGGTACCATCATGGCATCCTCAAACACCTTCTGCTTGTCTCGTTCAAAGGAGTAATAAATTCCTTGTGCGGCGACACTCATGATGTCGGCTACGATCTTGGCCTGGTCCCGGTCATTCTTGTCGTAGGCATCGATGACGGTTTGAATGTTGGCGCCCTGCATAATTGCCATGGTCAACAACAGGTCAGGGTAAAAATCGTTTTTCCTCTGTTTGATTTCGATGGCGGTTTGGAACATTTCACGACCGGTACCACGTGCCCGGACAAAAGCGGCAAAGGCGGCGCTGACGATATTATCGTCCCCATCTTCCATCGCGATGGCGCGATAGACCCGCTTGTTTTGCCGAGGCAAAATCTTGGAGTATTTGGTTCCTGCTAAAACAGTTGGCCCCATCCACGATAAGGTGAGCACAAGGCAGGCTAAGAAACGAAATCGAATGCTTTTCATAAAATTTGGAGGTCCGTAGGTCTGGTTAAACCTACGACAGCTAGGCCGTGGCTAGTACCAAGTTTGTTTCTTTCCCGATTTTTTCGGTGGGTTGACCCAACATCGTAATGGTCCGTATGATCGTCCTCAAAAAAATGTTGAGACCCAATGCATGACAACTAAACCCGTCAACGCGGGTTCAGCAGATCAAGCCAAAAGGGGGTACGTCAGCTGGGCGCTGGCACCCAGCGAATAGTTCCCTTCTACGCGTTTGCTTGTTTTCCAGAAAAGAAGAGCGGAGCGACGAAGTAGATTGCGGCTGAAATGTAGAACATGAACGCGAAACCAAAGGCGAGCGCAAGTAAGACACTGATAGCAGAACCGATGACGGTGAAGTATCCGTTAATAGCCCAAGCCCAAGGAATGATCGGACGTCCGCTGTCTTTCAGGAAGCGAATACCGGCCGGCATGGGCATTCCCATCAAGAAGCCAATGCTACCAACCAGGGCGCCCGCAATGATCAAGCGAACCGGTAGGGTTGCCTGAATGGTTGCTTCGGTAACGATCGGAAGCAAGAAGGACATGATGAGGATGCCAATAGCGGTGAGCCAGAGAATGGCACGCACGGTTTTAAAGCTCATGTTCAAGCGCGACGTCATCAGCGATCCGAGGCCGGCGAAGACCAGCAAGGAGCCAATCACAGCCGAGATGGAATACACCGGGTGACCGAGGAATTTCACCAACTGTTGAATCAAGACAATCTCGATAAAGATGAAACCGAGTCCGAGGCAGGCGAAGTACCATAGCGGTTTGATGTTCCCTTTGAGCTGATCGCGGATTTCCTTTTTGCTGAAGAGCGGGAATCCGAAAAAGAGTGTGGCAAGGAAAAGCGCTTCGAGGAGAATGATGATGGGAGGCAGGTCCCCTTTTGCGATCCGTCCATCGACCAAGTTCGGTGGTTCGATTTCGCGAACTTCGGCCGGAAGCATGGTGATCCCATCACGCCCAACAATCTTTTTAGATCCACCCGCGAAGTTAAACGCACCAGAGTTGCTACCTTCATAGCGACCCGGATCTTGTCGGCCTAGCTTCTTGAAGTGATTAAAGAATGGCTTGTTGTCGGTTGGTGGTGAGAAGTTGAACGGTCCAAAGTCGTAGTAATCGGATGGATCCTCCGCCGTCGCTACTTTGTAATACGGATTTTTGCCTGGAGCCGGAAGCTGCGCTTCGGTGCGGTGCGGCGCGTAGAGGATCCCCGAAATGGTGATTTGACGTTTCTTTTGGCCGTAGAGCGAGGCCTGAGACATGTGCTTGTAGAAGGTCTCAATCTTATCCACTTCCTCTGGAGTCCAAGGTGATTTCTTCAAAAGCATGGTGTGTTTTAGCCAGTTGTCCCCTTTGCAGATAACAATGTGCTGAGAGTATTGCTCTTGGGTCATGCCTTGGCGTTTGAGGGTTTCAATCGCGGTGGTGAGCAGGCGGTAAGTGCCCCAACGCGAGATACTCAAAATCCCGTCATCAGAAAGCGAATCCCAGAAGTCCTGGAACGATTCAACCGTGAGCAAATAGGTTTCCGACAAGTTCAGAGCACCGTTCTGGAAAGCAATCGGAGTGAAGTTATTCACCTGCTGAATCACATCAAACTGACGGGTATCGCGCCGGAGGAACGAACGTCCCTCGTCGATTACCACTTCGGAGTGTTTGCCATCGGTGAAGAGTCCGCCAGCAAAATCCTTGTAGGTTTCGGTAACAAATTTAACGATCATGGGATCCATTTCAACCCCGGTGACTTTCATTGCGCCGTAGCGCAGCGCGGCATTGGAATCGTCACCACCTGAGGTGCCGATCATGCAGACGGTGTGATCTTTTTTCGATAAATGAGGCAAGATCCGTACATCGCAATGCGTGACCGCTTGTACGTATTGATTGGTCCAGTCACCACGAAGGCGATCGAAGTTGCCCGAGAAGCGGCGAATGTTTGACTCGTTGACGCCACCCGCGATCCAGACGCGTTTTACGTTTTCTTGCAGGGAAGCAATGTCGACCCGTGAAAGGGCGGAGTACGCGTAGTGCTCGATTTTACCGTTGGCAAGATCTTGGCTGTATTCGCGTTTATCCACGTGTACTTTGAGCTTCACCAAGTCGGCCCCTTTGAAGGGAACGATGAAGGCCAAAACCAAGGCGATGAGACCTCCGAGCAGGACGCCTTTTTTGGAGGCGCCACCGTCTCCATCGTGTTTGACGGCCCAGAACATAAAGCCGGCTGCGATGGATGCGAGGGAGCAGAAGAAGACCAAACCCTGTGGTTCCCAAATCGGAATCAAAGGCACCATGGCCATGCAACCTAAGCCGGCACCAATCAGGTCAGCGAAGTAGTAAGTTCCCGCTCGTTCAGCCCGAACTTCGAGTAAGAAGCTGATCACCAAACCAAAGAAAACAAAGGGCAAGGCCAAGGCGAGGAAGACGATACCTACATTAATGGATTCAGATACCCAGCCGTTCGGGGCATCCGGTAAATGAATCGGTACCGCATTCATAATCATCATGGCGGCGAACATGCCCAGACCACAAAGGATACTGAAAAGGCCTAGGAAGCGCGCAGGCGCCTTCTTTCCCATGTTCGGGAAACGCGTCAGCAAGACCCCGGAAAAACCGAGGCCAAACATGGCGGTCGAAATCACGAGATAGGCATAATTGGCCCACACCGAGTATTCGAAAATTTTGGTAACAGTCACCTGAAACAGCAGGCTGGTGCCGGCTAACAGGAAGAGAGCGATGAGTTCTAAGGGACGGACTTTCATGAAAGTTTCTTTCGGTTACATGCGGTCAACAGTTTCAATACCAAGCAAACCCAAACCATGTTGAATGATTTTACCTGTCGCTTCGGCAAGACAAAGTCTCGCCGCGCGCAAGGCATCGGATTCTGCATTTTTGATGTGGCATTCACGATTGAACCGGCTGAATTGGCGGCAGAGCTCGTAAATATACGTACAAATTAAATTGGGGGAATAGCGTTCGGCTGCGCGAGCAACCACGTCGGGATAGCCGCCGAGGAGGGATAGCAAGTCGCTTTCCGTCTCATGGGTTAACAGGCTCCAGTCCGCTTGATCAAGATTGGGCTGGCCGACTTTTTCTTTGATGCGCTGAATCCGCGCGTAGGCGTAGAGCAGGTAGGGTCCGGTGTCCCCTTTGGCATCCGTCCAGCGATCTAAGTCGAAGGCGATGGTCGATTCGTTGGTCTGCTTCAGCATCCCGTAACGCACCGCAGCCCGAGCCAATTTGTTCGTGGTGTCAGCGATTTCTTCGTCGCTCCAGTCGCCACGATACTGATTCAAATGCTTTTCCGTAATGGTTTTTACCAAGCCATCGCGCAACTGGGAAAAGAGAACCACGTTCCCAGAGCTGGAGCTCATTTGGATGATTCCCCCACCCTGATCTGGGTTGGCAAGGACGACCCGTTCATAGCCGTGATGATGGCATTTGCTGGCTTGTTCGTAGCCCATGCGTTCGAGGCATTTGAACACTTGCTTAAAATGGAGCGACTGAGCCGAATCGACGACATAGACCGAACGATCGACGCCAAACTCATCGAACTTTCGTGCGGCTAAGGTGAGGTCACGCGATGCATAGGTCGCGGTGCCGTTGCTTTTAATCAAGATGGCAAAGCCAAGTTTGTCCGCCTCGAGATCTGCTCCGACTGCGCCTTCGGATTCGATAAACACGCCTTTGTCCTGAAAGCTACGCACCAATTCTTTGCTGCTGTCGGCAAATTCAGACTCGTAAAACCACACGTCAAAGCGGCAGTTGAGCCAGGTGTAGGCTTCGAGGAAATCGTTGACGGACCAGTCTTTGGTGACCTGCCATTCGTGATGCATTTTCTCGTCTTGATTTTCCAACTTGAGAAGAATCTCCCCGACTTCATCCCGACGCGATTGCCAAGCCGCTAGGATATTGGGCTCTGTAGACGATTTGCGATACAGCTCGGCTACTTCAGCGCCGAGTTTGAGATCTGCGCCGTAGGAACCGTTCGGATCGAGCACCAAAATCTGCATCGGATCTTCGCAGGCTGGTAAGCCGATCTCCGAGGGCGCGCAAATCATGCCCTGGCTTAAAACGCCCTTTTTATCGACTTCACCCACCGCGCGGTCCGCAGCCCGGGCGCCGGGGCGAGCCCAAGCCACGAAGTCTCCAGAAGAAAATCCAGAACCACCGCAAACAACCGTTTTTTCGCCTTCAGCCGTTTCAAGCGTTACTACAGTCCATCTAGGTTCCTCTGAGTGAGGCTTGGACTCGGTAACTTTCGCCACCGTGACCCCAGGGTACGGCGCATCGGTTAGGCTCTTGAGATCGAGGAGTTCGGTCCCCTTCGTATAGAGTTCACCTAAAAATTCGCCGCGATTGGTTTCGGGGACCTCGCCATCAAATTGCGTGAGGTAATACCACAGGCAACGAGCAACATGGGTTCCTTCGTCGCCCAGATAATTGGCCGCGATCGTTTCGTGGCCCAGCCATTCAAACATACGAACGAAGGTGTCCCCCATGGCGGCACAACGGGTGTGTCCAACGTGCAGCGCTTTATGAGTGTTAGGCTGCGAATACTCCACCATAATTTTTTCGTCTACCGCAGGACGTGGGCTGAGAAAGCTTCCATCCAAAATTTGCGGGACAAGATCCGCCGCGAGGCCAGCCTTGTTGATGAAGAAGTTCAGATAAGGCCCCGCTGGCTCAACCTTTGTGATGGAGGCCGACTCGGCAATGATGTCTGAAACAACCTCAGCTAATTCACCCGCAATCTGAGGTGGACCGCGGCGCAGGGCTTTGGCTAATGGGAAGCAGGGAAAGGCGTAGTCCCCTCGTGCACTGTCCTTCGGCACTTCTAGGAACGCGACAATTTCCTCCTCCGTTAATGAAGCATCGAGCTTCACCAACGCGGAGTGAATGGCTTGGGCGATTTCACTGCGTATGTTCATACAATCCTACTAATTCCTACGGCTTATTAAGGCGGGCATTCTAAAGAATGAATGAGGAACCATTGCAAGTTGAAACGAGGACTAGCTCTCAGACCAGGCAGCGAGCCTTCGGTTTAGGGCAATTGCGCCAAAATATTAGATACCGAGTACGGCTTCTGAATGGGGCCAAGAAACCGGCCATCGGAGCCGACCAAGGCCAAATTCGGAAAACCTTTTAGCTGATGCTGTTTTAGAAACTGCTCCCCTTCGGGGCTTTCGTACTCGAGGCGAGAAAATAGGGCTTTTGATTCCATCGTCTTAATGAAGGTTTCATCTGCAAATACCTTCTTGTCCAATTGCCGGCAACCTGGGCACCAAATGGCAGAAACATTGACCAAAATCGGCTTTTGATCGATTTTTGCTTGAGTCAGCGCTTCGCTCAGTGGCAGGACCGTGAGCTCCGAAGCGGCCAATACCCTTTTACCTAGATGTGTTTGCAGAAGGACGTTGGCATGATAGATGCCAAACAGGACCAGTGCGGTGCAGGCTAGCCGAAGAAGTTTTGATGTCATGGCTGACTCATGGGAACCTTACATTAAGAATCAACTCTAAAGCTACCAAACTGGCCACTCAGCATATTAAATATATTTTGCTGATGAAATTATATTTCGGCTTGGAATTTTGATTTGGCTTGGCCATGTAATGGAAAATTAATCGAACGAAGAACACCTATGAAATTGATTCAATTTGGCCCGATCGGACAAGAAAAACCAGGTTTGCAACTTGAGGATGGACGTCGCGTCGATGCGTCGGCTTCGGGGTTAACCTATGATGAATCCTTCTTTGGAGGCAATGGCCTCACGGAGTTAGCAGCTTGGGCCAATGCCAATGCTGAATCTGCTCCGGAAATTCCTAGCGAGGTTCGCCTCGGTGCACCATTTGCTCGCCCAAGTAAAATTATGTGCATCGGTCTTAATTATAAGGATCATGCGGAAGAATCCGGTATGGAATTGCCAGAAGAGCCTGTTTTGTTTTTTAAAGCAAACTCAGCTTACTGCGGTCCAAATGATCCGGTTATCATTCCTCGCACCAGTGAAAAAACCGACTGGGAAGTTGAGCTTGCCGTGGTTATTGGCAAGAAAGCTTCCTATGTAAGCGTTGAAGATGCGCCTAACCACATCGCTGGATACGTGCTCCACAACGACTACAGTGAGCGCGCTTTCCAGCTCGAGCGTTCTGGCCAGTGGGTTAAAGGTAAAAGCTGCGATAGTTTCGCACCGCTTGGACCTTTCCTCGCGACTCCAGATGAAGTGGGTGACGTGAACAACCTTAAAATGTGGTGCTCGGTTAACGGCGATATGAAGCAGAACAGCAACAGCTCGAATCTTGTTTTCAAAATTCCGGAACTCATTTCTCACCTCAGCCAATTCATGTCCTTGATTCCAGGTGACGTGATTTCAACCGGTACCCCTCCCGGGGTTGGATTTGGTTTCACTCCGCCACAATACCTCAAATCAGGTGATGTGGTTGAGCTCGGAATCGAAGGCCTCGGAGTGCAGCGCCAAGTCGCTACTCAAGCATAAGATCCTCGGAGCCTGTCGGGCCTAGCAGATTCGGCTGCGAATTCCTCACTTTGGCCCATACGATCCGGACGAATCGATCAAATATTCCTAGCTCACCCCTAATTTTACCCAAAGAATAGCAGATGAAAAAGTACGCCTATACGATTAATCTCGTCGACGATCCCGCGCTTCAGAAGGAGTACAAGGAGCGTCACGACAACATCTGGCCAGAAGTGGTAAACGGGCTGAAAAGCGTTGGCCTGGTTGAGATGGATATTTTCCAGATCAACCGCCAACTCTTCATGGTCATCTGCGTCGAAGATGACTTTGACCCGGCGGTTGGTTTTGTTGCTTACCTTGAAACAGACCCGCGTTGCCAGCAGTGGGAGGACGACATGGACAAGTATCAAGAAGTGCTTCCTACCGCCAAAGAAGGCGAGAAGTGGTCTGAATTGACCAGCATCTTCAAAATCCGTTAAGCAGGTTTCAGCGGTCCATAATACAGCACCAGCTTGGTCTATCCAGTTTGGTGCTTTTTTGTGTTCACCTGTTTTTCACCGAACCCCTTCAATCTCACCCGCGAAACCTATGGGGTTTGATTAATTTCGATGAAATATCCGAGTTAGGTCGCGTGGATATTTTTTTTATGGCCCCCATTTTAAGGAGCGGCAGGTGAAAGCGGAGTGGCAGGTGAAAGCGCACGAGCAGGTGGAAGCGTACGAGCAGGTGGAAGCGTACGAGCAGGTGGAAGCACACGAGCAGGTGGAAGCGTACGAGCAGGTGGAAGCGGACGAGCAGGTGAAGGCGGACGAAACATGGGACGTTCATCGTCCTTTCCTAGGTTCGGAGTAACGGTATCACTTGAGTTTGACGTATTCGTGATTGAGGAAATTACTTCGGCCGAATTCGTTGAAATGATACCTGAATTATTTCCAGATGGAGTAGGCGTCACCAAGGCATCCTTTTTCACATCAGGGGAGGCTAGTTTTGGGGCAGGTTGAGCAAATAACAATGACAGCTTGGCTTCATAAGTCTGATGCAACTTGTCGACTTCTTTGATTTTATCTTGTGCTAAAGTATAGATATTTTCCCAAGCTAAGTATGGATAACCATTCGCTTGTGGCTTGATTTGATTATAATAATATTTAGCAAGCATTGTGCAGGAGGCTGCACGGTCGATGTCCCCTGCTCGGGCATGGGTTGGCGCGAGCATGAATTGGAGTTGTGCGTCTCGAAAAATGTCACCCGCATTACTGACCCCATCCCAGTGAATCTTCTTAATTTCAGATTTCTGAAAGCTTCGACGAGTGCCGTCCGTGGTGATCATCACCACATTGCTGAGCGTTGATTCCGGCTGAATGGTACCTTTGAGAATCTCTCCCGTTTCCACGCCCAACTTGGTTATGATGGAATCTTTGTTTTGTGCTTGAGCACTACTCAAGACACCAAAGCTACAGATCGAACAACACGCGATAAGTAGGCAAGATAAGTTCATTCCTTTGTGTAGGAATCTGTTTTTTCCTGAGTAGACCAATGAATAAATCTATCACCAATATTGGCATTCGTTAAGAAAATTCGGGATGTGGCAGTCATTAATCTAACTAGGACGATTTGGTCCCGCCTCATATGTATCGATGGTATTATTCCTGCGTCAAATCGCCCGAAATCGATGGGCTGAGCTGAGTTGAAGCCACCAGAATAATGCCGAAAATCCCGATGAGGAGGCAGCCGACGAAGAGGAGGAGAAGTTTGGATGGCATAAAGCCAGCGCCTGTAAGTACCGCGTATCTCAAGGTCGAGGCGACCCCTGCGATCCAGCCAATCCCGAGTCCACCCAGAAGTAAAATCAGCTGCTCAATGGAGACCAAGTTTAGGATGTGGCGTCGTGTGAAGCCAATGGCACGCATGACGGCTAGTTCCTCTTTGCGCTCTAGCAGGCTTCGAAGGCATAAAATGGCCATGCCTAAGCAGCCTAGCATCATGCCCATTCCGCCTAAGATTTGGAAAATTTGAATATAGGTGTTTTGCACTGCGTATAAGTCTGCAAGTCTCTGATTCGTGGTCTGAACTGTAAGCCCATAATCTCGTAATTCTTTGGTCAAGGTTTCCGAAAAGCTTGGGTTATCTGCCGGCGCATCCAGCAGGAACAATCGTTTCCCGGCAATGTCAGGGAAGGCTTGCTTGAAATGGCGATCTGAGATGATCAAATTACCCTGCAGCAAGGTTTGATTCACCGAGCCCACGATCTGGAGTGCATTTCCACCTACAAGAACCTGATCCCCTACCCCAGCCTTCAAGGCGTACTTGAGCGAATTTAAATCTCCTACCGCAGGAATTGCCCCATCGGCCAACGGCTGATCGAGTAATTTTGCCCAGGTGCCAGAAGCGAGTTCGAAGCGCCCTTGAAATTCTTCGGGGACGACCCCCAATACGCGGGGTTCCGAAGCGCGATTCAAGTTTAAGCAACTCGCTTCTTCACCATCTGTCGAGCGCATGGCAACCGTGGAGATACCCTCAAACAGTTCCTCATCCAAGTTTAGTTTGTTCCGGCCATCGGAGGTATTTAATGAGTGAAACAGAGGCTGGGTGCTTTCGGCCAAATAGCGAAAACCACCCGTTCCTTCAGGATTTACCGCCTGCTGAAAAACCCCAACTGAAAAAACGAGGAAAATCCCCGATGCAAGCATGGCGGCTACAGCAAGGCTTCGCCATGGGCGAACCGCGAGGTTTTTGAAGGCGAAGCCGATCCCGCGACCATGAACATCTCGATGCTTTTTAATCAGAATCCAAAAACCAGCTAACCCACCAATTAACCCCAAGCTACCCGCGCCAAAATAGGTTAACGCCATTTGCATCGAATCGCCGGGCCGAAGAAATAACAGGATGAGGCAAACAAAGAGCGAGCCCATAAATAGAATCATCGCTTTTTTCGAAGCCGGCTTTTGTTGAGATGCGACCACGTTGTCAGGAGGTTCAATCCGAGAAGAAAAGAGAATCACGCCCCACATGAGCACCAGCATGATGAGCCCGCCTATCCAAAGCTCGGAGCGGTAGCTCGAATCGAATCGAAGCGGCGTGGCGCCCAGCGCACCGCGCCACGCACCAGATAGCCCGGATAAAACAAACTTCATATAGGCGATCGACCCAATGGAGCCAAGAAGGATGCCAATAATGGATACACCAAAGAACTCACGGCGGAGAATTTTTTGAATCGCTTTTGGGCCGAAGCCGAGCTGGCGCATCAGGTCCCATTGATTGGCCCGATGTTCTAGGCAGAATCCCATGAGTAAAATGCAGAGAATGATGGCCGAGAGAATGAGGAACCAACTCATGCCCGCAAAATAGCCGCCTAAATCCTTGCCTACCCCACTATTCATCGAGGCCTCCGCGTCGGCCGCAACGTTCCGCCATTGAAAGCCTTCTGGGGTTGACGCCGCAGTAATAGCGGGCAGGTCAGCTTCTGGAGGAAGCCAGAGGGAGGTCGTTTTCCCGTAGGCATTTGACCACATTGCTTGGCCATCTTGCAGAGAAATAATGACCTTCGGAGCGCCTTGATAGTTATCCCAATATTCTTCATCGTCATCGCGAATATCATCGAGATTAATCGGCATTGATGGGTCCCAGTCGCGGCAATTTTCCTCTCCATCAATACCGGGAAAGCGAGGCATAAGCGCGGGATTTACCACCACGCCATCCAGTGGACAAATTGCGCCGATGGTAAAGGTATTGGTACGCTCAAACATGGCGCGATCTTCGCCTAAAATGAAGTATCGGATCGCCACCTGATCGCCGATGCCCGCGGAGAGATTTCCCGCCAGCCACTCATTAATGGCAGCTTCGCCGGGCGCTAATTCCGGCAGGCCAAATTGGCTCGGTTCCAATGCGCTAACCATGGCATAGGGAGAGAAGCCTGTACCGGTCTCAATTCGATTGACGAAGTAGGTCAAAACCGAACGAGCGGATGCTGCGGTGGCGTTCTCTTCAAAACTTGGGTCAAAAAAGATCCGGTCCGTGATGAGTACCTCTCCGGTTGGCGGCGCTGTTTTTAAGTTGGAGACGTTATATTTTTCGGAAAGCGACGCGATCTTTTTAGACACGCCAGGGTTGGGGCCAGCCAGGCGAATGGCCTGTCGGTAACGCGCCAAGGCTTCAAGCTCACGGGACTCTTCCACCAGAAGGTCAGCATCTTCGATGACTTCTGAAGCAAGTTGGAGTGGCGCCTGTTCTTTAGCTGACTTCGCCTTCCATGTCTCGATCTCTAAATCCGCTAGCGACGGCGAAATAGGCTCCACCGCTTTTGTCGCTGGATTCTGACGTACCATCAGGTTGGCACGCCCCTCTCGTTCAAGTTTTTCCTGCAGGAAGCCTAGAGGCATGAATACCTGTGAAGCGGGAACGGGTTGGGCCGACAGAGAGAAGTTCCCATACGCTTCATTCGGGACGATTTTTGTGATGCTACCGGAGACGGTAACCGTTAGGTCATCGTCCTCTGCGAAAGGGGCCTCGCGAGAAATCGAACTTGGTTTGGCGATGCGCAGGAGGACACGGTCGCCAATTCCCGCATTTAATTCGGCGGCTAATCTCTGATTGATGAATATCTCGCCTTCGTCAGGCGACAGGATGTCCTCTCCAAAAAATGAAGCGAATTCGGGACGTATGCCATGTATTTGAACTTGATTGACTCGCCGAGAGCGGTCGGCATTTGCAACCGTGGCACGAACGAGAATAACCGGTTCCGCTTCGTTTTTTTCTGCCAAGCTTTGGGTGAAAAATCGATCGGCGGTAAACATAGAATGGCTGATCGAACCCAGTCGCTCATGCGCTTGACGGGTTAAGTTGTCGTGCACGACACCACCTACCATGAGTGCGCCGCTTAAGACGGCGGTACATAGCGCCACACCAAGCAAGGTGCCAAGATGATGACGCCAGTAATAGCGAAGTCCTCGAAGGGATAATCCGATTGGGGTAAAACTCATGGTGTCAGTGCTTCTTTAAGTTGGTAAAGGTACGCGTAAAATGGGCTGAGTTGGTTCGATTGAATTCAGGTAATTTCAACCTCTTCAAACGGACAATCCGGAAGCGCGTTGATGAAAAAACGACCGTAATGCTTGGTGACGATTCGTCGATCGAGAATAACCACGATGCCTTCATCGGTCTTGCTACGAATCAAGCGCCCTACCCCTTGACGAAATTTTAAAATAGCTTCGGGCAAAGAGAATTCTCTGAAGGCGTCGCCACCATTTTCTTTGATTCGATCGCAGCGCGCTTTAACCAAGGGTTGATCGGGCACCGCAAACGGCAAGCGTGCAATCATCACATTGGTCAAGGCATCGCCTGGGACGTCGACCCCCATCCAAAAGCTATCGAGCCCGAGTAGAACGGAGTGCGGCCGTTTGCGGAATGACTCGAGCATTTGGTGACGTGAGAGTCCTTCGCCCTGAACCAGCATCGGGTAGCCTTGCTCGGCGCAAAATGACCGCAGGAGATCGGCACTTTTTCGCATGTGGCGGGTACTGGTGAAGAGAATAAACGCATGTCCATCGGTCTTGCGAAGGAAAAATTTCATCGCCTTGGCTGCATGCATGAAATACTCGGGACGCTCAGAAGGTTCAGGCAAATTGAGCGGGACATACACACGCATTTGCTGTTCGTATTGGAAGGGTGAGCCCGCCATCAAGGTCTCGGCACTCTGTGCTCCGACTCGATTTTGATAGTAAGACAAATCCCCGCTAATGGAAAGAGTTGCGCTGGTGCAGATGACCGAGGGGGTGGTTTCAAACAGACGGGCTTGCAGAATGGGGCCAACGTCAACCGGGGCGGCATACATGACGATCTGTCGGCGTTGCCTGCCCTCCCACTGTAACCAATACACTTGGCCTTGAAGGGTTTGATGTAGCCAGGCAGCAAGTTCTTCAAGCAAGGCTTCTCCTCTGCGAAAGAGCATTTGCAATTCGCTGCGAAGATCGGCGTCTTCCTGCTGCTCCGCGAGGTCGCGTAGGCCAGCTGCAAGCCGTCTAATGCGTCCGGGAACCGAGCTGTCGATGGGGACCGGTTCTTGCAGAACGCATTGCGGATTGTCATCGTTTAACTTCCCCACTTGATTGAGGTTGAGAAAGAGTTTTTCAACTTGAGTGCGTAGCCCCGTTACTTGGTGCGCCAAATCCCCATCTTTCAATTTACTTAAAATCCCCTTGTTGTTTTCCGCGATGTAAAGCCGCTTCATCCAGCGCTCAAAGCCAATTTGAGATAAACGGATCCCCATATGCGTGCTGGCAACCCCTTCGATTTGATGCGCTTCGTCCAAGACCGCGAAAGCGTACTCCGGGAATAAACCGCCGCCGGCGGAGCGAATGGCCAAGTCGGAGAAGAACAAATGATGGTTGACGACCAAGAGATCCGCGTCCTGCATCTCCCTACGCGCATGGGCAAAGAAGCAGTCTTTATGATTTCCACGTCCGGAGCAGATGCCGTCTTCAGCGCATACTTGGGACCAGACATCAAAGCTGGGGCGGCGGCTCAAGTCTTGCAGGGAGCCATCTTTGGTTGTTTCGGCCCATGCCTCGATTCGCTCAAGTTCTTCGAATTCACCAGCATCGAAGAGGGATCGCCCTTGTGCTAGAGCAAACTGTAAGCGTCGTCTACAGCAGTAGTTCCCCTGCCCTTTGACAAGCACCGCTTTAAATCCACCTCCCAAGCTTTCTTCCAAAAACGGGACGTCTTTGGACATGAGCTGCTCCTGCAATGCGATCGTGTATGTAGAGACAACTGCCTTCTTTTTGCTCTCCCGCGCGGCAAGAATAGCGGGAATGAGATAGGCGAAACTTTTCCCCACTCCGGTGCCCGCTTCCACACACAGATGGTGCGATTTAGAAAACGCGAGTCCAACCGCCTCCGCCATGGCGAGCTGTTGCGGGCGGTCTTCGTAAACTCGATCTAGCGCGGAGCAATGGCCGGCAAGATATCCGCCTGGCTTGAAGAATGCCCGCACCGCTTCTGAAAGATTCGACGGGACTCCGCTGCCTGTTTCTGGTGTTTCAATGGGGCCGATCATAAGAGATTCATTCTATTTACAAAAAGTGCTTGCATGGTGAGAATTTAACGCTACACAATGCCCACGGTGCGAGTGTAGCTCAGCTGGTAGAGCACCACCTTGCCAAGGTGGCTGTCGAGAGTTCGAATCTCTTCACTCGCTCCATTTTTTTTGCCCTTCCATAACTGGATAGGCTTTAAGCAAAAGAAATGGCGTACCGTTCCTGCGCTTCTCCTTTTCCTCAAGATAAGGAGGATGGTAGTGAGGAGGATGGTGGTGGTGAAGAAGATGAGGATGCTGAAGAAATCTGTAGACCAGACAGATGCTTTTTTTACTCGGCAAGGTATTTCCCGTCGGCAGAATCCTTTTCTCCGTCGGCATAACCCTTTTTCCCGTCGGCATAACCCTTTTTCCCGTCGGCAGAATCCTTTTTCCCGTCGGCAGAATCCTTTTTCCCGACGGCAGAATCCTTTTCCCTGTGAAGTTCTTTTCATGCCAGTGGTCTGTCTTTTTGCGGATGTAATCCCTGCTTTATTAGCAACGAGATCTTTCTTTCGAGCTAGTCGCCTTCCGAAACGAAAACGAAAACGGATCGGCTGCACGAGTATGTTAGCTGTGTGAAGGACTGCCATTGAATGGCAGAAGACGATTTTTTTTTGCCATTGAGCAACTGTCGATTTCAAAATCTGGCTGAAAAGAAGCTGTCATCAGGACCCATAGGTTTCTGAGTAGAAATATGATCCGTAGAGGCTTGGTGGATAAATCGGAAATTTACCAATAAAAGATGGGGCTGGCTGGCAAAAGTGCCCTTTAAATTTCGTATTGTACGCGTGTTGGTTGCAAATTGTAGCCCAAATTCAGTGGTCGGCGTCTTATGTATACAAAAATTGGTAAATGGTTCAGCATGGCGATACTTGCCTTTGGGGTAAGCGCGTTTGCGGAAGATAAAAAAATTCTACTTATTGCAGGTTCGGATAGTCATGGAGGTTGTTGTCATGAGCATTCTCGCGGCGTCACCATGCTCGCGAAAGCCTTAAATAGCTCTGGGCTGGCGGTCGAGGCGACGATTCATACGGGAGGTTGGCCGGAGGACGAGGCTATATTTGACGGGGTTGATGCCGTTGTAATCTATTGCGACGGAGGAAAACGTCACGTGGTGAACCCACATCTCGAATCCTTCCAAAAGGTCATGGACCGAGGGGTTGGACTCGGCTGCTTGCATTACGGAGTTGAAGTTCCCAAGGGACCTTCCGGTGATAAATTTTTAGATTGGATCGGTGGATATTTCGAAACCGATTGGTCAGTGAATCCGCACTGGACCGCTGATATGATGGTGAACAATGATCACCCTGCAGGCTATGGGGTAAAACCATTTGCAGTAAACGATGAATGGTATTTCCACATGCGCTTCCGCAAAGGAATGCGCGACGTAACGCCCATCTTCAGTGCGGTCGCACCCCCCGAAACCATGAAGCGTCGTGATGGCGCTCACAGCGGTAACCCACATGTTCGTAAGTCTGTCGCGGCTAAAGAGCAGCAGCACCTCCTGTGGGTTGCGACTCGAGAAAATGAAGGCCGTGGCTTTGGTTGCACCGGTGGACACTTTCATAAAAACTGGGGCGAAGAAAATTTCCGCAAGGCGATTTTGAATTCCATTGTCTGGATCGCAAAAGGAGATGTCCCCGAGACGGGTGTTGCCTCTGAAAAACCAGAAGATCTTTCGGATCGAGTCCTTCCTTCCAAAGCACTCAAAAAGAAAAAGAAATCGGCTGGAACCGCGGAAGCAAAGCATGCGCTCTTTGCCAGCAAGCAGATTAATAAGAATACCCCGAATCACATGATAGAGATCGATGTCTCGCTTAAAGATAGTAAAAACCTGTGGCTTGTCTGCAACGACGCTGGAGACGGCCACGGCTGTGACTGGGCCAGTTGGGTTAAACCTCGCTTTGTTGATGCCGCCGGAAAAGAAACTCTTTTAACCGATCTGAAATGGGTCCGTGCTCAATCCGGTTTTGGGAAGGTAAGTCTCAATAAGAATTCGGGGGGCCAGCCGTTAATGGCAATGGGAAATCCCATTGAGAATGGGATTGGGGTTCACGCGAACTCCACGATTCATTATGCCGTTCCAGCCACCGCAATCCGCTTCATGGCCCACGGTGCCTTAGACAACGGTGGAACAGATCAAGGCTGTGGTTCTACGGTTCAGTTTTTTGTTTTCGATAAAGAGCCTAAAGAAAGCGTTAGCAATCCCGTTTTAAAACAATAAATAATTCGAGGGGATGTCAAAAGTTGGAGCCTATGGTGATTTTGTCAATGAAACAGATCATGCTGCCAGCATGTTGCTTGCCAGCATGTGTAATGTAGCTGATTTTGGCAGCCTGGGACGCGGGTGGAAATCCAGACGGATTCAAGGCAAAAAAAAACGATTTGGCCGATATAATGCCCGGAAACGTTACCAAATTACGGGCTCAGATACAGAAAGTCATTCAAGCTGGTCATTCTGTCCCCCGTCTCAGGAATTAAGGCTCATTTCTCGAAGATAGGCAGGCAAGATTTTAGAGTATATTGCCATTCTCTTAAGATGGAAAATAGCATAGATAGCGATGAGCATGTTTTAAAGGTCCAGCAGCTGTTTGTGCAACACAGCCACGCGATCAAAGGCTTCATTCTGTCCCTTGTGCCTGGCTTCAATGAAGCGGAAGATATTCTTCAGGAAGTCTTTCTTACCGTCACGCAAAAAGCGGAGTCCTTTCAACTCGGGTCGAATTTCAAAGCTTGGTCCTTTGCTATCGCCCGATTTAAGGTTCTAGAAGCCATTCGAAAACGCTCTGCGAATGAACAGCCACTTAGCCCTGAAGTGGTTGAAGCGCTTTGCTCGTCGGCCCCCATGCCGGTCGAACAGGATGGCCGACTTGAATTGTTGAAAGATTGCCTCAACAAACTTGGACCCAAAGCACGTCAGATCGTCGAATTACGGTATCGCGAAGGGCTCAAATCAGCGGCTATTGCGACTCAACTCGGATTACAGGCCGATAGTGTTTATGTGTCCTTGTCTCGATCCCGTGTAGCGCTTAAGAACTGTGTCAAACGTAAGATGGGAGGCCCATCGACATGATTCCTGAGGAGATCGAAAATTTAATTCAGAAGTATTTGGACAACACACTTTCTGTGTCCGAAAAATCCCGGCTCGAAGCAGCACTCTTAGAGTCCGAGGCGGCCAGATCCATGTTCTGGGATTCGGCAGGTTTACATGGCGATTTGCGAACCGCCTGTCTTTTGCATGCCCCGACTTCAAAGCGGGAGCTTTCACAACTCGCCTTCCCATCAGGCGCAGAAACCACTCCTGCTCCTCTCGCTCCTGCCCCTCCTGCCCCTCCTACAGCGGCTTGGAAATTCTGGTTCAGCGCGATGGCAATGGGTTTAGCGGTTGCGATTGGCATCATCCTATTTGGTCAAAAACACAAGGGCCCCAGTGAATCCGTTACAGCTCCGATCCACTTTAGTTCAAGTGTTGCTTATTTAGTTTATAGTGAAGGCGTCGACTGGGTTTCCAATCCGCGAAAGGCCGGTGAAATGCTCGAGCCCGGTAACCTGAACATCTCATCCGGCAAGCTCCTTGTCGGATTTTACTGCGGGGCCAAGATGCTCTTGGATGGGCCTGGGGAAGTGCAGCTGATCACTCCAGGTAAGGCCCAGCTCGCAAAAGGCCGTGTTCGTGTTCATGTGCCTGAACAGGCCAAAGGGTTCACCCTACTGGGGCCCCAGTTTGAACTCGTCGACTTAGGAACCGAATTCGCCATGGAAATTACTGAGGATGAAAGGTCTCAGGTTCTCGTTTACGACGGCGAGGTAACCATCCAGCCGAAGAATAAAAAACGCCAGTCCTTTCTAACCGGGCAGTGCATTGAAATTTTGAGGTCTGGCCTCATTCAAGATGTTGATCGAGAAACATTTCCCTTTATCGCCAACCATAGCATGCACCGGGCGAATAGCATCCAGCGAAAAAACCTTGCCTGGCAAGAAGCTATGCAGAAGCGAGCCAAAGACCCGCGAGTTGTTTTGGCCTATGACTTTCATAATGAAGTCGATTGGTATGATGACTTGAAGGACCTTTCCGATCAACGTCATGGAACCATTGTAGGTTGTGAATGGAGCCAAGGACGGTGGCCCGGAAAGTCGGCCTTGTCCTACCGGCGTAGCGGTGACCGAGTTCGAATCGCCATCCCCGACGATTATGATAACATCACATTAACAGCTTGGGTAAAGATCCAAGATCTAAATAATCAACACAATTCACTCCTGATGTCGGATGGGTTTGAGTCAGGCGAAATTCACTGGATGATAAGTTCGGTTGATAATCCCGAGTTCTACCATATATCATTGGGCCATCAAGCGGAAGATATGCTTTCTGGACACACGCATTCGACCCCTGAATTCCACGAAAATGATTTGCTCGACCGGTGGCTTTATTTATCCGCTGTAATCGGCGAAGGCCGTGTCTATCACTATGTAAATGGACTTGAGGTGAGTAGCGAAAAGCGGAAATTTAATGAGCAAAAAATTCGAATCGGAAATGCCGAACTCGGTAATTGGACCTCCAGCATGCATGAAACCGACACACCGAATCGAAATTTCAACGGTCGCATGGATGAGGTCGTTATCTACAATGAGCCCTTATCCGCGGAAGAGATCGCTGAGTTGTATGAGAATGGCCTTCGGTAGGTCGTCGGTCGGTAGGTCGTCGGTCGATAGGTAGGTAGTCGAGTGATTTGATTGGCTAGCCCAGATATTTGATCAAATAGATTTTGCCACAGCCGGAGATGAATCGCGAAGCGGTGCCATTCGAGAGCTATGACTCCAGTCTATGGCTCTCAGAAGTCCCCTACCAAAAATAGTAGGCTTCGGAGAAGATGGCGTTGTCATTCACCCCGCGATCTTTGAGGATTCGCCGCACCTCTAAAATCATATCGTTGGCACCGCATAGGTAATAGTGCGCCTCTTCCGGAAAGCTGGTATCCTTCAGGTAGTCAGTGACCCGGCCTTCAAAACAGCCGGTATCTTTTTCTTTAGATAGACAGGGAACGTAGCCGTAATCAGTGAAGCGATCTTTGTAGAAGAGATCTTCGGCCATTCGAACCCCATGCAATAATGTGAAGTCCAAGCCTGGATGGGTGTCCACAAAGCTCACAGCAGGTGCGATGCCTGTCCCGGTGGCAATAAAGACAATCGGGGTGAGGAAATCGCGCAGGACAAAGCTTCCGAAAGGTCCGGTAAACTCGATTGGGTCTCCGGCTTTTTTAGCCACGAGTTTAGGCGTCATCACGCCCTCTTCGATCAAGCGGAAGAGGACATGGATATGTTCGCTCTGCTCGGAGCTCGCAATGGAATACTGGCGATCATCGGTGGGTTGATCTCCGTGTAACATGATCTCTTTCCCTGCCATAAATGGCATGTCACATCGCTCAATGATGAGCTCATAGCCCGATGCGGAGATCTGTTTAAGTTCTAGAACCTTGCTTTGATATCGAATTGGATTTCCACTCACAATTATTTTCGCCTTTTTTGCCGTTGCATGCCCTCTGCTTTGATATAGGATGTCGCCTTTCGCAATCAAATTGGTATATAACGTTGAAACACCTATCCACACTAAACGACCTTGGCAAGGACGGCATCGAAACCGTTTTACGTAAAGCCGCCATCATGAAAGCCGACCCGAAGGCCTATTCGAAGGTGATGGATGGACGAACCCTGCTCATGTTTTTTGCCAAGCCTAGCTTACGTACCCGGGTTTCTTTCGAAACCGGTATGTCAAAAATGGGCGGTCACGCGATCTATTACAATTTATCAACGAGCCCGATCGGAGTCGGAAAAGAATCGTGGGCCGATACCAGTCGTGTGATGAGCCGGTATGTCGATATCATCATGGCGCGACTCTACTGTCATAACGAACTCGAAGAACTTATTAGCTTCTCTGATGTGCCGGTGATTAATGCCTTAACCGACTACACGCATCCCTGTCAGATTTTGGCCGATCTGCTGACGATCCGTGAGAAGAAAGGTAGCCTTGAGGGACTGAAGCTTTGCTACCTCGGTGACAGCAACAACAACGTAACGCATTCCCTAATGCTTGGATGCCATTTGATGGGCATGGAGATGACCGTCGGCTGTCCGGATCATGTGGACTATTCACCCCAGCCAGGCATCATCGACCAGACATCGGCTACTGTCCATCACGACGCTTTCGAAGCCGCGGCAAATGCGGATATCTTGTATGCAGATACGTGGATGAGCTACCATATTGAAAAAGACGAAGCGACCAAGCGGACGAACGATCTTACACCTTACCAGGTGAACGCCGCCATTATGGCTGTGGCAAATCCGGATGCGATTTTCATGAATTGCCTGCCCGCACAACGAGGTATGGAGCAAACCGCAGAAGTGATTGATGGGCCGCAATCGGTGGTGTTTGACCAAGCGGAGAATCGGATGTGGGCGCAAAATGCGGTCATGGATTTCCTCCTTGAGCACGAGGCGTAACGAGCTTCGGGAGCAGACGAATAGCGATTCTCATCGTCAAACTTAGTTCGTTGGGCGACATCTTGCATGTCGTGCCAACCGTGCATCAACTCGCGGAGCAATACGACACCGATATCGATATCGATTGGGTTACGCAGCCTGAATATTGCGAACTGGTCAGTTGTGTTAAAGGCATTCGTCGAGCCATTCCCTACCCCCGGAAAAACCTTCGCCGAGGATTAGGCGAATTCCGTCGTACCTTGCGTGAAGAAACCTACGAGGCCGCTTTCGATCTGCAGGGATTGTTCAAATCTGCTTTTGCCATGCGACATGCAAAAGCCCAGAGACGGGTTGGCCCATCGAATCCACGCGAAGGCAGTCGGTTTTTGTACCACGAACATGCGGCGGTCGCTGCGAATCAGCCAAGCATTCGGCATGCGGTTGACCGCGGGTTGGATCTCATTTCACACCTTCAACTTAAGCCGAAACCCGCCACGTGGGATCTACAATTTCCCCCTTACGCCATCGAGAAGGCAAGCCAGAATATTGCCCTCCTTCCTTGTTCACGTTGGTACGCTAAGAATTGGCCTGCGGCTTCTTTTATTGCGTTAGCGAGACGACTTTTGGATACACCGAATCGAAATCTTTTTTTCATCGGAAGTCCTGCAGACGAAACCATCTGCGAAGAGATTCGGAAAGAGCTTGGCTCTGAGCGCGTTTTTAATCTCTGCGGTGAGACCTCGATTCCTCAGTTGGGATCCGTTTTAGAAGAAATGGATTTACTCATTACCAACGATTCAGGCCCTATGCATTTGTCTGTGGCGGTTGGTACGCCAACGATTGCGTTATTCGGGCCCACTGATCCACGGAAGTGCGGACCCTATGGCGATGACCATGCTGTGATTCAAGGGCAGGCCGCCGGGGGCGGCTACAAGGGCGAAGATAACTTCACCATCGCGAGTATATCCGTCGATGAGGTATTTGAAAAAGCAGAAGCGAAGATTGCTAGCCTCGCCTGAAGCTATTTGGGTTATTCGGTTTTTACACCGCTCTTTTTGAACACCGAGGAAATAACCGTTCCACCGGTCTCACCGCGTTTTAAACCGAGATACATGCGGAGTTGCCCCTTCTGATAAATTCGTGAGCCCTCCGCCATGACATCGTTTTTCCAGCCGAGCGAATCCATTTGTCCGTCAAACCAATTTACCACTTGGAAAACAGGGGCGCGTGTCTCGGTTACTTCGACCTCCATGCCAGAATCTTTATCCGCCAGATAGCTCAAGGGCTTTGCCCCGGGATAGGTTGGAACCGCTTCCATTTGGGGCACGGATTTCCGCTTCATCGACGCCCGAGCGTCTTCAATTTTCTGGGAGGTTTGGTAGACGACGGTTCCGGCTCGACCTTCCATGTTGATCACGAGGTAGCGAATCAAACGGTCATCTTCGACCACCATTCCCCAGCCCATTTCCTGGCCGGCGACAAAACCCTCGCGAATGCCACGAGCACGCCAAGCATCTTGTAACTTAGCCATGGAGCGAAAGAAGCGATCAGGACTGCTCCAGACTTGCACGTCTGCTGGGCGACCATTGATATCCATTTTTGTGCTGTAGGCCACAGACCAGCCAAGCCCTTCAGCAAAACTTTTGCCTCCGGTGAGTGAGTAGACACGTGCTTCGGCTGAGGTCGTAAAGAAGGTCGCTATCAAGATTGGAAGCAAGGCCAACAGCAGCAGCAGACAGGATGCGCCACGCAGCTTTGGGTGAAAATAGTTCTTCAAAATAACAGCCCCATCCGAAGAGTCTAGTAGAGGCCTTTGAGCCAGGTCATCCAGACTTCTGATCGCACATCGATCGAATCTTCGGCATACACCGTCTTGCGGATAATCGGGAGAAGAGCAATGTTGTACTCTACATCCTTCCCTTGGATCAAGTCGTATTCGGTCACCACGTTTTGAGAATGATAGGCTTCCGATAAGGCATTTTCGGGAACCATGGATTCGAGTTCAGAGGGTCGAACGTGTTCGAGAATTCCTTGCACCACATAGGCAGGGTTCCCGCTACTTGAACCGTCATCTTCAGAATACGGAGTGGCATCATTGCCTTCTTGCATCTCTCCAATGTACTTCGGTAAAACAGCCCCTGGAAAAACATCTGCGGTCGAATATAGGGTCGCGCGTTGAGTCGCGTTTTGCATCGTTTCACTGCGATACATGCCCAACAGCCCGATCTGAATAAGCCCTGCGATGAGAATGATTAGAACCAAAGACCCGACACAGAATTCGATCATAGCCTGACCGCGTTTTTGCCGGGATCGGTTTAAGCCTGTGTCGATATGGTTGAGGTGAGTTTTCATCAGAATTGCTCTCGCGGAAATGATTAATGCGCTTGAGTGGCTCCACCGCTACTGCCGCCACCACCTTGTGGAGGGGGATCATAGCAGTTGCCAGAGTTCAACTGCAGATACTCGACCCCATCGGCGCGGAATCGCGGATCCTCCCACACTTTAAGTTGTGCACAATAAAAGTTATTCCACGGCAAGGCATTTGGCCCTCTGCTCATATAAATGGGAAGCCAGACTCGAACAAAAGCCGCCCAGCCAGGTTTCACGTCGCCCCGAGCGGGTGCAGACGATCCACCAACAGGAATCAGTCTGACTTCATGGAAGGCGGGTAAGACGATGCCGTAGGAGTCGGGCCGCACCCGTCCTTGCGGGCTGTCGAGCCAGCCAAAAGGTTTGGCCGCCGCGTTCCAGCTTATCGGGTCGCTACTTGCTCCCGGACTCAGGCGGGTGGCTTCTGCGGTTAATCGTACCACAGAATCCGCGCCGGCATAATTGAAGATGTCCTTGATTTCTCCGTCTATGGGGAACCCATCGGCAAAGCGTTCGTCCCACAAGGTCCATGCACTTCCATACACAAGCCAAGACGCTTCGACTTCCACGATTTCGGGAATGGTGTCGACATCGATGTCCGCAAATTCATTCATCATCTCGAGGAGGTCATCCGTATCCCCCCCGTTTTTGAGCGCGATTTGATCGAGGGTCGTACGTCGCTGCAGGCGAAGGCTAAATAACTCCGAATTGATCGGGTCGTCAAAGTCGATGATTGGGAGGCTCGGCCAAGAGAGGTATGAGGTGTAATTCCGCAACCAGCCATATGCATCGTGTTCACGATCGTTGTAGAACCAACACCAGTTCCGAGTGGATATCGCATTATAGAAGGCAGGGTCTAGCAAGATGTGTCCGCCCGCAGAAAGGTCTCCATTGTAGGTCGCATTATCACATTGGACCGCAACCCCTTCTGTGGCCATGGTTTCATACATGCTGGCAATGTCATCCCAGGTGGATGCGCTGCCTGTAATCGGTGCGTAAGGCTGAACATGTGCGAGATCATAGGTCGCGCGGATATCTGAAGCGTGTTCCATGAGCTCTTGCGCATAAGCCTCGTTGTTAAATATTCCATTGTTCTTCGCAGCTTGTTGTGCTGCCGACATACCGGTCATGGGCCCCAGAACATTCACGCGGTTCATGGTGTCGGCAATGGCCTCGGCGGCTGGAAATTGAGTTTGCCCTTGACTGAGAGCCACCGTCAAAGCAACCGCTTCCATCACATTCAAATTGCCGATGGTGTTAAGGCTATGTGATTGCCAGCGTGCGGCAGCCAATGCGGCTGCATCCCCTGCATTACGTGCTTTTGATTTGACCCAAATGATTTTGTGGAGGTCAAAATTCCACAAGGCAATCACCCCGATGATCACGAGGATAATGCTCATAAAAATAAGCGTCTGTCCCGACTGACCTTTGACTGTCTTTAACATACGATCCTATTCGAGGTAGAGCGAGTGATGATCCGCGTGCCATGACTTGCCACGTAGGCGGATCGAATCGTCGGCATAAAACCAACTGTGGAAGGGAAATTTCAATTCGAAGTCGACCCGCGTGTCAACCGATACGGTTTGTCCACCATATTCATATCCGACTGGGTTTCGGATTTCGTCCCAGTCTTCATAATCCAAAAGTGGGCTTAATGATCCGTAATTTTGAGCGTAAAGATAATCGGGAATTCGGATTCGTTCTAATTCCGCTTGAGGAGAACGTGGACGAGCTGCATAAGCGGCATCGATGATCTCACCGACGGAGTCATTTGGCCACGAGAACGGAAGGACTCGGCCGTCGAGCTGCGGAGTACGCATTTTGCCGGCAATTGGAATGCTGGCAACGCGCACGGCCTTGTAGATCATGAAGTCATTGAAACCGACCGCTTTGGCGCGTGCGCCAACATTGGAGGCGTGATTGATGATTTCTTTCGCGGCAAACAATTGCGAAAGCTGCAGGGCGACAAAGAAAATAAAACAGAGGAAAATCATGACAAACACTGTCTCAACCATGGATTGTCCGCGTCTTACATGACGACGCAGACGCACCTTACGGAGTCCCTTTGAGGGGGACCCAACTGTGTGAACAGTTGTGTGTACAATTGAAGGTGTAATCGAGATTTTCATGATATACGGATGTCGAGCATTCGTCGGATCGGGTGACCGTTTAAACGCAAACGACCTTTCAAGCGCAGTGCGTTGCATGAAAGGTCGTTTTTTGAAGAAACCTGCTCACTGTGAGATACAGATGAACTGCAGATGAGTTGCAGATTAGTTACAGGTGAGTTGCAGGTGAGTTACAGGTGAGTTGCAGATGAACTGCAGGTTTTCTTCGAATGACTGCCTCTATCAGAGAGGCAATTCATTAGAGATCGCTGCCAACGTCTTGGAAGAACTCTGCTGATTCGGTAGAGAGTGCATCATCAATTGCGCTGCTGTCACCACCCAGTTCCTCTGCTGCGCCACCGACTTTTTTGCGTACCGTGTCACCAAAGACACCAAAGATTGCAATGGCCGCGATTGCGACGACAACCACGATAATAATGTACTCGACCATCGCCTGGCCCAATTTTTTGTTTTGTAGATATTTCATGATATTAACTTTGTTACTTCAAATACGGCTACCAAGGGGGTTTATTGCCCTTTAATACATCTTTCTGTTAAGGATATTCAGATGCGACCAGATCCAGAACGCGCCCACCGTACTCTTTGAAGACAAAAAGGAAGATGGCCAGCATGACAAAGGTCCCCATTAAAAGTAGGAAGACGACCACGTATTCGGTCATAGCTTGACCCGACTTTTGTTTGTTGAGGAACTTGAGACAGCGCTTCATACGCCAATAAATACGACGGAATGTGGCTAATGTAAAGCAATGATAACTTGGGTATTCCGTATGTTTATAAGAAATATCAGTGTCTTTCAATACCAAGGCGCGTAAGTTAAATACACATCAGATTGCATTATGAAATTTAATCGAAAATGGTTCCTTACCTTGCTCATTGCCTGCTCTTGCTTGAGCATCCCCATGTTGGCTAAGATTTTAGTCTGCCCATCCTGTGGGACGGAATATAGTGAAGGAGACATCTCCTGTTTAAACTGTGGCAAGGACCTACCGAGTGGAGTTGAACCTCGATATCGTGCCCCAGAACCTCAAGCGGTGCCCGATGTGGCCCGACCTGAAGTCAAAGAGGAAGATGGTCCTCGCATTCCCAAAGCAGTCATTACGGGACTTCTCCCTCAAATATCCGAGTTGCAAAAATCAGCACCATGGACGGCTTGGTCTCTAGCTCGTCACGCTCGAGCCATTTCGATGTTAAGCGATTCCGACCGCCCTGCCCTTTACAAACAGTTTTCGGGCATCATGGCGGACATCGAAAAAAACACGTTGCCGGGAAGAATCCCCTGCACGACCTGCAAAGGAAATGGGAAAAAGTACACCCAGATTAAAGGCTTGGATGGCGAATCGAAAGCCGTACAAGTTCCCGGGAGCTGTCTAAGTTGTAAGGGTGCAGGTGCACATGGCTGCTGGATGACCGGCGAAGCGATTGAGGATGGGATGGATGCAGCCGAGCGCGTCACCGATCGTGTCTTCCGAAAAATGCGATTCATTAAAAAAGGCGGCGTGTTTTTCCCTCGTGCTTTTGAAAAAACCATTACCCCGCAGCAGCATGCGAACATGATGCGTGCGTTTGGGGTTCGTTGCAAGGAATGCCACAGCTTGCCCAAGCGAGGATGCGATGAATGCAATGGCGTGGGCAAACTCCCCTGCCCGAATGATGATTGCCTTGCAGGTATGGAGATTTGTCCCAGTTGTGATGGCACGAAGCGTGAAAAGGTTCAGATCGAAGGTCGCTCCACCGTGATCCGTTCCTGCCGAACCTGCAGCAGTCGTGGGGTTGCAGCCTGCGGAGACTGCCGTGGAAATACCTTTTTGATTTGTGAAGACTGTAGAGGTAAAAGCACGCAAGCCTGTAGGAAATGCGAAGGCAACACGGCTGAAACCTGTTTTCTTTGCGATGGGCAAGGTACCATAGGCTGTGATAGTTGCGATGAAACCGGAACGCGAGGTGACAAACCTTGTCGTTCTTGCGTAGGCTCAGGGCATCGCATCTGCAAAGAATGCAAAGGGTTTGGCGCAGAAATTCCTTCGTCCAAATAGATGATTTAGCTCCGCCCATCCATTCAGAAGAGCCGGATTGCAGTCAACCATCGCTTTTCCCCAATAATTTGCGATTTTGTCAGTTGAATTCTGTCACTATCGGTTTAGCAAGATTCATCATGAAACGCATAGCAATTTACGACACAACTCTTCGAGATGGCGCCCAAGGCCAGGGAATCTCCTTCTCAGCCGCTGGAAAAATTCGGGTTGCAAAACGGCTCGACGAATTCGGCGTGGATTACATCGAAGGTGGCTATGCGGCCTCGAACCCAAAAGACATGGCATTTTTCCATGACATCAAAAAAGCCGGGCTCACTCACGCAAAGATCGTGGCCTTTGGGAGTACTCGCCGCGCGGGGATTTCTACCGCTGAAGATTTAGGATGCAAAGCTTTGATCGAAGCGGACACCCCTGCCGCAACAATTTTTGGTAAAACTTGGAAGCTCCATGTTCGTGACGTCCTTCGCACCACCGAGGAAGAAAACATCCTCATGATCGCGGACACGGTTCGCTTTTTAAAAGAGCATGACCGTGAAGTCATTTACGATGCAGAACATTTTTTCGACGGTTACAAAGACTGTCCCGACTATGCGATTCAAACCCTAAAGGCTGCGGCTGAAGCCGGGGCAGACATCGTAGTCTTGTGCGATACAAACGGAGGCACCATGCCCACCGAGGTTGAAAAGATCACCTCGGAAATCTGCCAAGCCCTTGGCTCGGTACCCGTCGGCATTCACGCCCACAATGATTGCGAACTCGGGGTGGCAAATTCTCTTGCTTCGGTTCGATCCGGGTCGGTTCAAGTTCAAGGCACGATTAACGGGTTTGGCGAACGCGTCGGCAATGCAAATCTGAATTCAGTCGTCGCGAATTTAAAATTAAAGATGGGCTACGATTGCATGCGGGAAGACAGTCTCTCGCAATTGAAGGACGTCGCCGATTTCGTCAGTGAACTTGCCAACCAGCGACCGAACACCAAAGCGGCATATATTGGTTCGAGTGCCTTCGCGCACAAAGCCGGCATGCATGTAGACGGCGTCCGGAAGAACGCGTCCAGCTTCGAGCACATCAACCCTGCTGTCGTGGGGAATGCGCGGAACATTTTGATCTCTGAGCTTTCCGGCGCGAGTAATATTTTTCTCAAAGCCACCGAGATGGGCTTAAATATTGACCGTTCCTCACCCGAGGTGAAGGATATTTTAAAAGCACTGGAAAAGTTAGAGCGCGAGGGATACGAGTACGAAACGGCAGACGCTTCTTTCAAACTTTTGGTGAAGAAAATTATTGAAGGTCACGAGCCCTTCTTTGAGCTAGATGGCTATCGCGTAATTGTTGAGAAGCGCAATGGTGAAGAAGATCCGATTTCAGAGGCCACGGTAAAAGTCCGAGTCAAAGGTGTCACGGAACATACGGTTGCAGAAGGTGATGGCCCCGTAAATGCTCTCGATGCGGCGCTTCGCAAGGCCTTGAGTCGTTTCCGCCATGAAATTTCGGAAGTACATCTCACTGACTTCCGAGTTCGGATTTTAGATCCAGAAGAAGGCACCGCCGCTAAAACCCGGGTGCTGATTGAAAGCACCGACGGACACGAAATTTGGACGACGGTAGGCGTTAGTGAAAACTTAATTGAGGCGAGCTACAAAGCCTTGGTCGATTCGGTCGAGTATAAATTGTTTCTCGAGGAACAAAAGAATACGTCTTCGGAAGAAGACCCATCTACAGCGAAGGCATAGTCACGAATCGTCCAAGCCGTCTGGTCTCAAACTGAGAAACCCTCGCTCGAAAGCCTAAGCCCGACAGACTCTTAGGCGCCATTCATGTCTAACCGCTCCCTTCGAGGAACTGGCTTTATATCCGTTTACTAAATCGCTATTTTAAGCTGCGAATATTGCCGCGCCAAATCACGCGAAGGCTGTCCAGACGAACGCGAGCATTTACCGCATGCTCCTTGATTTGCTCCATCTCCTCGACCGCTTCTGTGACTTCTTCGTCTCGGATATTTGGATTCCGCTCACGCAGG
>Ga0209187_1000975_pt1 | contig 38472 bp, 34 predicted proteins | sample BantaG_FD_187430 | JGI IMG/M metagenome (GOLD analysis project Ga0209187, IMG submission 187430) | Marine algal microbial communities from Bantry Bay, Ireland - BantryBay_4 metaG (SPAdes) (version 2) | ecosystem: Host-associated > Algae > Red algae > Unclassified | place: Bantry Bay, Ireland...
TGACGGATCTTCGTGCGCCAGTTGTAGATCTGGGACGTCTGGATGCCGAGCTCTCGGGCTGCTGCCGTCGTGCCGACGCTCTCGGCGAGCTTGACAGCCTGGACCTTGAAGTCCTCGGGATAGCGCTGGCGGGTCCGCTTCGCGCCTTTCTTGCGTGTCGTCATGGTGCACCTCTGTTGCGATCATTGTCGCTTAACAGGGTGTCCGCCGTTGCTGGGGAGGATCAGTTTGTTGAGGGCTTTCGGCTCCTTCGCGATCCGTGTGGGTAGTGGCGTAACCGGCGGTATGCTTTCGGTTCCCTGATGATGCCCCGTGGAGCCGTCCGACATGTCGATGGAAGAGCAGCTGTTCACCGCCGCCCTCGGTCTGCACGAGCCGTGGACGGTCCAGTCGGCGGACTTCCAGCCCGACGCGGGGCGGATCGACTTCCATGTCGGCTTTGCGCGCGGTAGTTACTTCGACCGTCCCGGCTGCGGCATCGATGATCAGCCGGTGCACGACACGCGAGCGCGTCAGTGGCGCCACCTCAACTTCTTCTAATACCAGGAGTTCGTGAACGCCGAGATCCCGCGCACGCGCTGCACGGAGTGCGGCAAGACGCTGCAAGTGCCGGTACCGTGGGTGCGGACAGGCTCCGGCTTCACGGTACTTGTTCACGGCGTAGCCCGCGGCGCGTAGCCGCCGGGCGGCGATCAGCCCGGCAGCCGCGCCACGTCCAGCGGCAGCAGCGTCGTCACCCCCGCCTCGGTGTTCGACTCCGCGCAGATCCGGCGCAGGCACTCGTACACCGGCATCCCCAGGCGACGCCCCGTCATCACCACGCTCATCACCCGCGCCCGGAACTCGTCCCCGCGCCGCGAGTGGCTCGCGTGCGAGAGCTTGCGCCAGATCACCCGTTCGGGATCATTCTGCCCGTATCGGTTCGACCGCCACGGTCCACTACCGCTGGCACGCCCTGCATGGACGCACGCTCCGTCGGTTCCACAGCGAGATTCGCGGCGGCGTCGAGCACGTGCCCATCGAGGCGTCGCCCGGGATCGTGACCGTGGTGCCGGCCTGGATGCCTGCGCCGCGATGATCCTCGGAGAGCGCCGAGCCGACCTGGCGGCGCTTGAAGCGTTGAAGGCGCTGTTGGCCGACCTTGGATATGCGCGATCCTCTCGCCACGGCGATGTGGCCGGCGAGGAGGATGTTCATGGGAAGCGATCGAGAGGGGAGTTGCCCGCGGCAGCTGACGATGACGCTGGATTCGGTGGCTCTCGAGGGGTTGAGCCACGAGCAACGGCAACGGGTCGTCGCGCTGCTCGCGCAGCTGCTGCAGGACGCGACGAGGGACGTGCCGGGGGACGACGATGAGTCGCGCTGAGCGGTTGCCCGAGACCTTGCTCGGGCGCAAGGCCGTCGTCTACGTGCGACAGTCGTCGCCAACGCAGGTCGAGGACAACCTCGAGAGTCAGCGCCGGCAGTACGCGTTGAGCGACGTCGCTCGTGCACACGGATTTCGCGACGTCGAGATCATCGACGACGATCTCGGACGCAGCGCCAGCGGCACGGCATCACGTCCCGGTTTCGAGCGGCTCGTCGCGCAACTGTGCACCGGCGAGATCGGTGCGGTGCTGTGTCTGGAGGCCTCGCGGCTCGCCCGTAACGGCCGTGACTGGCATCGCCTGCTCGAGCTCTGCGGGCTCGTCGAGGCGCGCGTGATCGATGCCGACGGGATCTACGATCCCTGCCGGCCCAACGATCGGCTGCTGCTGGGCATGAAGGGCACGATCAGCGAGTTCGAGCTCGGCGTCCTTCGCGCTCGGATGACCGAGGCGGCTCGTGCCAAGGACCGTCGCGGCGAGCTGCGCATTGCCGTGCCGCTGGGGTTCGTGTGGGCGCGCGACAGCGGCCTCGCCTTCGATCCCGATCGGCGCGTGCAAGAGGTCGTCCGCACGGTCTTCGAGCGCTTTGGCCAGCTCGGCAGTGCTCGCCAGGTCTTTCTCTGGATGCACCGCCAGGGCTTGCATTTTCCACGTCCGTCAGATGGTCATTCGATGGCAACCGTCGAGTGGCGCGTGGTGCGATACCGCAACGTCATCGCGCTGCTGAAGAACCCGTTCTACGCCGGGGCCTACGCCTACGGCAAGAGCGAGAAGCGCGTCACCGTGGTCGAGGGACGTGCGCGCACGAGCTATAAGCACGCCAAGCCGATCGAGCGGTGGGACGTGCTGATCAAGGATCATCATCGGGGCTACATCGACTGGGAGGAGTACGAGCGCAACCAGCGGCAGTTGGCGCACAATGCGTACGGCAAGGCCGGCGGCGTGAAGTCCGCTCGGGGCGGTCGTGCGCTGCTCGGCGGGTTGCTCTGCTGTGCCCGATGCGGGCGACGACTGAAGGTGGTGTATACCGGTCGTGACTCCGCACCGAAGTACCGCTGTGACAAACCCGACCATGCACCGGACGCACGGCGCTGCATGGCCTTCTCGGGCACGCGCGTCGACGAGGCGATCGGCGGCGAGATCCGGCGCGCCCTGCAACCGCTGGCCATCGAGGCGACGCTGGAGGCCGAACGCATGCGACACGAACAGCAGAGCGAGGCGCGTCGACTGCTCGAACTCGAGCTCGAACAGGCTCGCTACGAGGCGGCGCTCGCCGAGCGTCGCTACGCCGCCTGCGATCCGGACAACCGCCTGATCGCCGCCGAACTGGAGAGAAGCTGGGAGAGCGCTCTCGGGCGCGTGCGGGCCTGCGAGGCGAGGCTGATATCGCCGTCACCACCGATCCCGACGGCGGGGCCAGCGGACCACTTCGAGCAACTTGCCGACACGTTCGACGCCGCGTGGCAGACTTCGGACAACACGCTCAAGACGCGTCAACGTCTCGCCCGCGCGCTGATCGAGGATATCGTCGTCGATGTCGACGAGGCGGCCGGCGAGATCGTGCTGATCGTTCACTGGAAAGGCGGTCAGCACTCCGAAGTGCGAACGCACAAGCCTCGCAGCGGCGAGCATGGACGTCGATCTCCCGAGGAGGCGATCGCCGTGGTGCGCAGCATGGCCGGTCGATGGTCCGATGAGCACATCGCCGCCTCGCTCAACCGGATGGGGCTGCGTACCGGACAAGGCAACACCTGGACATCCTCTCGCGTACAGACGTTGCGTACCACCCATGGCATAAGCGCCTACCGCTCAGCCGAGAAGGAAGGCCAGTGGCTTACCATGAGCGAGGCGGCGCGGAGGCTCGGCGTCTCGGACCAGAGGATCCGTCGTCTGATCCGCATCGGCGTCTTGCCCGCCGAACAGGTGATGGCGCGTGCGCCGTATCAGATCCGTCTTGCCGATCTCGAGTGCGACGAGGTCAAGGCGGCTCTCGATCGGCGATCGCGCCCATATCCAGCAGCCCCCGATCAGCAAGCTTCACTCTTTTCAGACACTTGACGAGGTAGTGCACAATGAACGCCACTTCACGTACGGGCGCAGCGCCCGCTCCGCGGCGTTGTTCGTCAGCCCGATCCGCCGATCCGTCAAGAAGGTCCAGAGCATCGGTTCGAGCTCTTGCCGGCGCGATCAAGCAGTTGCTCGACCTGGGCGGTGAGCTCCTCGTTGCTCGCCTGCAGCTTCTCGGCGTGCTCGACGGTGGCCGACGAGTGCCCACAGCTCCTCGATCTGGACGAGGGCGTCGTCCAGGGTGCGCGGAGGGGTGGGGCGCTCGAGAGAGGACACGGACGGCGGCGCGGAGGAAGCGGAGAAGCGGCGTGGACCATAGCGGCTTCAGGCTCGGAACGGCTATGCCGTGCCGTGCCTCGGGGCTCGGCGGCGGTGACAGACATGAGTTCGCCGCTGCGGTCTTCCGCCCACGGTATCAGGTGGCGCGGCAGTTCATCTAGACGGCTACCCGCGCCTGGATAACCGGGCACTCTGCCACGGCCTGTCGGGGCACCGTCCGCCACCATCCTCCGACGAGGATCAGCTCTCGAACGCCTCGCCGACACACTCGCGGAAGACATCGTTCAGCCTGTTCACCACCGCCCGCTTCTCCAGCAGATCGGACCGGTCGTGACCGCTGAGGACACCCTCGTGCAGTTGCAGCTTCACGGACACGGACTCGTTCAACGCCTGCACCGGGTCCCCGACCCCGACTTCCGACGTGGCCCTCTTTCGCTCGAGCAACTCCTCGATCGACGCGACGATCTCCGCCAGCGCCACTGCCATCGCGAGCCACGGGCCGATTCGCTCGCCGGGTTCCGAACTGAAGGAGTGGCGAGAATTTAGCTACTTGCGCTGATTCCGTGTTCGGCGAACGTAATGTTCGAAGCCAGTCCGGCGCAACGACTCGGAGTGATGTTCTTCTCCGCCGTCATCTCTTCAGTCTGATGATTTCGCAGCGAAATTCAGTCTTGCACCAGATGTGTACCGCGAGCGTCGAAGGCGGCCGTACGGACTTGGGGCAAGTAGATCTCCTTCTCCGGCAGTTGCCCCGAACAGAGCACGGGCGAGCGCGTCCTCGATGATGGGACGAGGAGCGCGCCGGCCGGGCAGCGCGCCGGGAGGCGTCGGATGCGCACCACGATGGTGCCGTCGTGAGCGCGGGGCACGCCGATGGCGCGACACTCGTTCGGGCAGAACGACGAGGATCGGTGATAGCGTCCCGAGCATGAGTCCACCCGGTCACCCTACTCGCTTCGGCGGTCGCCCCTCTCCGGCCGCGGCCGCCCGTACGCCGCGATGATCGCCTACCTCGCTCGGCGCGCGGTCTCGCTCGGCTTCGTGTTCCTCGGCCTCGCGATTCTGATCTTCGTCATCGCCCGCGTCGTGCCCGGCGACCCTGCCCGCATCGCACTGGGCCCACTAGCTAGCGCGGGTCAGGTCGAGCAGCTGCAGCGCGAGATGGGGCTGGATCAGTCCTTCCCGATGCAGCTGTGGAACTACCTGACGGACCTGGTGCAGGGCGATCTCGGTCGCTCGCTCCTCTCGGGCCGCCCCGTCATGGAAGAGATCCGGCGGGCGCTTCCCGCCACCCTCGAGCTCGTGCTCTTCACACTCGTGCTGGAAGTGCTCATGGCGATCCCGCTTGGGGTGCTCGCCGCGACCTATAGGGACAGCTGGATCGACAACCTCTCGCGCGTGATCGCGTTGATCGGCGTCGTGACCCCCGGCTTCGTGCTGGCGATCGTGCTGCAGCTCGTCGCGAGCTACCAGCTCGACTTTTTCCCCGTCACCGGACGGCTTGACCGCTCGCTCGACTTCACGGCCGACATCACCGGCCTGCTGCTCGTCGACTCGCTCGTGCACGGCCGCCCGGACGTCTTTCTCGATGCGCTGCGTCACCTGATCCTGCCGTCGCTGGCGCTCGCGATGTCCGGGGTCGGACAGATCACGCGAATCGTGCGGTCGTCGATGATCGAGGTCTCCAGTCGCGACTTCATCGAGGCCGCACGTGCCTACGGCATTCCGGAGCGCACCGTCGTGGGACGCTACATGCTGCGCGTCGCGTGCGTCGCGCCGCTGACCATCCTCGGCCTCGAGTTCGCCTCCCTGATCGGCAACGCGTTCATCGTCGAGTTCGTGTTCGGCTGGCCGGGCATCGCGAGCTACGGGGTGCGCACGATCCTGCAGAAGGACCTGAATGCGGTCATCGGCGTGGTGCTGGTCTCGGGAGTGTTCTTCGTCGTCGCGAACCTCGCCATCGACGTGGCGCTGGGAGTCATCGATCCGCGCCAGCGCATCAGGGAGGCCCGGCGGTGAGCGTGCCCGGTACGCGCGGAGCCCTGCCGCCTGCCCCTGCGGTCGGCGAGGAGCCGGCGCCGCTCACGAGCGGACGCATGGCGTGGTACCGCTTCAGCCGGAACCCCGCGGCGGTGATCGGCGCACTGATCGTCGCCTCGGTCGTCGTTGCCGCGCTGTTCGCGACCTGGCTTGCGCCCTATCCCGAGGCGGTGGGCGCGCAGGTCGACTTCCGGAACCGCCACGCGGCACCGAGCCTTGCGCACTGGTTCGGCACCGACAACGTCGGGCGCGACATCTTCTCGCGCACGCTGCACGGCTACCGCGTCTCGCTCGGCATGGTGCTCGGCGTACTCGGCGTGGCGGTACCGTTCGGCGTCACGCTCGGACTCGTGGCGGGCTACGTCGGCGGGCGCACCGAGTGGGCGATCATGCGCCTGACCGACGTCATGCTCGCCCTGCCCCCGCTCGCGATGGCGCTCGCGATCACCGCCGTGCTGACGCCGGACCTCGTGAACGCGATGATCGCGATCACGCTGCTGTGGTGGACCTGGCACACCCGGCTGATCTACCGCATCGTCAAGGCGCAGATGAACGAGGACTACGTCGAGGCGGCGCGCATGGCGGGTGCCGGCCACCTACACATCCTCTTTCGCGAGCTGCTGCCGAACTGCGTGTCGGCGATCTCGGTCAAGATCACGCTCGACGCCGGCTTCGTCATCCTGTTCGGCTCGGCGCTGTCGTTTCTGGGTCTGGGTGTGCAGCCGCCGACGCCGGATCTGGGCACGATGGTGGCGACGGGCTCGGAGTACCTGCCGGAGTACTGGTGGGAGGCGGTCATGCCGGGGCTCGCGATCCTGTACGCGATCCTCGGCTTCAACCTGCTCGGGGACGGGTTGCGCGACATGATGGACGTCGAGCTGTGACGGACCCGATTCTTCAGATCGAGCACCTCGACGTCGGCTTCACGCAGTACGGCCGCCGCACCCAGGTGCTTCACGACGTGGGCCTCGTCGTGCGTCGCGGCGAGCGCGTCGCGCTGATCGGCCAGTCCGGCTCCGGCAAGACCGTCACGATGCGCACCGTCATCGGCACGTTGCCGATGCCACCGGCCGACATCCCGCGCGGCAGCGTGCGCTTCGAGGGCCGGGAGCTTCTGACCCTCGACGAGCGCGAGCGCAACCGGCTGAAGGGCACCGGCATCTCGATCGTGCTGCAGGACCCGCTGCTGTCGTTCAACCCGGTACTCACGATCGGCCGGCAGATGGATGATATCGTGCGCTTCGCCGACCGCCGTCTCGGCCGGACGCGGAGCCGGCGCGAACGGCGTGCACGGCTCGTCGAGACGCTCGCCCGCGTGCAGCTCGCCGATGCGGAGCGCACGCTCGGGGCGTTGCCCATGCAGCTGTCCGGCGGCATGCGCCAGCGGGTGTTGATCGGCATGGCCCTGCTGAACGAACCCTCGCTGCTGATCGCCGACGAGCCGGGGACCGCGCTCGACGTCACGACCCAGCAGGAGATCCTGATCCTTCTGAACCGGCTGGTTGCCGACACGGGGCTGTCCCTGCTGCTGATCACCCACGACCTCGGCGTGGTGCGCGAGACCGCCGACCGCGTCTACGTCATGCGCGACGGGTGCATCGTCGAGGAGGGGATGCGCGCGGCGATCTTCGACGCACCGAGGGACGGGTACACGCGGCGGCTGATGGGCAGCGTGCCGCCACTGTACGGTCCTCGCGTGCGGGACGTCGTCGCCGAACCGGCCGCCGATGTCGTGCTCGAGCTGCGCGCCGTCACCAAGCGCTTCGAGGCCACCGGGCGGTGGTTCCGGAGAGCGCCGCCCGCCGAACCCGCCGTCGACGCGGTGGACCTCCAGGTGCGGCGCGGGGAGATCCTCGGCATCGCCGGCGAGTCCGGCTCGGGCAAGACGACTCTTGCGCGCATGATGCTCGGGCTGCTCGAACCGACGGCCGGGTCGATCGAGCTCGAGGGCCGACCGATCGCGGCCCGGGCCCGGGAGCCCGACTTCCGCAGGCGTCTTCAGATCGTGCACCAGAACCCCGGCTCGTCGTTGAACCCTCGGCGGCGGGTCGACCAGCAGCTCGCAGTGCCGCTGCGCTTCGCGGGGAGCGATCGGAGGACTTGGCGGCAGCGCGTGCCCGAGCTGCTCGAGCAGGTCGGGCTCTCCCCGGCCCACGCGACGCGCTACCCGCACGAGCTCTCCGGCGGGCAGAAGCAGCGCGTGGCGATCGCGCGGGCACTGGCCGCGGGTCCCGACCTGATCGTGCTCGACGAGCCGACCTCCGCGCTCGACGTGCTGGTGCAGGACACGGTGATCGAGCTGCTGCTGGCGCTGCGCGCGGAGCACGGCCTGACCTACGTGTTCATCTCCCACGACCTGAGCCTGATGCGGAACTTCTGCAACCGGGTCGCCGTGATGTATCGTGGCCGGGTGTGCGAGCGCAACGACACCCGCGCGCTGTTCGAGTCACCGAACCACCCCTACACACGCGCCCTCATGAGCGCGATCCCGGTGATCAGCGATGCCGAGGCCGCGAGGAAGCCGTCCGTCACCGCCGAGGAACGCGCGGTGGTGCTCGCCTCCTCGACGGTTTGATCTCCCGCGTCCTCGAACACGAACCGGCACAATGACACGCATAGGAATAGACGTCGGCGGCACCAACACCGATGCGGTCGTCATGCGAGGGGAGACGATCCTCGCTACGGCCAAGTCCCCGACCACCGAGGACGTCACCTCTGGCGTCGTCGCGAGCCTCGAACGCGTGCTGAGCGATGCCGCGGTAGACGCCGCGAGCGTCACGGCGGTCATGATCGGCACGACCCATTTCGTCAACGCGGTCGTCGAGCGCCACCACCTGGCGCGCACCGCCGCGGTGCGCCTGTGCCTGCCGGCGACCGCGTGCTTGCCGCCGATGGTGGACTGGCCACAGGACATCCGCGAGGCCCTGGGCGGCCGCGCCTGGCTTGCCCGCGGGGGCAACGAGTTCGACGGCCGGGAGATCTCGCCGCTCGACGAGGCCGAGCTCGCCCGGATCGGCGACGAGATCGCCGCGGAGGGCATCGAGAACGTCGCGATCTCGTCGGTGTTCAGCCCCGTCAGCGACGCGATGGAGCACCGCGCGCGCGAGGTCCTGTCATCCCGGCTGCCCGGCGCCCGCTTCACGCTCTCGAGCGAGATCGGCCGGCTCGGGCTGCTCGAGCGCGAGAGCGCCGCGATCATGAACGCGTCCCTCCAGCGGCTGAGCGAGCGCACCGTTGCCGCCTTCGGCACGGCGCTCGCCACCGCCGGGCTCGATTGCCCGTACTACATCACCCAGAACGACGGCACGCTCATGAGTGCTTCCTTCGTGCAGGCCTTCCCCGTGCTGACCTTCGCGAGCGGTTCGACGAACTCGATGCGCGGTGCGTCGTTCCTGACGGGCGAGACCGACGCCATCGTGGTCGACGTCGGCGGCACTTCCACCGACGTCGGCGCCCTCGTCAGGGGCTTCCCGAGAGCGGCTGGCACCGCGGTCGACGTCGGCGGCGTGCGCACGAACTTCCGCATGCCGGACGTCTACTCGATCGCGCTCGGCGGCGGCACAGTGATCGGACCCGGTGCCGGGCCAGACGACCCGCCCGCGGTGGGCCCGCGCTCGGTCGGCTACCGCATCGGTTCCGAGGCGCTCGTGTTCGGCGGCAAGACCCTGACCGCGACCGACGTCGCCGTGGGGCTCGGACTCGCCGACGTCGGAGAGCGCCCGCGTACCGACGCGATCGGTCGCCCGCGGCTCGAGGCCGCGAAGGCGTGCATCGACGCGATGATGCTCGCGGCCGTCGACCGGATGCGCGTCTCCGCCGAACCGGTTCCGATCCTGGCCGTCGGCGGGGGCAGCCTGCTGATACCGAACACGCTCGCGGGTCTCGAGGTGCGGCGCCCCGAGCACTTCGCCGTCGCCAACGCCGTGGGCGCCGCCATCGGACAGGTCAGCGGCGAGGTCGACCGCGTCTTCGGCCTCGACTCGATGACGCGCGACGAGGCGCTCGCCGAGGCCCGCCGCGAGGCGACGATGCGCGCGATCGCCGCGGGCGCCGACGCCGACACGATCGAGCTCGTGGACCAGGAGGACGTGCCGCTGGCCTACCTACCCGGCAACGCCACGCGCGTCCGCACCAAAGTCGTCGGCACGCTCGGGGGGGACGAATGACGGATCGGGACGCGACGCCGGTGCGCGGCGATGGAGGGGTAGATCTGAGCGGTGTCGACAGGATGGGCATCGGGCTCGACGACCTCGACGCGCTCGAGATCGGCGCGGCGATCCTCGGGACCGGGGGCGGGGGGAACCCCTACATCGGCAAGCTGCGCTGCCGCGAGGAGCTGAAGAAGGGTCGCGCGATCGAGCTGATCTCGCTCGACGACCTGCCGGACGACGCGCTCGTGGTCTCGCTCGGCGGCATCGGTGCCCCGGTCGTCGGCGTCGAGAAGATCGAGCAGGGCGACGAGTGCCTGCTCGCGCTGCGCGCGCTCGAGGCCGAGCTCGACTGCCGAGTCGACGCGCTGGTGTCGGTCGAGATCGGCGGCGCGAACTCGATGGAGCCCATGCTGACCGCGGCCCAGGCAGGTCTCCCCGTCGTCGACGGCGACGGCATGGGGCGGGCGTTCCCCGAAATGCAGATGACCACGTGGTCGATCTATGGCCACGTGAGCACGCCCGCGACGATGGTCGACGACAAGGGCAACACGGTCGTGTTCCGGCGCACCGAGTCCGAGGTCTGGCTCGAGACGCTCGCACGCGCGGCCGTCGTCGCGATGGGAGCGGCTGCCGGGCTCGCGAGTGCCCCGATGCGCGGCGACTTCGTCAAGCGCGCGGCGATCCCGGGTACCGTCACCCAGGCCCTGCTTCTCGGACGGGCCGTGCTCGAGGCGCAGCGCGAGCACCGGGACCCGGTGGAGACGGTGCTTGAGCACGAGGACGGGCGGTTCCTGATGAACGCGAAGATCGTCGATCTCGAGCGTCACCTGAAGGGCGGCTTCGCGGTCGGGCACATCAGTCTCGAGGGCTTCGGCCCGTCCGCCGGCGAGACCGGCCGGATCGAGCTGCAGAACGAGTTTCTGGTGTTCCGCCGCGACGGCGCGGTCGAGGTCACGGTGCCGGACCTGATCGTGGTGCTAGACGCCGACACGGGCCTGCCGATCACGACCGAGGTGCTGCGCTACGGCCAGCGCGTGGCGGTGTTGGCGCTGCCGAGCCACGAGCTGCTGCGCACCCCCGAGGCACTCGCCGTCGTCGGCCCCGCCGCCTTCGGCTACCCCGAGATCGAGTTCCGGCCGATGACGCGGACCCGCTGAGACCACGCTCGCCGCGGTTCCGCGACCGCGAACGGCGCCGACACCTTTCACCGACAACTACCGACGAGGACACCACGATGGGATCGCCAGCAACGAACGCCCCCCGACTTCTCGCCCTGATCGCCATCGGTCTCGCGGCCGCATCGGCCGCCGACGCGAAGAACGTCGCGACGGTCAACGCGACGCAGATCTTCGGCACGGTCGATCCGGCCAAGATCAACGACTACACCGAGTACATGGCCGGCGTGAACCTTTACGACGGGTTGACGACCCTCGACGGCGAGGGTGCCATCGTGCCGCTGCTCGCCGAGAGCTGGGAGGTGTCGGACGATGCACTGACCTGGACCTTCACGTTGAAGGAGGGCGCCACGTTCCAGGACGGCTCGCCGGTCGAGGCGAAGGACGTGGCCTGGTCGGTGGACCGGCTGCTGTCGATCAACCAGGGACCGGCGAACCTCTTCGAAGGCGTACTGAAGCCCGGCTCGACCACCGCGCCGGACGCCCGCACCGTACGCTTCCAGCTCGACAAGGTGTACGCGCCGTTCCTGACGACGACCCCGATCCTGTTCGTGATCGACAGCGACCTCGCGAAGGAGGAAGGCGGGGACGACGAATGGGCCGAAGACTGGATCGGGGACAACAGCGCCGGGGCCGGCCCGTTCCGGCTCGCGAGCTGGGAGCGGGGCGCCTCGATGGTGCTGGGAAGGCACGACGGCTACCACCTCGGCTGGGACGAGAACTCGATCGACGAGGTCCGGTTCGTCGTCACGACCGAGGAGGCCACCGTCAAGGCGCTCGCCGCGTCGGGCGAGCTCACGATGTCGTCGGACTCCCAGGCGCTCGAGACCTACGAGTCGATCGGACGCATGGACGGCTACCGTATCCATTCCTTCCCGACCGCGACGAACTTCTACCTGAAGCTCAACCACCAGCTTCCGCCGACGGATGATCTGAACATCAGGAAGGCGATCGCCGCGGCCACCGATTACGACACGATCCGCGAGGCGCTGCTACCCGGCGAGCCGCTTGCCGGCCCGATGGCGCCGACGTTCGCCGACGCCTATCTCGACGAGCTCGAGATGCCGAGCTTCGACCTCGAGGAGGCGAAGCGTCTCGTCGAGACGAGCGGCTACGCCGACGCGACGCCCATACCGATCGAGGTGATGTACGTCGCCGGGCTCGCCTTCGAGGAGGAGATCGGCCTGCTCCTGAAGAGCACCCTCGACCAGATCGGCTTCGACGTCACGCTCCGGCCCGAGCCCTGGAACCGGATGACCGAGCTCGCGAGCGATCCATCCACGACGCCCGCGATCAACCAGGTGTTCTACGGACCCACCTACCCCTCCCCGGACAGCTTCTTCTTCCCGCAGTACGACTCCAGTGCCGCGGGCACCTGGGCGTCGATGGAGTGGCTCGAGAACGACGAGATCGATGCGCTGATCGACGAGGCGCGCGGCGAGACCGATGTCGACCGTCAAAACGAGATCTACAGGGAGCTGCAGCGGAAGCTCGTCGACATGCAATCGGATGTCTTTCTGCTGACCCAGACGAGCCAGGTGGCGATGTCGGACTGCATCGAGAACTTCACGTGGGTGCCGATGCAGAGCTTCGAGTACAACTTCCACACGATGAAGTGGGCGTGCGACTGAGTCGCGGTCGCTGAGGTGGGTGTCCGCACCAAGGTGCCCGGTGACCACCGCCGAGGGCTTCACCCCAGCGGCCTCCAGCGCGCCCCCGAGGCGCACGCCGATCCACTTCGAGTTGCCGATCGCGCCGAGCGTCCACTGTTTCCCCTTGGCCGGCGGATCGAAGGCCGCGCGGCCGTTGCCCCCGCACTCGATCTGCAGGGCGAGCAGGCGACCTCGAGCCGCGACTTCATCACCGCGATACTCGAGGTCAGCGGCGTCTCGACCTCGCCGTCGATGCTCAGCGACCAGTCGTCGACGTTCACGTTCGTCGGCACGCCGTCGCTGCGCACGAAGTGTCGCTTGATCGGTGTGATGTCGTCGTCGAGCAGCTTCCCGTCGGACGACTTCGTGCCGGTCATGCGTCCTGCCGATGCAGGATGACGAAATGCTTGGTGGCCGTCTCCATCACCTCCCACTCGCCCTCGAAGCCGTTCGGTATGAGGAACGAGTCGCCCGGCCCGAACTCCTGCCGCTCGCCCGAGTCAGCGATCAGGGCGACGCGCCCCGAGAGAAGCGTGCAGAACTCGTCCCTACCGTCGAATGCACGCCACCTGCCCGGGGTGCTCGTCCAGGTACCCGTTTGCAGCGCGCCGTCCGCATGACGGATCTGGCTCGTGTGCCGCGGGTCGCCGTCGAGGACCCGGTCGGGAAGGTCCGCCAGCCGCCGGCGCTCCGGCGCATCCATCGCCCCAACGAACCGGACGACGGACGTCGCCCTGTCGCTTGCGGTGTTCGTCCCGGCCTCTTCCTCGATCCGTTCGTTCATGGTCGTTCCTCCCGTCGCTCGATGTGATGGTCTCTCGCCCACGCGCACGCGTTCGTCCATGCCAGGATGGTCAGCGGTTCGCCCCGTGTCGCGGTCGTCTCCGTTCCGGTGCGCACGTCAAGTCAGCACGAGCACGCCGATCAGGATGAATCCGGCGATGAACACGGTTTCGGCGACGATCAGCGCGATCGCCTGCCCGCCGACGTCGAGGATGCTCTTCAGGGACGTCTTCATCCCGACCGCCGCGATCGCCGTCAGCAGCGCCCAGCGCGAGAGATCGCCGAGCAGGTCCGACACCGCCTGCGGAACGAGTTCGGTCGAGTTGATGGCCGCGAGAACGAGAAACGCGACCACGAATCCAGGCATCAGCGGTGGACGCTGACCGTCGACGAGCGTCTCCTCGCCGCGCAGACGAATCAGCAGGGCGATGACCAGCACGACCGGCGCGAGCATCGTCACGCGAATGAGTTTGACCAGGGTGGCGACCTCACCGGTCTCGTTCGAGACGGAGAAGCCCGCGCCGACGACCTGCGCGACGTCGTGGATCGTGCCGCCGAGAAACACGCCGCTCGCGCGGTCGTCGAGTGTCAGGACTTGGCTGACGATCGGGTAGGCGACCATCGCGATCGTGCTCAGCACCGTCACGCTCAGGACCGTGAACAGCAGATTCCTCTCGGAGTGTTCGTTCTGCGGCAGCACGGCGGCGATCGCCATGGCTGCCGACGCTCCGCAGATGGCCACCGATCCGCCGCTCAGGAGCCCGAGTCGATACCCGCGGCCGAGCACGCGGGCACCGAGCCAGCCGACCCCGATCGTCAACACGACACCCGCGACCACCAGTGCGATCAGCGCCGGCCCGAGACCGATCAGCAGCTCGATACTGATGCGCACCCCGAGCAGCGCGACGCCGAGCCGCAGCACGGTGCGCGAGGTGAAGTCGATGCCGGGCCGGCAGACGCCCTCCTCGGCTAGAAAGTGAAACGCGATACCGAGCAACAGCGCCATCAGCATCGCCGGCGCGCCGTAATGCTCGGACAGGAACTGCGCGGTGACGGCGACGACCAGCGCGGTCAGGAACCCCTTGCCCTTGTCACGGGCGAAGTCGGACAGGCGATCGAGCGGCGCCGCGGATGCAATGTTGGACACGTCGTTACCCATGAAGTGGTGGAGATCGCCTCGAACGGTGGGCGCGTCGTGCCGTTCCGCGCGAAGAGGCACCGGCGCGCGAACGATCGGCGTACGGATTCGCCGGCCTGACCGGCGCGGTGGAGGACCGGCGGCTCGACGAGCCGCCGGCCTGCGCTAAGGAGGCGAGCGGCTGGGGACGCATGTCCGCCTTGTCGATCCCCGCCACCCGGTTCGGCGCCGTCATCGCGTCGCGCCGGAACGGCTCGCCGAGCTCCTGGTTCAGCACCACCTCGATGAACGTCGTGACGTTGCCGTTCATCTGCTCCTCGACGGCCGTCTCTAGCGCCGCGTCCCCTGGAAGCCGCCCTGACCGATGGTGCGGTTGCCCGCGGGTAGCCGTCGGCCATCATGCCGCCGCTGGTCTCGTGGGCACAGTCCCGGACGGTGATGCCCGCTTCCGGAAACAGGTCCGAGATCGGCATCATCGCGGAGCCGATGATCCCGAAGGCGTGTTCGATGCCGTGCACCTGCAGCACCTTGATGAATGCTTCTTCGGTCGACATCATCATGGCGCGTTTCCTCCCGAGGACGTGGGTCTGGACATCGGGACGCGGCCTTTCTGGCCGAGCTTCTCGTCGTTGAACCAGTACCAGCCATACATCCCTCGCTGGCCGAGTCGCCGGAACGGCGTGAGGATGCCGTGACTCGGCAACGGCGAGGTGAAGATCGGCAGGTCGAAAGCGGCGCAAGTCTCGCCGGCTACCAATTGCGCCATGCGCCGTCCGGCCTGAGCGGAGTACATGACGCCGTTGCCGCCGTAGCCCATTGCGTAGTAGATCGTCTGGTCGGGATCCGGCCGGTGGATCCGCGGCATCATGTCGTGGCTCACGTCGACCCAGCCCCACCAGGAGTAGTCCAGGTCGATACCTTCGAGCGCCGGAAACTTGCGCGCGAGACCGGCACGCAGCAGCGCGAGGTGCTTGGGATTCTCGGCATCGTGTCCCGTGAGGGCGCTTCTGCTACCGATCTGGACGCAACCGTCCGGGAGGTAGCGGTAGTAGTGGCGAAGCACGCGTGTGTCGGTCAGCGGGGAGCCGGTCCGGAAGCCACAGGCCTCCTTCTCGTCGTCCTCGAGCGGACGCGTGACGATCGAGTTCGAGAGGATCGGCATCAACCGGTTCTTCGTGCGATTGGTCAGCCCCGGCGGGGTGTAACCGGCCGTGGCGAGCGCCACCGACTTCGCCCGCACGACGCCGCCGGGCGTCGTCAGGTGATGCACGCCGTTCACGATGCGCCAGCCGAGCACCGGACTGGCCGGGTGGACCTTCGCCCCGAGCTTGCGAGCGAGACGCAGGTAGCCGAAGGCGAGCTTCGCGGCGTGGATGCAGGTGCCGTCGGGCTCCCAGAGCGCCCCGCAGGCCTCTTGATCGCGCACGTGTTCCTCGTGCAGCTCGTCGCGGGAGAGCATGCGGGCACCGTAGCCGAACGTGTCGTTCAGCAGCGCGCACTCCTTGGCGAGCTTCGGCATGGCACCGGGCTTGTGTGCGATGTAGAAGTGTCCGCCTTCCTGCGGGTCGCAGTCGATCCCGTCCTCGCCAATCAGCCCGCGGAACAGGTCGAACGCTTCGGTCACCTCGTCGTGCATGCGCCGGGCAACGTCCACGCCCCAGCGCTTGATCCACTCCGAGCGCTTGAGCCGACCCGAGGAGATCTGCGCCTGACCGCCGTTGCGCGTGGAGCAACCCCAGGCTACCGTGTTCGCCTCGAGCACGGTAGCCTCGATGCCGTGATCGCGCGCGAGGTGGATGGCGCAGGAAAGCCCGGTGTAACCCGAGCCGATGATCGCCACTTCGGTGTCGAAGTCCTCCGAGACCGGACCGTCGTCCCCGGGCGGCGCCCCGGCCGTGTCGATCCAGTAGGTCGGTGCGTAGGCGCGATTGTGCCCGGGCCCCGCGTCCACGACTGGATCGTAGTGCGGGTCGTAACTCGCCTTCGGCCAGTGCTTCGGACGGCGCCCGCCGCCCGGGGCGGGCATCGGCGCCACCTCTTCTCGCTGCCCCTCTTCGCTCACGTCCGGCCGTCCCTCAGTTCGTGCGCTGCTTGCGCAGTGCCTGCTTGACGACGATCTCCCCGTTCCGCAGCGTGAACAGGTCCGCGCCCTGTGCCTCGATCCGCCGACCGTCCGCGCCGGTACCGGAGAAGGTCCACTCCGAGACCGCGCGATCGCCGTGAACGAAGTGGCCGTGATGATCCCAGTGGGCATCGCTCATTCCGGCCCAGACGCCCGCGAACGCCTCGGCGATGGCGGTGGCACCATCGATCCGGGTGCCGTGGACCTCGGGTCCGGCAACGGTGTAGAACACGCAGTCGTCGGCGAAGTGCGTCATCACCGCCTCGATGTCGTGTCGGTTGAACGCGTCGAACGTCGCAGCGAGTTGCTCGGCCGTCAGTGGCTTGCTCATGCAGGGTGTCCTCCCGGATGATGGGCAGATCGAGAGATGCGGTGACCGGATCCCGATGCGTCCGGACGGTGATGTGTCCGGACGGTAGTGAGTAACCCCATTTCCCGATACCTCCACGAGAGGAGGAACGGTTAATCCAGGCACCTTTCCATCGGGCCGGGCGCCCGACCGGCACCACTGCCTCCTCCGCGTGGTCGTCGACCGACGTCCGCTGGCGCCAACAGGACGATGCGCCTGGTTCGATTCGCGAAGGTAGCGTTGCGCTACGATTCAGTGCAATGCTGTCACCACACCAGTGAGTCGACCGCTCGACTCGACGGCGCCTCCCCTTGGTGCGTCCCTCCGCTGGAGGGGCGCACCGCCACGAACAGTCGCCCGAGGAACCCGACGGCGACTGTCTTCATCGATAGCACGGAGAGAACCATGAGCATCGCAACAAGGCTGACTACGGCGGCGGTCGCCACCGCCCTGGCCCTGGCACTGGGGGCCGCACCCGCCTCGGCCAAGAACTTCAAGATCGCCGTCGGCGACAGCGGCGGCAGCAGTCAGGAGGCCACCGGACTCGGGTTCAAGTCCGCACTCGAGGAGCTCTCGGGCGGCGAGCACACCGCGACGCTGTTCTTGAACGGGCAGCTCGGCTCGGAGCAGGACACCGTCAACGAGGCGGCCATCGGCACGCTCGACATGTCGCTGCTCGCGATCAACAACGTGACACCGTTCTCCCCGACTGTCGGCGTGTTCTCCCTGCCTTACGTCATCCTGAGTCTGGAGGACGCCGAGAAGCTGACCCAGGGCCCGATCGGCGACGAGCTGACCGAGAACACGATCAACGATGCCGGCGTGCGCATCATCGCGTGGACCTACACGGGCTTTCGCGTGCTGACCAACTCCAAGAAGCCGGTCAAGTCGGTCGCCGATCTGCAGGGCCTCGTCATCCGGGTCCCGAAGAACGAGATCATGATCGACACCTACAAGTCCTGGGGCATCAGCCCGACGCCGATGGCGTGGTCGGAGACGTTCGCGGGGCTGCAGACGAAGGTCGTGGACGGCCAGGACAACCCGTACACCACCATCAACGCGATGAAGTTCTACGAGGTCCAGAAGTACGTCACCAACATCCGCTACATCTTCTCGATCGAGCCGCTGATCATCTCCGAGCAGATCTTCCAGGAGCTCTCCGCCGAGGACCAGGAAGTCGTGCTCGAGGCGGGCAATGCGGCCACCCAGGCCTCGGCCGAATTCCTCCGCGAGAAGGAGGCCGAGATCAAGGAGAAGCTGATCGCCGAGGGCATGGAGATCTCTGACCCGGAGAACGACGAGGAGGAGTTCATCAAGCTCGCCACCGAGGCGGTCTGGCCGAAGTTCTACGAGAGCATCGGCGGCGTCGAGAAGCTCAACGCCGTGCTCGCCGAGATCGGGCGCGAGCCTGTCGCCGAGTAGCGACACGACGCGGGCCGGCCGGTCAGGATGACGGTCGGCCCGATGTCGTCACGGGGAGCATTCGAGGACGCTCCCCGCTTCGATTCGCGAGAGGGAGGTAGGCAGGCATGTTCTGGAAGATCGTCGACAATCTCGAGAGCTACCTCTGTCGAACGCTGCTGGCGGTGTTCGTCTGCCTGCTGTTCCTGCAGGTCATCGTGAGGACGCTGTTCGACTTCTCCTTCTCCTGGCTCGAGGAGCTCTCGATCTACATGTTCGTCTGGTTCGTGTTCTTCGGGGCAAGCTACGCGGCCAAGATGCACGCCCACAACCGCGTGACCTTCCAGTTCAAGTTCCTGCCGCCGCGGGTGGTGGTCTACATCGAGGCCTTCGCGGACCTCTTCTGGATCGCCTTCAACGTGGTCTTCGTCTACCTCTCGATCGACTTCATCTTCAACAAGATGAACAAGTTCCAGTCGTCCCAGACGATGGGCTTCCACCTGAGCTGGGTCTACATCGTCCTGCCGATCGCCTTCACGCTGATGACCGTCCGCGTGCTGCAGGTGAACTACCGCCGCATCTTCCTCCACGAGGACATGCGCGACCCCGACTCGATCGACCTCGACGCCGTCAAGGCCGAGCTGCGCATCGCCGAGAGCGGCGCCGACAGCACCAAGGGATAGGGGGAGGACACCGTCATGGAAAGCGAAATCATTCTCGTCCTGTTCGGCTCGTTCATCGGGTTGCTGGCGATAGGGGCACCTATCACGGTCGCACTCGGGGTCTCGACCCTCATCTCGTTCCTCTACCTCGGGGACAACCCGATCAAGTTCGTCCAGATCGCGTTCACCTCGGTCGGCTCGTTCCCGCTGATGGCGCTGCCGGCCTTCATCCTCGCCGGCGCCCTGATGGAAGCGGCCGGTCTCTCGCGCCGGCTGATCAACGTCGCCGAGAGCTTCGCCGGACCGTTCACCGGGGGCATGTCCGCCGCCACGGTCTTCGCCTGCCTGTTCTTCGGTGCGATCTCGGGCTCGGGCCCGGCCACCACGGCCGCGGTCGGCATGCTGATGATCCCGGCGATGATCGAGCGCGGCTACGGGCGCGGCTACGCCTCGGCCATCACCGCCTCCTCCGGTGGACTCGGCATCGTCATCCCGCCCTCGATCCCGATGATCATCTTCGGCATCGCCGCCCTCGGCATGCCGCCACCGCCAGAGGCGGTCGCCGAGTTCGGCAACTTCCAGACCGTTTCGATCCCGAAGCTCTTCATCGCGGGATTCATGCCGGCCTTCCTGATCGCCGGGAGCCTGCTGCTGATGAATTACGGCCTGGCGAAGAAGCACGGCTACGCGGGCACCACCGACGGCTGGTCCGTCCGGGACATCGGGCGCGAGGTGCGCAAGGGGTTCTTCGCGCTCATGGCGCCGGTCGTGATCCTCGGTGGCATCTATTCCGGCTTCTTCACTCCGACGGAGGCGGCCATCGTCGCGATCTTCTACACGCTCATCGTCGGCACCTTCATCTACCGCGAGATGAGCTGGCAGAAGCTCTTCACGGCGCTCGAGACGACGACCTGGTTGACCGGCCGGGTGCTGCTCATCATGTTCACCGCGACCGTGTTCGGACGTCTCCTGGTCGAGAACCAGATCCCGGCGGTGATCGCGCAGGGGCTGCTCGAGTTCACCAGCAACCTCTACGTGATCTGGGCGCTGATGATCTTCTTCCTGCTGTTCGTCGGCATGTTCATGGAGACACTCGCCACGATCCTGATCCTGGTGCCCGTCATGCTGCCGGTCGCCTACAGCATGGGCATCGATCCGGTCCACTTCGGCGTGGTCATGGTGTGCACGCTCGGCATCGGCTTCCAGACGCCGCCGCTCGGCGAGAACCTGTTCATCGCCTCGGGGATATCGAAGATCTCGATCGAGGAGATCTCGCTGAAGGCCCTGCCCTTCGCGATCGTCAACACCGTGGCGATCTTCATCATCGCCTTCGTGCCGGAGATCTCGCTGTGGCTCCCGCGATTCTTCGGCTACTGATCGACCTACCGGCAACGACTCATGACAGCGACGTTCACCCGTATCCTGTTCGCCACGGATCTCTCTATCAATTCAACCTGTGCACTGAAGCGCGCCTCGGAACTGGCGTCGGCGACCGACGCCAGCTTGCACTTGCTGCACGTCACAGAGGCGATGAGCGACGACGCGCGCATCACCATCCAGATGTTCGTCCAGAGCGAGGAGGCGCGGCGTGAGGCGCTGGGCACGCGTACCGAGTACGCACGGGCCATCCTCGACGAGCGACTGAAGGTCTTCTGGGCGTCGATTCCAGAGGACTCGGAGCGGATCCGGGCCCAGATCGACTCGACCGACGTCATCGAGGGTCATCCGGCGGAAGTCATTCTGCGCCGGGCGAAGGAACTGAAGTGCGACCTGATCGTCCTGGGCGCCCATAACCACGGGTTCACGCAGACGTTTCTCGGCTCTGTGGCCAAGCGGGTACTGCGTCGCGCGCGAATACCGACGCTCGTGGTGCCTTACGTCGCGGAGGGGTAGCCGGAGTTCTCGGTTCGGAAGTCCGGATCAGTTCGGTCGAGCGACCGGCTACCGGCAACCCGTTCAGTCAAGTGTGTTCTTCACGTGGAACGGGAATATTCGTCGACCGGTGTGCGAGCGTGCGCACCTCGCGAGTCGACCGGGGCGCGCTGGCGTACGGCAGACCGCGCGTGGTTCCACCGCCCTGTTTGCCACGGCAGGCGTCGCGTCGCCCGCCAACGCCTCCGACGGCCGTGCGACCGAACGTCTCGGTCGACGCCCTCTCCTGTATCCGACCGTGGATGCCGTGTGTCGAACGCGCGTGCAGGTCCGGTGGCGGGGCGTCTGTCAGCGCTGCAGCGACGCGTACAGATCCCGTGTCTGCTGCGCGATGCTCGTCCAGCTGAAGTGCTCGACGGCGCGTTCGCGCCCGGCCTTCGCGAAGCGTTCACGCTTCTCGGGATCGTTCATCAGACGATTGACGCTGTGTGCGAGATCCTGGGCATAGGCCGCGGGATGTAGCGGAGCGAAGGGACTCTCGCGCTGCTGTGCCACCGGTACGAGATAGCCGGTCTCGTCGTGCACGACGACTTCGGGAATGCCGCCGACCATCGAGCCCACGACGGGGGTCTCGCAGGCCATCGCCTCGAGATTGATGATGCCGAACGGTTCGTAGATCGACGGGCAGCAGAAGACGGCGGCGCCGGAATAGAGCTGGATGATGTCGCTCTTGTCGACCATCTTGTCGATCCAGTAGATACCGTCGCGGGTCTTGCTCGCTTCGGCGACCGCTGCATCCATCTCGGCGGCGATCTCCTTGGTGTCCGGCGCACCGGCACACAGCACCACGTTGTACCCGTCGTCCATGTGCTTGATGGCTTCGACGAGGTGGATGATGCCCTTCTGTCGAGTGATGCGTCCGACGAACAGGACGAAGGGCTTGTCGCTCGGTACACCGTACTTCTCCAGCGCCGGCATCGGATCGACCGGCTGGTACTCCTCGGTATCGATGCCGTTGTAGATGACATGGATCTTCTCGGGCGCGACGTTGAAGTGCGTCAGGATATCCGTGCGGGTGCCCTCCGAGACGGCAATCACGGCATCGGCCATCTCCAGTGCCGTCTTCTCGACCCAGCAGCTGAAATCGTAGCCGCCGGCGAGCTGTTCGCGCTTCCACGGGCGCAGCGGTTCGAGCGAATGCCCCGTGACGACCAGCGGGATGCCGTAATTGAGCTTCGTCATGATGCCCGCGAGGTGGGTGTACCACGTGTGGCAGTGAACGACGTCGGCCTCGTTCCCGTCGGCGTTGTAGTCGATCGCACGCTGCGAACTGCCGAAGATCGAGTGCAGGAATTTCGGTGCGCCGTAGCCTCCCGTGTCGACCGGATAGCCCTTGACCTTCAGCTCGGCCCCGGGTTCGTCCTGATCGCCGAAGGCGCGGACATCGACCGCGACGTCCGCCAGGCGGGAAAGCTCCCGTGTGAGGTACTCCACGTGCACGCCGGCACCGCCATAGTTGTACGGAGGGTATTCGTTGCTGTAGACCAGTACGTTCATGTGAGCGCGTCGTCGCGGGGCCAGGCGTGAATACTAGCTCCACGGATCGACGCACGACACCCCGGGACGGGAACCGACTCGAGTTCGCCACCTTCTCGAGGCCGATGGCGATCCCGCTTGCCGGGCCGACGTCTCCCCTGTGCGCCTGCTGTCGGAAAGAACGTCGGCGCCGTCAGCGAAATAATTGAGCGCACGCTCAACAAGGGGCGTAGCCTGTAGAGCAACTGCTCGACAGGGCCTGCACATGAGCGAATCCCGGCGCGACGAGGTCGATGTGCTCCGCGGCGTGGCGCTGTTCGGCATCTGTGTCGTCAACATGCCGTTTCTCGCCGGCATCGATCCCCTGGTCCCGCCGGCCGCGGCGCCGGATCGGGCGGTGGCGTTCCTGGTCGCGATGCTGTTTCAGGGCAAGTTCTTCGTCCTGTTCTCGTTCCTGTTCGGCTGGGGGTTCGCCGTTCAGCAGGCATCGGCGGCGAGACAGGAGCGGGGGTCGGGCGCGCGATACGGGCGGCGCCTCGCCGCGCTGCTCGCGATCGGCGTCGCGCATGCGCTGTTCGTGTTCACCGGCGATATCCTGGTGCTCTACGCGCTGCTCGGCGCGCTGCTGTGGCTGCTGCGCGACGCCTCGTCGGCGCGCCTGTTCGGTGCGTCCGGGCTGCTTCTGGGTGTGGCGTTCGTGGCGCTCGGACTACTCGGCGTCGTGCTCGACGCCGCCGTCACGTCACCTGGCGACGGCAATGGCTACCTCGGCACGTTCGCCGACGCCTTCCGCCAGCGGCTGCGCGAGTGGCCTCTGTCCTTCGGCTTCGTGCTCGCCTTCAACGGTCCCGTCGCGCTCGCCGCCTTCTGCGCCGGGCTCGGCGCAGCTCGGCTGGGCTTCTTCGAACCGGGTGCCGGGAGCTACGCGTGGCTGCGCAGCCGCTGGCCGGGCCTGCTGGCCACCGGGCTCGCGACGAACGCCGCGTACGCGTCGTCGATGGTCGGACTGGCGGGGGACGGGGTTCCGGCCCTGGTCGGCTTCGCTGCGCTCGCGATCGGAGGGCCGTGTCTGGCGAGCGTCTACCTTGTCGTCGTCGTGGAACTCGTTCGGCGGGCTTGTCTCCCGCGCGCGCTCGCGAGTGCCGGTCGGCTCTCGCTCAGCGCCTACGTCGCCCAAGGGGTGCTGGCGGGACTGTTGTTCAACGGCTATGGGCTCGGTCTGTACGGGCGGGTCGGCGACGCCGCCTGTCTCGGCATCGCGGGCGCGATCTATGCGTTGGTCCATTCACTCGCCGACTTCTGGTGGCGTGCGGCGGGTCAGGGGCCACTGGAGCGGCTACTGCGTGCCACGGCGGCCGCGAGCGTATCTCGCCCGAGGGGGGCGCGGCGATAGCCGTGGCCGACGCGCTAGCGGGCTGAGGTGCGACCCGTACCTGCCTGGTCCGAAACGAACGTGACGATGTCGTCGAGCACCCCGTCGGCGAATGCACGCTTGCCCTGCCAAACCAGCTTGCCTGCGAACCGCCGTGTCGATCTGCAGCTGAGTCGCCCCTTCGAGGGCCATTCGCTGGCGCGTCAGGTACTCACCCTGGCGCTCCCAGTTGATGGCGCCGGACACGATGATCATGAAGTCGGACCGCGACGACAGTTGCACGACTTTCGGAAGTACCCAGCCGGCCTGACTGAAGCCGATCAGGCCTATGGTCGGGAAGGCGTCCGGGTAGGCATCGGCGATGTGCTCCAGCGCGTCCACCACCTCCTGGGCCCGGTCATCCATGCTCTGCGCCAGCCAATCACCCTGCGAGCGTCCGACACCCTTCTTGTCCCAGGACAACGAGGCGATATCGGCCTCCGCGAGACGGTTCCAGACAATGGAGTTGTAGCCGTACTCATCGGCGACCGACGCGCCGTCACCGTGCACGAACACCAGCAGCGCGACGGCCTTCTGCGCCGAAGCCGTAGGCCTGGTCAACACGCCGGACATCGTGTCGCCCTGGCTCTCGAAGCTGATCCGCGAGCTCCGATAGGGCGTGGAGCATCCTGTCGCAACTACCAGCATGGCGAGAAGCCCGGCTGCTGTGGACGTGCTCAGGGCATCGCGAAGTGCCAAGTCAAAGGATCCGGTACAACACAGCGAGACTGGCTGCCACCGGCTCGTCGTCTACGGTCAACGGACTGGCATCGATCTCGTCGTCGAGGACCGTCACATGCGCGGAGTGATGGACGCTCCAGCGCGCGTCGATCGTGTAGCTCGCCGAGTAGCCGGCCCGAAACGTGTCGGTCTCCCCGTTCAAACGGTGGGGAGCGCGAGTCGCGGCAGTCGCCTGTTCGGTGCTCACCCGATAGTAGTAGTCGCTGTTCTTCCGATCACGATAGCGCCAGGACACCTCGGGTGCGATCGTGAAATTGCCCCGGTCGATAGCGTAGCCGTAGGTGGCGTAGGCAACGACGCCGTTGTGTTCGTTCTCGATGTCCGCGTTGACGCCGAGCTGGATGTCTCCCCAGCTGCCGCCGGCAACCAGTCTGATACCGCCCTCGAGCGTTGCGTCACGGTCGTGCAGACCTGCCAGGTGTTGCCGGCCATCGGCCTCGAAGCCGTCCTCGGGGTAGACGATCAACCCCGCCACGCCCCAGTACTCGCCGGTCGACTGCTCCCCCAGCAGGTAGTGGCCGACCTCGGTCGTCTCCCAGAAGAAGGGGTGACTGCCGAAAACGGACCCCTGTGTACCCTAACGCCGCCGGAGTTCCCGTAACGGTCTGAAGTCGCTCGTTTTTTCGCCCACCGACTACCGCACCCCGTCCGGGTGACGAGAGGTGGGTAGGCTGCGCCCTTGTAAACGGTTCGCACCCGCGACGAAAGCGCTCGACAGGCTGGTTCAACTACGTCGTGGTGCAGGTCGCCGGGATGTCTCTTTCCATGGAACGAGAGACAGGGTGTCCGGCACCACGTCTCCCGGTCAGCGGACGGTCACCGTCAGGTCCTCCAGCTCGCCTCTTCCCGAGAGAGCGCATCCGTCATGTGCAGGTTCACGTCGGTCTGCGGGAACGGTATGGCGATGTCGGCTTGGGCGAGACGTCGGTTGATCGCCGCGTTCAGATCGTGCGTGACCGGCAACCGCTGTGCCGGCGTGGCGACGAACACACGGAGCTCGAAGTCGAGCGAGCTCGCGCCGTGGCCGACGAAGAAGACGGTGGGGGTCGGGGTCGACAGCACGTCGGGATGCGTGTGCACGATCTCCTCGAGCAGCGCCCGCACGGCCGCGACGTCCGAGCCGTACGCCACTCCGATCGTCAGCAGCAGTCGGGTGATCGCGTCGTGCAGCGTCCAGTTGGTCACGTTCTCGGTGATGATCGACTTGTTCGGCAGCAGTACCTCGCGGTTCTCGAAGTCGGTGATCGTCGTTGCCCGGATGCGGATGTCGCTGACCGTGCCGCTGAGCGCGCCGATCGTGACCGTGTCGCCGACCCGTACCGGTCGCTCGAACAGGATGATGAGTCCGGAGACGAAGTTCGCGACGATCTCCTGGAGCCCGAACCCGAGCCCCACGCCGAGGGCAGCGACGATCCATTGCAGTTTCGACCAATCGATCCCGAGCTGGGCGAGCGAGCCGACGACACCGACGCCGAGCGCGATGTAGCCGGCGATGGTGACGATCGCGTAGCGGGTGCCGGCATCGATCTCGAGCCGCTGGAGTACACCCACCTGCAGCAGCCCGCGAAGGTTCCTCGCCGCGAGCACGCCGCCCGTGATGAACCCGAGTGAGAGGATCAGACTCCAGAGTGTCACCGGCGCGCGAACCGTCGCGCCGTCCACGAGGCGGCTTCGTTCCCAGAGCACGATCTCGTCGGCGACGCCGAGCGCGGGCAGAAGTGGGGACCAGAGCCACCAGAGCGCGCCGCCGACGCTCGCGATCACCAAGGCGAGCAACGCGTTGCGGGCCTGACCGGCGAGGGGCTCGGGCGCAAGCTGATCCCCCGTCGACGCGCTCGGCAGTGCCTCGCCGGTGAGAGAGGCGTCGCGACTACGAAGACTTGCCGCCCGGCGCTCGCGTGCCCAGCGCAGGGAGTAGCGGCGCAGCGACACCCCATAGAGCCGGAGCAGCAGCCCGTACAGCACCGCCCCGGACAAGAGTATGAGCCCCGAGCGGAACGCCTGGCCCTGCAGGGCGATGGCCGCGTCGAAGTAGCCCGCGAGCGGCAGAAGGCCGATTCCGATCGGTACGGCGACGAGCACGACGGCGAGGAGACGGCTCGCCAGCGACGGGCGCCGGGCCGGTCGCGCGATGGCGAGTACACCGGTGTGTGGCCGGCACAGACGCCAGACGAACGCACCGAGCGCGATCGAGGCGACGACGAAGGCGAGTAGCCCGAGCCCGTGGCGGATGTCGGCTCGATCGCTCACGAGGGTGCTCGTGAGCAGCAGTGTCATCGGGACCTGCACCCGAACCAGGCGTCGAAGATGGCGATGCAAGGCCGCCGCCGCATCCTCGTGCCAGCCGAAGTGCGCGACGAAGACGCCGTCCGGACGCGACAGCCAGCGGAACAGATCGAGGGCGAACAGCACCGCTGACGCCGCGAGGCAGGCGATGGCGATCGCCTGGGCGAAGGTGTCGGCTGCGGAACCCGCGGCGAGGGTTCCGGCGAGGGTCGCGACCACGAGCGGCAGGGGCAGCGCGAGAAGCGGGACCAGCAGGAGCGCTTCGGGCGTGACGGGGTAGCCGTCACGCCCGAGATGACCTACCCGGGCGGCAAGTCGCGTCTGCACGGCGAGGAGTCGGTGTCGAACGACCCTCAGCGCGAGTGCGCCGAGCAGTCCGAACGCGGCGAGCAGCGACCGCTCGCGCAACCCGTCGACGAACGCGCCGGACACCTCGGCCCACCCGGCCGCGTCCCCGAGCCAGCGTACGCCGGCCACGGTGTCGTCGAGGAGGCTCGAGCCGAGCGGTTCGACCCGGCGTACCCAGAGCAGTCGTCGCTCGAGCCGCGTGCCGAGCGTCGCGGAGCGTTCGCGAAGGTCCCGGAGCGTGAGCGTTCGGCGCTCGAGCCGCTCGTCGAGCGCACGTGCGATGTCGACGAGTTGGCGAAGGGAGACCACGGGCGACCCCTCGCCATCGATCGCCTCCTCTCGACGTAACGTGTCCTCCCACACGACGAGACGACGTTGCAATCGCTCGGCGGCGAGCGCCGTCCGGACTAGCGCCGCGTCGAGCGTATCGACGTCGGGCATCTCGCGGACGACGCGTTCGATCACGGTTCCCTGCGCGCCGCCGACTCGATCTCCCACGAGCGCTGCACGTGCGCTGATGTCGGCATCGAGCAGGGCGCGTCGCCATCGCTCGACGGTCGTCTCTTCCGCGGCGAGCGCGATGTCATCGCGCACCAGCCGGACCGCCTCGCCTGCGTCTTCGAGACTCCGACGGAGTGCGTCCTCGGTTTCGTCGGAGCGATCGGTACCGTCGTCGAGCGCATCCGTGAGCCGCTCGACGAGTGCTTCCGCCTCACGCAGGCGTTCGGTGTCGTCGACCCGAACACGTCGATCGAGACGCAGCGTGATCGCGCTGCGCCGCGCCTCGAGCAAGCGAAGTTCCGCCGCCGCGACGCGCTGACGCGGCCGAACGGTCCCGAGCTCCTGCCGGAGAGCCGCTTCTGCCTCCACGCGCTCGTGTTGCCGAGCATCGGCGAGCACATCGAGCGCGGCCTCCTGTCCGGCCGGACGCTCGTCGTCCTCGGCGAACAGGAGAGGTTCGTCGACAGAAGGCGCGGCTCGGAGCCTCGCGGCTTGCCGTGCCGAGAGCGTCTCGAGAATTATCGCTCCTCGCTCGTCGAGTGTTGCGAGGTTCTGCCGCGCACGCTCGATCTCCGCGTCGAGCGCGTCGCGATCGGCCGCGAGCGCGATCGCCGACCGCGTCTCCCCGGAGGGCGCCGTGCCCGATCCGTCCGACGCCGACCGCTCGCGCTCGATCTGCCCGATCTCGCGCTCGAGCGCCGCAATGCGCTCGCTGGCCACGGCTGCCTCGCCGATTCGTTCCTCGACACTCGCGCGTCGTGTATCGGCGAGCGCGAGCAGCGCGCGCGCCGCGCCGAGCGTGCTGTCGTCGACCATTCCGCTCGCCTCGAGGGCGGCGATGCGTGCCGCGATCCGTTCGGCATCGCCCTCGTGAGAATCCGACAGAGTCGTCGCGTTCGTTACCGGCGCGAACGCCAGTACGAGCACCGCGACGACCGAGCGGATCGCTCGGCGCACTCCGGGCCGATCCGTCGAGCTCGGTTCGGAACGCACCGGACCCGCTCGACTGTCCGGGGCCACTACAGCAGGTCCGAGAACAGCCGCGCGCTGTTCTCGACGAGCTTGCGACGCAGCGGCCGGCGCGCCCAGCGCTCGGGATCGACGCGCTCGGCATGTTCGAGCAGCTCGTGCTCGACGTCGCGAACGGCTCGCGAGATCCGCTCGCCGTAGGCGATCAGGCTGATCTCGGCGTTCAGCTCGAAGGAACGCATGTCCATGTTGCTCGAGCCGATCACGACGACACGCTCGTCGATGCGCAGGTGCTTGGCGTGCAGGAACGCCGGCACGTGGCGCTCGATCCGGACGCCGGCCCGCATCAGTTCCGCGTAGTAGGAGTCCTGAGCAGGTCCGACCAGCCGGCTGTCGGCCGTACGCGAGACGATCAGCGTGACGTGGACGCCCGCGAGGGCGGCGGCGACGAGCGAATGGGCGAGCGGCCGATTCGGGATGAAGTAGGGGGTGACCAGCACGACCTGCCGCTCGGCGTCGTGCACGAGGCTCGCGAACAGCGTGTCGATGCTGCCGGCGGGGTAGTCCGGCCCGCTCGGCAGCATCTGCACGCGGATGTCCTCGAGCACGTGTCGCGCGACGGGTTCGACCGGTTCGCCGGACATCGCGTACGCCCCCCCGTGTCCGACGTCGCCGTGCTCGCCGATCCCGTCCTTCTCGCCACGCTCGACGATCTCCTCGCCGGTCTCGAGATACCAGTCGCCGAGGAACACCGCCTGCAGGGCGAGCACGCCCGGTCCGGTCAGACGCACGACCAGTTCCCGGTTCGGCAGCGGGGTATCGGCGAGCGCACCGTTGGCACTCGCGTCGACGAGGTTCTGGGAGCCGGTGTAGGCGATGCGCTCGTCGATCACGACGATCTTCCGGTGGTTCCGGAGATCGAGCCGCGACGAGCGCCAGCGCCGGGCGAGCGGCAGAATACGTACGACCCGGGCGCCCGCGGCGACGAGCCGCCGCTCCACTGTCCGAGCCGACGACCACGATCCCATCGCGTCGATCAGCACGCGACACGTCACGCCTCGCCCGCGCGCGCGCTCGAGCGCGCGCATGACGGTGTCGCCTGTCGCGTCGTCGGCGAAGATATAGAACTCGAGGTGGACCTGGCGCGTGGCGCTATCGATGTCGGCAACCAGCCGCGCGACCGTCTCGTCGTACGCCGGCAGGAGCTCGAGTGCGTTTCCGAGAAGCGGCGGCATGCGACAGAGGCTGCGCGTCAGCGCGTCGATCGAGCCGGGTTCCCCGGGCCCACCCGGCGAGTCGACCGAGTCGTCGGGCAGACGAGCATCGACGAACGCTCTCTCGAGGACGCCCGGCAGCCGCTCGAATCGGGCCTTTCGCTCGGGCGAGTGACGCGGGCGACCGAGCGCAAGATAGACCGGCAGGGCGACCCAGGGCAGCACGAAGAACAGCAGCAGCCACGTGCGGGCCGCCTCCGGCGTCCGCCGAAATGGCACCACCACGAACGCACCGAGACGGATCGACCACGAGCCGACGAGGGGGAACCACACCCAGAACGAGTTCAACACGATCCTGCACGCTCCGTTGTATCGAGCCGACCGGCAAGGTCGACAAGTGTCAGGCCGAAGGCCCGGGGGCCCTATCGGGCATCTCGTCCCGCGTTCCGCCGATCGGCCGGGCTCCGAGCCAGCGCCAGGCGGCCTCCTCGTCACCGGGCCGGAACACGCGCACGTGCGTGCGTCCCCACCCGCCGGTCAGCAGCACCCTTGCGCGAACCCGGCGCAGCGAGGTGACGATGGCGTGGCGCCTGAGTCGTCGACGAAGGTCCGTGCAGAGAGGCTCGAACTCGGCCGAGATACGCACCTCGTGCGACACACCCTTCCACGACACGAGGCGTACCAGCAATCCGACATCATCATGTTCCGCGATCGTCCGGCGAAGCATCGGGGCGATTCCGGACAGGTCGGCGCGGTTCACCTGGCCGTCGATCTCGAGCGCGAGGACGGAGGGCTCGCTGGTCCGAAGCGCCCTGATGGCTGGGCCGAGCCGTCGGGGCGACGCCGTTCGGGTCATCGTTCGCGCCGTCGTCGGGTTCGAGGCCGCCCTGGATAGCCAGGCGAGCGCGCGGTCACGATTGGCGGCGGCGAAGAGCCGTACTTCGCCGTCGAGCAGCCGAGTCCCGTCGACGGGCGTTAGCGCGCCGATTGAGGGGGTGTTGGCCAGCACGGCGACGTTGCGCACGAGCGGTAGATCAGTTGCAAGGGCGAGCACGCCGCGGAGATCGACCACGAGGCCTTCGGGCGAGTCATCGTGCATGTCCTTCAGATCGACGAGCAACGACACGTGGCCGCCGTCACGAGGTGGCGACAGGAGCATGGCTCGCGCATGCTCGACGTCCCCGGCATCGAACGCGTGGCGCACGGTGATCTCGACGACGTGTCTCGCCGGCTCCCGGAGCGTAATCATGCCGCCCGTGCGTGCAGCCAGCGCTCGGCGAGCTCGAACGACGCCGTGTCGAAACGACGGATCTCCAGTTCGCGGAAGAGCGCGCCGTGAAGTCGCGCGCGCAGTCCGAAACGACGGGGACCGCCAACGATGGCCACGCGGCCGAGCATGCCGTGCCGACCGAACCGACGCGTTCGGTAGATCAGATCCCGCACATGCGCGTTCACCGTCAGTCGCTCGAGCGCTCGAAGATCGAGCAGCAGCGACTGCTCGCCACCGACGTCGAAGTCGCCATCGAGTCGCGCGAACAGGTGGTGGACATCGTGCTCGTCCATGACCCCGCTAACGGTGATCTCCAGGCGGTGCCCGGCGGTTCTCCGAATGTCGATCATGGCGAACCCGGTCGGGCGCCTTGTCCCGATTCGCCGCCGAAGCGATAGGACCAGATCAGACCGATCGTTCCCTGATCGACCGAACCCCGCTCGCGCACGAGCGGGGAGTCGGCCGCCTCGCCCGTGAGCCTCGCGTAGCCGCCGATGCCGACGAGCGAGGTGCGGGCCGACAGCGGCAGGACGAGCGACACGCCGACTCCCGCGGACAGGACCCCGGCGCCGGCCCGGTGCTCGGCGAGTCCGCTGGCGGCGGACTGCGCGGCGTCGATGCCGAAGAAGGCCCCGGTCCAGGCGTCGTCGGCGAGCGTCAGGCGCGGCCCGCCGGAGACGATGAGCGGGGGGCCGAGCGCCATCGTCATCGTCGACCAGCCGATTCCGAGATCGACGACCGTCCCCTCGTGACTGCCGAGCGCCCGGCGGAGCGAGACGTTCGCGCTCAGGCTTCCCTCGCGGTACGTCAGCTTGCCGCCGATGACCGCGGTGCCGTCGATGTCCCCCAGGCCTTCGAGATCGCGGGTTGTCCCGCCGGCGAGGCGCAACGGGCTGTCGCCGTCCTCGTCGCGACCGGCGCCGTAGCCGAGCGACACAGAGGCGGACAGTCGCTCGCCCCGCACGACGCGGTACGACAGACCCTCCAGCCCCTCGATCGAGAAGCGTTCCCCGTAGCGAAGCGTCAGGTTCGGTATCCCGATCAGGCCGTATTCGTCGTCGCCGAGGTGGAGCGGGGCAACCAGGGCGCCGGCACCGAGCGACAGCGACCAGGGCGCGCCCGCCTCCTCGGCCGCCGCCGGCGCGGGCGCGGCGAGCTGTCCGGCGAGAACGCAGGTGGCGAGACAACCCGCCCAACGGGAGGAGTGGCGGAGGGCGCCCTCGACCGATGACTCGCGCGCCAAGCGTCGCGCTCCGCGGCGGACCGCCGCTACCTCCAGCAGCCAGCGACGCGCGCTTGCCGCGTCGTTCTCGGCGAAGCGCCGCACGGTGGTGCGCGGTGGCAGGGAGCGCGTGAGTGACTCGAGTGCGCGGGCGTGGCGTCGCTCGACGACGAGCGCGATCCGCTCGACGAATCGCGCACCGTCCGCAATCGATGCGAAGCGGGTGAAGGCGGCGTCGATCGCGTCCGCCGCGATGCCCTCGACCGCGGCGAGGTCGACGTAGAACGACAGCGCGACCCCTGCCGGGAGAACGCCCTCGAGCCAGTTCGCCGCCCGTTCCACGTCGCCGGTGTCGACGGTGCCGGACACGTGCAGCTCGAGGTAGCCGTTCGGCGAGCGATCGAATTCGATCATGGATGGACTCCGGTAGGCCGAGCGGTTGATCTCGGGAAGAGACAGGCAATCATGATTATCAGAACGTTCATTATATACTAAACTTATAGTTTGGCGGCGATGACTTCGCGCTCTTGAACGGGAAGGCGGCGGCAGCGGATCGAGCGTCGCCCGGTCGCCGGCAGATCGGTCGGCTGTCGTCAGCCGACGAGATGGGCGCTACAACGGGTCCGAGCGAGTTCCGGCGGAGTCGCGTGGATCGACCAACGTCTCGACGGCCTTGTCGGTCGCCGACGAGGCGTCCCGGAGGCTCTCCACGGGCATCGGACCGGTGATCAAGCGCGCACCGCGTCGGTAGGTCGCGTATTCCCAGAGCCAGCGGAGCGTGACCAGCAGTGGACTCGGGAGCCCGATGAGAAAGTAGACGTGGGCCACTCCCCACAGCGCCCAGGCGGGGAAGCCCGTCAGGCGAAGGCGAGGGAACTCGGCCACCCCGGCGCCGCGACCGATGGTTGCGAGGTTCCCCGCGTGCCGGTAGTGGAACGGTCCGGGCGTCGGGCCTCCGCCAAGTCGGGCCCGAAGCACGCGAGCGACGTATCGCCCTTGCTGCTTGGCGGCCGGCGCGATGCCCGGTACCGCATGTCCCGCGGAGTCGGTGACGCTCGCCGCGTCCCCGATGACGAAGACATCCGGCAGGGCCTCGACCGAGAGGTCCTCTTGCACCGGCACGCGGCCGGCACGGTCGGTGGCGACGTCGAGCCAACGCCCGACGGGAGAGGCCGCTACGCCGGCCGCCCAGAGCACCGTCTCGCTCTCGATGCGCTCGGGACCCTGACCGGCATCGATCTCGACGCCGTGCGCATCGCAGACCGTCACCCTCGTGTCGAGCCGCACGCCGATGCCCTTTCGCTCGAGCGCGCGCCGGGCGTAGTCGGAGGAGGCCTCGCCGAAGGCGGACAGTACGCGAGAGCCCGCCTCGATCAGGATGACCTGCGTGTCGCGCGGGTCGATGCGACGAAAGTCCGCCGCGAGCGTAAAGTGCGCGAGCTCGGCGATCGCGCCGGCGAGCTCGACCCCGGTGGGACCGGCGCCGACGATGACGACGCGGAGCAGTCGGTCTCGCTCGACGGGGTTCTCGGTCGTCTCGGCCCGCTCGAAGGCGAGCAGCAGCTGCCGCCGGATCATCGTCGCGTCGTCGACGCTCTTCAGGCCCGCGGCGTGTCGCGCCCAGTCGTCGTGGCCGAAGTAGGAGTGTCGGGCGCCGGTCGCGCAGACGAGGTGGTCGTAGGGCACGCGGGCCTCGTCGAGTACCACCTCCCTGCGGACGGTGTCGATCTCGCTCACGGTCCCGAAGCGCACCGAGACGTTCGCCTGCCGCGCGAGTACCGATCGGACCGGCCAGGCGATGTCGGACGGGGCGAGACCGGCCGTCGCCACTTGGTGAAGAAGTGGCTGGAACAAGTGATGGTTGTGCCGATCGATCACCGTGATGTCCGCGTCGAGCCCCTTCATCGCCTTCGCAGCGAACAGGCCGCCGAATCCGGCGCCGAGGATGACCACACGGGGACGCCGGGAGGACGGCGCCGCCGGTAGCGCTACCGTGCCCTCTCCGTCAGCCATGATCCGCTATCACCGTCTCGAGCGCACCGATGATCGTCGCGTAGAACGCGTCGAACGTCTTCAGGCGTCGCTTCAGTGCGGCCTGCCCCGCCGCCGGCAGCGCCTCGGCGGTCCTCGCGATAGTGCTCCGGGCTCGTCGGGAGCGGACGAGCGCGCCGGTGAGCACCGCCTCACACGGGTGCTCGGCGAGCTGGAAGTAGTCCTGGCGATCCCCCGGCAAGGCGGTGCGTTCGAGCACGCCCGTCTGCACGAGGATGCGGGCGTTGGTGCTGACGCTGCCGCGACTGACCTGCAGCTCGGTGGCGAGCTCGCTGAACGAGTAGGGGCGGCCGTCGAAGATCATCAGCCCCATCATGCGACCGGCGATTCGCGGAACACCGTCGCCCTGGGCGATGATGCCCATCTGCTCGATGAAGCGCTCGCGGACCTTGCGGTCGTAACCCGTCTGTCCCGTCTTGCGCGGGCGGCTGGCTGTCTCCGGCATCACGTCGTCTCCTCGTGGCGCAACTGAATCCGACAGTATTCACGCACACGTTAGTTGTTCAGTCAATACTGAATTTACTAGTTGACAGGCCGTTAACGGCTCTACATACTGAAGTTTCAGTTAGAAATGAATGAAAGGAACATGCCGATCACATGCCACGACCGCCCGCGTCAGCCCTCCCGGGCGATGCCGATCCTGCTCTCGTTCGGCATCGCGCTGACGGTGGCGAGCGGTCCAGCCTCCGCGGAGACCTTGTCGGCGGCACTCGCCCGGACTTACGCTGATAACCCCGATCTCCTCGCCCGGCGCGCCGCCCTCCGTGGCACGGACGAGGAGGTCGCCATCGCCCGCGGTGGCTACCGCCCGACGCTCTCGGCCGACGGCTCGGGTTCGTGGACCGATGTCGGCGACGATGAAGTGTCGCGGGGTGCGATCGCCCTGCAGCTCGATCAGCCGCTGTTCGACGGCTTCCGCACTCGCAACGCCATCGGGGCGGCCACCGCCCGGGTCGGGGCGGGGCGTGGCTCGCTCGCCGACACCGAGCAGGGCGTGCTGCTCGCGGCCCTCACCGCGTACGTCGATGTGCGGCGCGATCGGGAGATCGTCGCCGTGCGGATGGAGAACCTCGACTTCCTCGAGCAGCAGGTGAGCACCGCCGACTCCCGCTTCCGCATCGGGGAGGGCACCCGGACGGCCGTGTCCCAGGCCGAGGCACGCCGGGCGCAGGCCGATGCCCGGATTGCCGCCGCACGCGCCGAGCTCGCGGCAAGCGAGGCCCGCTACCGCGAGGTGATCGGGACGGCGCCTGAGGACCTCGACACACCGGAGGTTCCCGAGAGCCTGTTGCCCGGCGCGCTCCCCGACGCGCGCGCCGCCGCGCTGGGCGCTCACCCGCGCGTTGTCGCCGCCGCCGAAGCCGCCCGGGCCGCCGGTCTCGAGGTCGATCTCGCCCGCGGCGCGCTGCTGCCGACCCTCGGTTTCCGCGGCCGCGTGGAGCGGGTCGACGACGATTTTCCGAGCATCGACCCGAGGCGCCAGGACGGCACCACGGCTTCCGTGTCGCTGCAGCTGCAGGTGCCCATCTACGACGCGGGAGTGAGCTCCGCCCGTACCCGTCAGCGCCGGGAACAGCTCGTACAGAGCGAGCGTGAACTCGAGGCGGCCCGGCGCGCCGTGACCGCGGCGCTCGAATCGGCCTGGAGCCGACTGGCGGCCGCACGGGCGGCGATCGCCGCGACGGGCGTGCAGGTCGAGTCCGCCGCGCTCGCGCGCGACGGCATCGTGAACGAGCGCGACGTCGGGCTCTCTACCCAACTCGATGTGCTGATCGCCCAGCAAGATGTGCTCGACGCCCGGGAGGCCGCTGTCCGCGCCGAGCGAGACGCCGTCGTGGCCGGCTACGCCGTGCTCGAGGCGATCGGTTCACTCGACGCCGAGACGCTCGATCTGCCGGGTGATCGCTACGAGCCGACGGCTCACTTCGAGGCAGTCAGCGGTCAGCTCTACGGCACCCGCTCGCGCTGAACCGACGTCTGTCGGTCCTCGTCCGACGCGCCCGAATCCAACACACTCCCTCCCGCCCCTCCCCCTCCAGGTATCCGCCTTCATGAAACGCACACTGCTCGCCGGGGCCATCGGCCTCGCTCTCGCCCTCCCGCTGACGACATCGACCGCCTTCGCTCAGGAGTCGGCCGCCGAGCCCGGCTCGGCACCGGCCGACGGCGCCGTCGAGGCGCCCGTCGTGACCGTGGCACCGGCCACCCGCGCCGAGGTCACCGCCCGGGTCGCCGTCTCCGGCACGCTCGTGGCTGCCGAGGAGGTGCTGGTCAACACCCGCGTGAACGGCTACGCCATCGAGAGCATCGCGGTCGAAGTCGGGGACACGGTCGCAGCCGGCGACGTGCTCGCCACCCTCGACGAGTCCGGCCCCGCCGCGCAGCTCGCCCAGGCCGAGGCCGAGCTCGCCCGGAGCACCGCCGCCATCGGCCAGGCGCAGGGCCAGATCGATGCGGCCGCCGCGTCCCGCACCGAGGCGGACGCCTCGCTCGAGCGGACCGAGCGCCTCCGCCAGTCGGGCAACGTCAGTCAGGCGACGCTCGACCAGGCGAAGGCCGCGTCGACCTCGGCACGGGCGAACCTCGCCTCCGCCCGAAACGGGCTCGACGTCTCGAAGGCTCAGCAGACGGCGGCCACCTCCCAGCGCGATCTCGCCAGGCTCACGCTCGAGCGCACCAGGATCAAGGCGCCGGTCGCCGGTATCGTCTCGGCACGAAGCGTCCGGCTCGGGGAGATCGCGAGCGGTGGCGGCGAGCCGCTCTTTCGCCTGATCCGGCGCGGGGAGCTCGAGGTCGCCGTCGAGATCGTCGAGACCGAGCTCGGTGGCATCGACGCGGGGGACGGGGCGAGCGTCAACGTCGCCGGAATCGGCGCGGTGGACGGGGAGGTGCGCCTGATTGCCCCGACGGTCGATCAACAGACTCGACTCGGCACGGTGCGCATCGCGGTGCCCGAGAAGGCGGGGCTTCGGGCGGGGCTCTCCGCGAGCGGGTGGATCATCACCGATCGGCGCGAGGCGATCACGGTACCGGCACGGGCGGTCCTGACGCGGAACCTCGAGTCGAGCGTGCAGGTCGTCGAGGACGGTGTCGTCGCTCGACGCGCCGTCACCGCCGGCATCCTATCGGAGGACGGGCGGCGCGAGATCGTGGGCGGGCTCGAGGAGGGCGAGCAGGTCATCGCCCGAGCCGGCGCCTTCTTCGTCGACGGGGACGTCGTTCGTCCGATGGAGAGCATCGCCGACGCCCGCGACGCGGTGGCCGGTGATGCGGAGGCGGCGCGATGAACTTCAACATGTCCACCTGGGCGATCCGGAACCCCGTTCCCCCGATCGCGCTCTTCCTCGTGCTCTGCGTCATCGGGCTCGTCAGCTTCTTCCGCCTGCCGATCACGCAGTTCCCGAACATCGATCTGCCGATCATCCAGATCCAGGTCGTGCAGTCGGGGGCGGCCCCGACCGAGATGAGCAATCAGATCACCAAGCCGATCGAGAACGCCGTGTCGAACGTCACCGGCGTCAAGAAGGTCACCTCGACCGTCAGCGACTCGTCCTCGTTCACTCTCGTCGAGTTCCAGCTCGATACCGACACCGACCGGGCGCTGAACGACATCAAGGATGCCGTCACCGGCGTCCGGAGCAGCCTCCCGGAATCGATCCAGGAGCCCGTCGTCTCGCGACTCGACGTCACCGGCGTCCCCATCCTGACCTACGCCGTCTCCGACGAGACGCGCTCGATCGAGGCGCTGTCCTACTTCGTCGACGACGTCCTGGTCGGCGAGCTGCAGGGGCTCTCGGGCGTCGGCGAGGTCAACCGCCTCGGCGGGGCGGATCGCGAGATCAAGGTCGAGCTCGATCCCGATCG
>Ga0209187_1000976_pt1 | contig 38389 bp, 24 predicted proteins | sample BantaG_FD_187430 | JGI IMG/M metagenome (GOLD analysis project Ga0209187, IMG submission 187430) | Marine algal microbial communities from Bantry Bay, Ireland - BantryBay_4 metaG (SPAdes) (version 2) | ecosystem: Host-associated > Algae > Red algae > Unclassified | place: Bantry Bay, Ireland...
ATAATTATAATAACGTTCTCAAACTATCTCCCAACGAAAAAAGCAAGGATAAAGTAAAGATGATTCTGAATTATGTCTTCCCTGGTGAGAATCGGAAAGTACCAGATCCTTATTATAATAACAATTTTGATCGCGTGTATGGATTATTAGATTCTGCATGTGATAAGATCATAGAGAAGCATATATAATCAAAAGATAGTGAACATGCTGAACACATTGCCTGATGCTGAAACAAGCCTGCCTTTCTCAGTCAGGATCAGAATGACCTCAGCTTTTTAAACTTGCACAACTTCAAATCACCTCATCACCTCATCACCTCACCTCATCACCTCATCATGTTATCAACACATCTTCACATCAGAAAATCAAACAATCTGCGCACCCAATAGCTCAGAAGGAATTCCAAAAGCATCAACCAATCCTTCCAGATCAGGTCTCAGATCTTGAATGACTTTATTTTTCACTCTCCTGATCGCTTTCGTCTTCGTCCCTTCGAAATAATCATTCTCTAAGAACCAGCCTTTCTCTTCGTCTAACATACTTAGTGCATACAGGTCACATACTTTATTGAGTGCTTTCTTACTCTCAATATCTTGACATGTATCTATAGCCTTGACAAAAGACTTTAATACGATGTTATCTATGTAAGCATGAGCACAGCTGACCATATGAGTCTGGCACTTTAGGAAAGCTTGGTAAGGATCGATTCTTTTCTTGAGGTAATTTCTCATTCGACCACTCAGGGACATGATTAATTTCTGCTCACGGTAGAAGAAAGCGTCAAGATGAAACTGACGATCTAAGATGTGGCTTTGATTTGCATTTCGAGCTTGGACAGGATTCAGCTCAGTCATTTTATTACTCAGCTTAGAGTAGAGAAATTTGATAACAGCTCTATACCCTTCATCATGAAATGACTGTTTGAATTCTGTCAGTAGGCCTTTTGCTACGAGCTGCATCAACACAGTATTATCTCCCTCGAAGGTGGTGAAGATATCTGAATCTGCCTTCAGGTCAGGGATACGATTCTCTTTCAGATAGCCCTTGCCGCCGCAGGCTTCTCTACATTCCTGAATGGTTCGGGTGGCATGCCATGTGGCTTTAGACTTTAGTCCCGCAGCCAGAGTCTCTATGTGTCTCATGTCTCCATCTTCATTATCTCGGTATTTATCTGCCAGCCTTCTTAGTGCAAAATAATATGCATATGTCTTAGCTAATAGAGGCGTCAGTCTATGCTGATGGGTCGGATAATCCATGATGAGCGTTTCAGGACTATCGTCTTTTTTACTGAACTGTCTTCGCTTAAGTGCATACTTGATGGCGATCGTCAGTGCCGACTTAGAAGCGCTGATGCCTGCAAGTCCCACACATATTCTTCCCACGACTAATGCTCCGAGCATGGTGAAGAATCGCTTAGATGGATTGGTCACGGGGCTTGTGTACTGCCCATCGGATGTGATGTCTCCATATCTATTCAGCAGATTATCCTTGGGTACTCTGACTTGGTCAAACCACAGTCTGCCATTATCCACACCATTAAGACCCATTTTATAGCCACAGTCTTTTATAGTGACTCCAGGAAGGACGTCGCCAGAATCATTCCTGATAGGGACGAGGATGGCATGGACACCATGATTCTCTCCTCCGACTATGAGCTGAGCGAATACTGCCGCCATCGTACTATGCATGGCATTGCCGATGTATTCCTTACCTGAGTCTGCATCAGGTGAGTGGATGATGATCTCTTGCGTCTCATGATCATAAGTCGCTGTGGTATGAAGTCCTTTTACATTAGAGCCGTGACCAGTCTCAGTCATCGCGAAGCAGCCTAAGAGCTCTGCACGATGCATCGCCTCTAAGTACTTCTTATGATGCTTATCCGTCCCCAGCATGTATACTGCTCCGCCGAATAGACCAAACTGTACACCAAACTTGATGGCTAAACTCAAGTCACTATACCCTAACATTTCGAAAACAGCGATGTGGTCACCCTTCTTCTCGAACCCTCCATACTTGATCGGAAATGAATACGCACTCACACCCTGCTGTGCTAAGGCTTTGACCTGATCAAGCACACGAAGTCTGAATATGTCTTTATCAGGCTCAGTGACATAGGCAAATAATGGATCCCGTAGAAGCTGCCTCATCCGATCCTTAGTTCCTGCATACTCACCATCTAAAAAGTCTTGGAGCTGCTTATGATCAAAGCTCGGCTTATCGAATACATCACCGCCATCTGAGTCAATTAATAATTTATCTAATAATAACTTGGAGCTCTCATGCCCTTCTATCCCTAATGCTTGCTGTATATCAGTCAGGGCTCCTTTCGCTCGTTTGGAGTTCCATAGTGGTTCTTCATGGTTCTGATTATTGGCATTAGCGATCTCTATACCGAGTTCTATGAGGTTTGATTTTTCTGAAGTCTTGATGGTCTCACCATGCTTAGTGAGGTAGCTGACCCACTGCTTGAAGGTCTTCTCATCTGGTGGAGAAGTCGGATCAGTCCACCTGATGAGGTATGCCTTATCTAATTCTGTCAAGAAGTCTAATGAGTCGATTTTCTCATGAATCATCTTCATCTCAGATGGACTGAGGACACTATCTGACCACCCGACATAGAATAAGGGAAGCAGACTGAGTATTCCTGGAGTTAGTTCTTGTTCGATGATATCTGTAGCCATGGCTGTCATTTATTCAATTAACGATTATATTAGATTTCGGTTTGAGGTATAAATACATATTTCTAACCTGATTATTAACAAGATAATTTTATAAGAGTTATTGAATCATACGGAAAACAAAAAATAATGGCATTATTACAAGGTAAGAACGCACTAATCACAGGCGGATCCAGAGGCATCGGAGAATCATTAGTCAGATCATATGCCGCTCATGGGGCTAATGTGGTTTTCACATACAGATCATCTGCGGAGAGTGCGATGAAGATCGTAGAAGAACTATCCTCTGAAAAAAATACAATCAAGGCAATCCAGTCAGACGCAAGTTCATTCTCAGCATCTGAGGTATTGATGAAAGATGCGCTTGAGGCATTAGGAACGATCGATGTACTGATTAATAATGCTGGAATAACACAAGATAACCTCATGCTCCGGATGAGTGAAGAGCAGTGGGATAAAGTCATAGAGGTTAACCTTAAGTCGGTCTTTAATCTGACAAAACAAGCGATGAAGCCCATGCTCAAGAATCGAAGTGGGTCCATCATTAACATCTCAAGTGTCGTCGGTGTATTCGGCAATGCTGGACAAGCTAATTATGCAGCTTCTAAGGCGGGGATCATCGGATTCTCTAAGTCAATAGCAAAGGAAGTCGGTTCGCGTGGGATCAGGTGTAACGTCATCGCACCAGGCTTCATTCAGACAGATATGACAGATGCACTCGATGAAGCAACTGTCAAGGCTTACACTGATGCCATTCCGCTTAAGCGCTTCGGAAGGGGAGCTGATGTCGCTAATGCATGCGTTTTTCTCGGATCAGATATGTCTACATATGTGACAGGTCAGGTCGTGAGTGTATGCGGCGGTATGAATGTGTAATCATTTGTGGTTCATTGACGTTATACATTCGTGAAGATTCACCTACTTATATTTTTATTTGCTATAAGCAACCTTGCTTGTTCTAAGAAGATAAGTACTTCTCTCATTTCAGATATAAGGGATATCCCCTTAATAGATAACTATCAAGAATCATATGTCTGTGATGATGCCTTACTATATGCGCCATATGCTCATGTTGCAGAACTATTCTATGAACAGATTGTCAGGGTCAATGTCCACTTCTTAAACTCTGAAGAACGAAGCCATAATTATACAGAGGTAGATGGCACTCGTTTAATCAAGGAGCTGCTGCATAATGCTAATGACCGACTGGTCAAGAACTTTAAGATGAATCTGCCCGTAGATAATGATACGCCAGCACTGGACCCCATGTACCAGTATGAGCTGTGGCGGGCAGATGATGATGAAGACGGTATATATTTTCACTACGATGATGAGCTGTGCTTCTTTGCAAATAAGGGGAAGTATCGTAACAATTATACTAATGACGTCATTGACAAATATGCGATAGGTCTGGATACCATCATCAATATTTTCATTATGCCGCATATCCCGAAGAAGATACGATCCAAGAAATATAAAACTTCTCGAACAGGTGTAGCACTGGGTCACGGTCTTAAGATAGCAGGGCTGTATGAGTCTGGTAAAGAGTCATGGGAGTTTGCCACACTACTGAATCACGAGATCGGACACATATTAGGATTACATCATACCTGGAGATCTAATGATGGCTGCGATGATACACCTCGTCATGCTAACTGTTGGGGCCCGACAGATAAAAAGCCATGCATCAATATCTCTAATAATCTCATGGATTATAATAACAGCCAAATGGCGATCACACCTTGTCAGATCGGACGTATCCATAAGAAGTTTAATGAACTGGGATCGGATCAGAGACCGCTTTTAGTGAAGCAGTGGTGTAACTTTGATGATTTATCTGTCATTGAGATTGGTGAGGATGAACACTGGAAGTCAGCAAGAGATATTAATCGAGACATACACATCCTCAAGGGAGGACGACTGACACTCTCTTGCCGGATGCATATGGCGGCTGGGTCAAAAATTGTCGTAGAGCCAGGAGGAGAGCTCATTTTGGATCACGCTCTGATACATAATGACTGTGGAGATCAGTGGAGTGGGATAGAGGTGTTTTATAGAGGGAAAGAGATAGGCCTTGTATCACGTACTGAAGGTAGTGAGATCAGGGATATCAAATAGTCACAGATTTAACTTCTACGATACCTCCCATGATGATCGGCGCATTGAGTGTACCTGAAGAAATTATGACATCATCAGAATACATTGTTGTCGCAGCGTTTAATCAGTTAGAGCTACTATTCCAATCATCAGATATAGCGCCAGTCCACGTATTTTGTCCCGTGTTACCGAAACTGATACAGAAGAGGCTGAGGAATAGAGCCCTTTTAAGTAAGGATATTTGATTCATTAATTGACGGCAGAGTTGATTCATGATAGAAGGATTTATTTGATAGTAGTTAAGTAGATGATGTGAAGGTTTAAGCAATGGCATATGCCTGATGCTCAGCTATATCAATGGGTAGATACCCAAGTTCAAAAGCGCGTCTGATTAGTCCAGCTGCATTTTTCGCTTTCAGCTTAATGAGTAAGGTCCGCCGATGCGAGATGACGGTATGGGTACTGATGTATAGTTTTGCTGCGATTTCGGGATTGGTGTGCTCATGAGCGATAAGCTGCAAGACTTCTGACTCTCTATAGGTGATAGACATATGCTTAGTTTTGATCAGTTAATAATGCATCGACTCATCACGGCATGAGTTAAAGCTTTTGACATCTCCAATATCATTTTATATGAGACATAAGCCTTTCACTATATGGTCAAATGTTTGCACTATTTGGTCATTTAGGAGGAAATCCTTGCACTATACTGTCATTTATGAGAATTGAAGTATTATATTTTATTGATTATCAATTAGTTATATTTATTAGGGCTTAAATGGGGTCGAATGTTAAAGTCTGGTAGGTATCAAACAGTCTAGAGCAAGTTTTATAAAGTTAGAAGTGGAAAATCCTGATCTAATCGTGACATAGAAGAGTGAGTCATCCTGTCCGCCAGCTGGCGGATCAGAATCTGGCCTTTGTAAGGAAACCTTCTATAGCAAGGAAATCACCCACCTGACCTCCCTCCAAAAAGGGAGGCATGCTCAACTGCGAAGCGCGCTACTATAATTCGTCTTGTTCTTTTATTTTAGAATCTGACCTCGAAATTAATCTTCTATGCCACTATTAAAATCACTAGACTACATGAACATGTAGTTGACACCATTACAGATACATGACATCTTTACATCATCAATGAATCGATTCAATAAAATCATCATGTATGCAGCTTAAACCTCGGACACAATATGCCCAAAGTGGCCACATCAATATCGCTTATCAGGTGATCGGCGAAGGGTCCATGGATATTGTCTATATTCCGGGATGGGTATCTAATATTGATATGATGTGGTATAATCCAGAGTTATCAGATTTTCTGAATCAATTATCAAAAGTCGGACGGGTAATTTTATTCGATAAGCGAGGGACAGGTCTATCTGACCGCATCTCTGATTTATCGACACTGGAAGAGCGGATGGATGACATCAGGGCGGTGATGGACGCTGTTGGGTCGGAAGAAGCCATCTTATTTGGCCATTCTGAAGGTGGATCGGCCTCTTTATTATTTGCGGCAACTTATCCAGAGCGGACTAAAGCATTGATTTCTTTTGGTGTGTTTGCTAAGCGTCGGTATGCAGAAGATTATCCTTGGGCCCCGACTGATGAGGAGCGACAAGCGATATATGATATGATCGAGCAAGATTGGGGGAGTGGAGATATGGACTTGGCAAGTTTGGCACCATCTAAGGCGGACGACCCCGTATTTATGGACTGGCTGGCCAGTTATTTTCGGTCTGGAGCCAGCCCTCGAGCAGCACTGGTCCTGACCAAGATGAATACTGATGTAGATATCATAGATGTACTGGATACGATACAAGTGCCCACATTATTGATGCAGCGGACCCATGACATTGATGTCAAAATAGAAGAAGGGCGATTCATCGCTGACAAAATAAAAGGCGCCATCTTCAAAGAATTCGATGGTAACGATCATCTCTTTTGGGCTGGGAATACTGAAGAAGTCTTAGATGAAATGATCACCTTCATGTCCAGTCTTTCTGAGACTGAAATCCATAAGCCAATAGAAACACTGTCTACCGTACTTAATTTGCGACTGATCGATAAACGCATGTATCTCATGAGTCTGGAAGTGGATAAGCGTAAAAAAATATTTGAAGCTTTTCAGCAAATGGTATTTCAAGCTGTGTCCCAATTCAAAGGCAGGATAGAGCCCTGTACAAGGGTTGGTTATTTTGCATGTTTTGACGGCGCGATCAAAGCAGTCGAGTGTGCTGCCCTGATCAAAGAACGGGTTAAGACGCTGAACTTACAGACTAGAATGGGACTGCATACTGGACCAGTCTACATCAATAGTGATGGATTACTGGATGGCCAAGCTGTCGCAGTCGTCCACAATATTCAAGAGAATGCTGAGACCAATGATATCTTAATGACCAAAGCTGTACAAGCTCTGCTCTTAGGATCAGGGATAGAATACGTCAAAGAAAAAAATATATCAATTCCCCCTATCAAAACCCCATACGAGATATACAATATCTCAGAGAGCGACCTTCAAGCCAATTATATTGGAACAAATTCCACGCTTACTTCTCCAGCAAGTCATTCCTTGCTGGAGCAAGTGCTTTCCATCATCAATCACAATCTGAGTAATGAGTATTTTAGCATAGAAGATCTATGTCATGAGATCGGCATTAGTGAGCGTTCGCTGCAGCGCAAACTGAAAGCCAGCACCAATAGATCGCCAAATCAGATGATTCGCTCTTATCGGCTCCATCGTGCCAAAGACATTTTGATCAAAGAAGATTGCAATGTGTCTGAAGTCGCGGAACGAACTGGTTTTAGCAGTCCCTCTTATTTTTCCAAGTGCTTCCGTAAAGAATTTGGTTGTTTGCCTACAGAGATGGTAGTGGTGTGAGTCGCTGGCCTGCACTTGTATAGTCATTCTGATCCGCCAGCTGGCGGATCAGAATCTGGGATTGTGCGCTGCTTGCAAGTTATGGCATCCCATCCTCGACTGCAGTCGAGGTTCCTTCCTTATATCATGTGGAGTTACCACTTGATATTCCCGCATGTGCGGGCCCAGTCAGTCATCTTGATCACCAGGGAGACAAATGCTATTTGTATAATTATGAGCCAAAGGTCGACCATAATTTTAATTATAACGGAATTGTCTGTTCTGAAATAAGCTTACCAAAGTATTATGAAATGAGCAAAACAATCACCCACCTGACCTCCCTCAAGGGAGGCAAACCTACTATTTTCGAAGAATCTTATGGTTTGACCATTAATTTTTATGGCGAAAGGCATGTCCCCCTCGAGGGAGATTCAGGTGGTGACTGAACAGTTTAGAAGCTCAGCTTTTAAAATTAGATGTGGTAAATCCACATCTAATCGTGAAGGAACCGAGGCTCCGTCCTCGGATGGGGGACTGAATGTTCCCTCAATAGAGAAAATCAGATATTCTTAAAATGACTTATTGATTCCGCCAAAGCGGAAATCAGATGTACTCATTGTACATCTGATAAAGAAGGAACCTGAGCTCTGCGAAGGATGGGTAGAGTTATAAAGAAGGAACCTTCACACCAGTGAAGGGTGGGCAGCCTGATTATCCCATCATTTCAGAAATAGCTGGCCCGCACTAGCCAGACCCTGAACTAAATTCAGGGTGACCCCTAATTTTTTATAATTACGTATAGTCATTCTGAACTTGATTCAGAATCTGGGTTTGTGCGCAGTTTGCAAGTTATGGCATCCCATCCTCGACTCCTGTCGAGGATGGGACTGAACAGTTTAAAAGCTCAGCTTTTAAAATTAGAAGTGGTAAATCCACATCTAATCGTGAAGGAACCTCGACTCCTGTCGAGGATGGGCTGCCTTATTATTATTTCAGAATCTTGTTACGCGCAGAGCCAATTGAGTTCTGTTGTATGGAATGTCTATCTGGACATTCCACCCTTCGCTGATGCGAAGGTTCCTTGGATAACCTTTATTCTATATTCCTATATAGTTCAATTTCTTCTTCAGTATACCAGTCTTTCGCTAAATCGATCAAATCTGGATTTTCTTCTTTGATTAAGTTCCATTTCCATTCCTTTCTCCAGTTCTTTAGTTGTTTTTCTCTTTTGATGGCTTGGTCCATTCCTGAGATTGGTTCAAAATATACGAGATCAAATAGATTATACATTTTCGTAAACGAAGGCTTATTACCAGACTTGTGTTGCAGTATTCTCATATCTAAAAGACTGGTTACGCCAATATACAAAGTAGTACGTGCCTGATTACTCATGATGTAGACATAGCCCTGTTTCACATTCGTTAAGTTAAAAAAAATAAAAGTCATTCTGAACTTGATTCAGAATCTGGCCTTGAGCAGAGCCATGATAAAAGCCAACCCTCACTAACTAGACCCTGAAATAAACTGCCCACCTTATAACGCCATCCCGCACTAGCCAGACCCTGATCCGCCAGCTGGCGGACAGGGTGACCCACTTCCTTTTCTATGATTTATGTTTATAGAAAAAAGGGCCTCCCACCCTTCACTGATGCGAAGGTTCCTTCTCTTCAAAGCAAGATTTACTTGCTTTGATCCCGCTGTGCAGCGGGATCGGTCAGTCAAATTCTGAACTCGATTCAGAATCTGGCCTTGAGAAGAGCCAACCCACACTAGCCAGACCCTGATCCGCCAGCTGGCGGACAGGGTGACCCATATTCTTTTAATATTGGTTTTTTTATTGAAAAAAATGTCTCCCTTGAGATCAAGGGGTAATAGGGGTTTGATTTATTGGAATTGTGCCAGCCCACAATAGCCAGACCCTGAACTAAATTAAGGGCGACTCTATTTTAGACTACATGATTGGCGGAAATTTACCGATTTCTGGCGGAAATGTGCTAACGACTACATGCTTTTGGTAGCTAATTTTACATCATGATTTAAATGTAAATCGAAAGGTAATCTGATCTTATTGAAAGGCACCTCTTCCTTCGCGGAGCTGAAGCTGTAAGTCCGACTCCCGGCGGGCCGTGTCGGACCACTGGCAGATTCCATCACTATTTAATGTGCATATAGCACATTCAATTTTTTTATCAGATAGAGATCTGATAAAACTGTTCAGTCTTCCTCTTATTCCTTTTATCTGTGTTCTTAAACATTATAAACTTCTAAAAAACTACGACCATGAAAACAAATTCTTACACACCGAACAACATCTCCAGAAGAGAGCAAGAAGTCTTGCGCCTCATCGCAGACGAGCATAACTCTCATCAAATCGCTGAAGAGCTTTGTGTCAGCTATGAGACTGCGCAGTCTCATCGAAAGAGCTTGCGTAAAAAACTGAAGGTGAAGAATACGGCAGGTATGGTGCGGGTCGCTTTTGAACTTGGTTTGCTGAGGCTAGGACAGCAGGTGGCGATGGTGTTTCTTCTTGTAGTAGCGACACAGTTTTCATTAGTGGCACAAGTTACGAATGGAAATAAAATAAATTATGAAGTAAAAATTGGGGAGCTAGAGTGGAACCTTGGAAATAATGATGGAGAAGGACAAACAGCTGATCCGACATGGCTGTTTAGATATAATACCAGTAGCTCCTACTCTAATTTATCATGCATTAGTTCTGACTTTAGTAGCTATTCGAAGTGTTTTCACTGGGAAGATGATCGTGGTCCACATAGACCAAACCATTTAGCGTTTAGAGAATCTGATGTAGCAGATAATAGAACCGTTTATATGGCTTATTATGCTTTTGAAAATGATGTAGGATCTAATTGCGCTTATGGTGGTAGTGATGATGTCCCTATTAGTTACTGTGGAGCTGCACTTCCTGCAAAAAATGGTAAACCATCTACATTTAATTTTACTGAGCATCTTCATACTACTCAGAATAGAACTTATTCTACTGTGTGGAGATATCATCATGGTAATTCATTTAGCGACCCTCTTGATTTTGGATCATTTTCGATTGGTGAAAAGTCACATGAAAATTCGAATAGATCACACCCTCTATTTGAAGATGATGCCATTACATCACACCCAAGTACAGGATATACTAATACAGACAATGACGCTTCACCTGATGTCTGGTACAAATTCACTATACCTTTCAATGATATTGCGAAGAAGGTAACAATCACTACAGACTATGCCCAAACAAGCCAAACAGATTTCGATACTGAACTGTGGTTGTATAACGCTGCTAGATCAAATATCACAAATAATGATGATATTGATGGTGTATCAAATAGACAATCAAGAATTATTCAAAATCTTTGTCCTGGAACCTATGTATTCAGTGTTGAAGGACATTCTACTAATACTGGAGATTTCAAAGTATCAGTCAATCTCTCAGACGTTGAAGGAAGTTCAGCTATTGATAAAGGATCTATTACAGCAACGACAACAGCTCTGTGCACAGGTCAACCACTGCCGCCTATAACTAACACTACTTATTCATCTTTGATTCAGCTATATGGCGGTACGCATGAAGGATACAATTGGTATAAGAGAGAAGGGAGTTCTGGTGGATGGAACAAGATACCTGATAATCGTCCTGGTCAGGAGCAATATCAATTAATACAAACAGGTAATATGGGAAATAATGATATATCATTCGTTAGAACTGCAATCTGGTGCGGTGTAGAAAGTGAACATTCAAATACGGTAACGATTCCCCGTATTCAGGGTAAAGTTGGTGCTGGTGCTATTGCATTAACTGGAAGTCAAGTGATCAAGCAAGGAGATGATCCTGGCCAATTTATTTCTACTACAGCTGGGACATCTGATCCAGGAAGTCCAATTTATCAGTGGGTCAGTAGTACGACAAGTGATGTGGTCAGCAGCATGAATCACATAGATGAAGCCACTGGGGAAGTTTATGATGTGGGGCCATTGAATACTACAACATACTTTTCTAGAAAGACGATAGGGGGCTGTAGCAACAACCCAGCTTTTACTCAGCCGATTACGATTACAGTTATTCCAGCGAATGGTATTGTAAAGGGTAAGGTGACTGCGCCCCCGTTCGGTAGTGGTGTACCTATATCGGGAGTGCAAGTCTGTGCAACGCCCATCAATAACCCGCCTGTCGGATCAGTTCAAAAGTGTACGATGACCCTTGATAGTCCAGGTAGTATGGATCATGGAACTTATGAGATACCAGGACTATACTATGGAAATGGGACGACTACATTCAGAGTATCTGCGACGCTGACTGGACATGATATCTGCATTGATGAGTTATGTAATAATGAAACAAAGGAAGTCGAGCTGAGCTATAATGGTACGATAGAAAGGGTAGTAGACTTTGTCGATACGACAGCATATATTATCAAAGGTAATATCTACCATAATTTTGATTTAGATGATAATCCAGGGACACAAGATGATAGGATAGGTAAAGGTCAGGTAGAAATTCATGTAAATGGAACGCCCAAGACCATCACTGATGCTAATGGTGATTATGAGTTGACCATTGAGAATGCAGGTATTTATAATATTGAGCCAAAATTGATAGATATCATGAATACTGCAGGTCAACATGTTTTCAACCCTTCTAATAGAAATGTAGAGGTCACTGAGGATACTTATGGTGTGGATTTTGAGGATATTACGGTCAGTAATCTGTCTGGTAGTGTCACGGCTGGATGTAGTAAGTTCTTTGGCAGAGTTGATGTAAGAATTTTTCAAGATGCTGCAGATGGGACTTTTGAATATACATTCAAGACGAATTCTACTGATGGAATATTCATGAAAACTTTTCCAGCAAACAAATATAAGATAGAAATCAAAGGTGAAAACATACTTATGCCTGATTATGACTGGACTAATGTATACGAAGCTCAAGACGTAATTAATCAACTTAGTGCATTGGCATATTCGGCTGATTTGACCTACCAGGATACGACGATCATTGCTCAGTATAAAGCCCCTGTAGAAATAGAATTAATTGGTATTCCGTCTTCTGATTGTTTTTCTTATCCAGTTTTAGAACAAGGAAATGTGTACACAGATTTTAAAATTATGGTCTGGGAAGGACCCATAGGTCAGGGATGTAAGCTTGATACCGGTGCAATATTTATCAATGATGGTATAGGAGATAGAGGCAGTGATACTGGTCCCATAAAGAGTGGAGAAGTAGAGTTTGAGCTCTTAGCAGGTAATCCCAAGTTAGGAGGTAACCACCTGAAGACATTATTCATGACGGCTAAAAGCCTTAATCCAGCAGATCCTGGTAATAGCAAGAGCTTGAAAGTACTTGTCACTGGTGTTAAAGCGAATGATGCTTTCGGAATTACCACATCACCAGCCCTTCCATTGCTCATTCTCCATGATCCTCCAGGCGATGAGAGTTTTGTAGAATATACCAGTGAAGAAACCTTCGAAGTAGCTACCAGAACATATTCCAAATCGACAGATGAAGATAATATTTGGGAAAAGTTAAAGCTAGGTGTTGATATTGGCAATACGGTCCAAGTCTTTGGAGTGGGCATCAGTTTGCAGACAGAGATATGGGGACAGGGAGGTGCAGATTTTACGGTTTCCGAAACTCAAGTCTCTAGCGAGGAGAGTATCCTCTCGTTGACCAGGTCGACGACTTATTCTACCTCCACACTTGATGACTTTACTGGAGAGCAGGGAGATGTATTTATTGGAATGGCTATAAATTATAAATACTCATCAGCGACTAAGCTCTTCTTAGATGAGAACTGTCAGATTAAGAAGGATATTGATAATATCGCAGACCCATTCGGTATAGAGACTAATTATGTTCTAAGTGCAAGTGCTATAGCAGATGAAATTGAAGTGTTCAAAGGACTCATAATCACTGACCCTGCAAAGGCGACATTTTATCAAAATCAAATTGATGTTTGGAATCAGTGGTTAGAACAGAACCGCGAGCGAAAAGCCCAAGCGATTGCTGACCCTAGCTTACTCCTTGGAAGTTATACTAACGATGCTGGTGCAGGTTTATCGGTCGAAACGACTTCATTTACTTCAACAAGCTCTAGCTATGAATTTGTTATGGAAATAGATACGACCATCACTGGGGAATGGAAATCAGAGATTGCTGGAAATGGTGTTAACGGTGGCCTTTATTTTAAATTTAAAACAGAAATTGGCAAATCAGAAACAAGAGATACGCTTAGAAGGTTGACGACTAAGTTCACACTAGATGATGATGATACGGGAGATATAGTAACCACTAGAGTGTATCAAGATCCTGTCTATAAAACACCGATATTTGATGTATTCAGTGGTCGAACAAGCTGCCCATATGAACCTGGTACAACTAGAAGAGATAATTTTGAAGTAGAGCCAATCACTAACACAACAGAGCCAGACATTCCCGCTAATGGTCAAGGTATTTACAGAATCAGAATATTCAATTTCTTCAATCAGAATCGTAGATTTATAGTCAGATCAGTCGGATCCTATAATCAAGAAGGCGCCGACATCAGCATCACATCATCTTCTGGAGGCAATGCTAATAGTGCGTTTACGGTACCCGCAGATGGATCAATCGATGTCACCATTTCAGTCAGTAAAGAATCAAGTTCGCCAATATTCAGCTATACAGGTTTAAGAATCGAAGTTTTGCCAGAATGCCAAGCAGATGATGAAAATTTCATTACACCTGATGAGACATTGGCTCAATATGTAGATCTGAATGCCTTCTTTCAGACGACATGTAGTGACATAAATATTGGAAGTCCTGATCCTAATCGTGTTATAAAAATAGCAGATAACAATACTATTAATTTACTCATCGACTCTTATGACAAGCCAAGCTTAGATAGAGTTGTATTAGAATACACGAAAGCAGGTGCAGGAGCTTGGAATTCTTCAGCTGAAATAGATTTTGAGAAAGATTCATTATCTGGTCTTCCTTCTGGTAAGCTGACTACTTGGAATACAGATGAGTTAGTGGATGATGGACCATATGATATAAGATTAAAAGTAATCTGCGGCACCACCATTAATTATTCTATGATTGTCCCTATACTTATGGATAGAACAAAACCAGAAGCATTTGGTATCCCTGGACCAATAGATGATGATTACGATATCAGCCTCAATGATGAGATATATGTGAACTTTAATGAGGAAGTGAGATTAATTAATCCAAACCAAAATAATCAAGCACAGATTATTAATATGCTTACAGGTGAAGTTGAGCCAGCTAGTGTAACATTGTTTGGCAATCAAGTCAAAGTTACCCCTACTACTTCATTAGCACCATCGTTCTATAGAGTAATTCTTGAAGGCATTGAGGATGTGAACGATAATCCTGCAAACACTTATAAGTGGGTTTTTAGTGTAGGTGATGTAGATATTCAAAAAGCCTTTTGCTTAAATCTACTTGACATATCCAATAATAATGAAAATCAAGATGCAATCAATATTGATAATTACAGAGCTATTATCATCAGCTCAAATGGACAATTACCAAAATTTGGCGCTACTACTTACACGGCACAAACAGAGATAGAACTTACTGAAGGTTTTGAAGTACAAGCAGGTGGTGTCTTTTTAGCAGAGATAGATGCCTGTGTAGTGCCAGAGCCATGTGGCACTATTGTCTCATCTTTAGGCACAGCAGACGCGCCTTCAGATGGCTTGCGATGGGATATTTCAGAAGATGCAACGTGTGTAACTTCTATTTTAAGTAGCCCCGGCAACCCAAATAATGCTGATATAGAAGTAGATGTCAATAATTTTGTTAATCCTGAGGACCCGTCCCATGTGAATGTTAGTCTTGAATTAAATATGCCAAGTGGAGCAACAGTTAGAAGAAATGTTGTTCTGGATAGCAATGGTCATATTGAAAATATGGGAATCTACACAGCAGCTAATGGTAAGCAATATCAGATTGAGATTGAGCTTATTTATTATGGTAATAGACTTGTTGAAGCTATCATCAGTATGGAAGTTATTATAAGTACTTAAGGTATTCTATTAATAAAATTTAGATGTTTATGAGACTGCTGGCTTTTGCCGGCGGTCTTTTTTTAATTCGGTATATTAATTAGAAAATGAGGGCCTCCTATCCTTCACTGAAGAGAAGGTTCCTTCTTTTCAAAACAAGATTTAATTGCTTTCATCCTGCTATACAGCGGGATCAGTCAGCTGGATCACAAGGGCGGCAGGCAACTACGTAAAGAAAGAGTCAAATGTTCACCCCAATTTTAATATTAGCGAATGCGATGTCCCCCTTGAGATCAAGGGGGGACATTTTTATTCTGGATAAAAATGCTTTTGTATTAATTAAGAGCCCTTTTTAATGAAGGACGGTTCCCCTTGTGACCAAGGGGAATACAAGGGGTTAGATTGCACGTTGTCTCGTTTTTGTAGAGCGATTTAAACCCCCTGTTTCCCCCTTAAATTTAAGGGGGAAACTACCTTTTTGGCACCGAGGGAATTTTTGGTATTAATCTATAGCGTCATTCTGTCCGCCAGCTGGCGGATCAGAATCTGGCATTTTGCGAAAAGTAGAATTAGCTATCCCACAGCAGCCAGACCCTGAAATAAGTTCAGGGTGACTTGTTACTTTTTATTTTAGAATCTGGCCTTGGAACACCTCCTCATTAATTATTCGTAATATCCATCAGTCCGGCCACTTGAGTCTCTATCCCCGCACCAAGCTGCACATCCAGCGTCTTACCAAGGCCTTCGTTGCCACCAAAAATTTGCACATCATGTGGGGATGGGAGGTCTTCTTTGAATTGGTAATGTGTTTCGTTGTTGCTTTGGGATGAAGCATGGCAACTGAATGCTATGCAAAGTATGACTAAGCAGAAATGAAGAAAGTCAGTATGTAATCTATTAAGAGAAATGAGATTTTATTTATGTGAGTTATGATCTATAAACACTTCTATACTCTGAATTCATTTGTTTGAGCTGTGGCATGAATCAAGCTAAGTTTATTTCATGTGCTATCACAGATTGCGCCAAGAATTAAAACAGAAATATTCTTTGAGAAGTTAGGTATTGCTATTGGCAGTCTTGGATGACTGCCGTGAATAGACTGCCAAGTGGATTATTGAAGCCTGCTAGCAGGTCTATTGTGTGGCCAGCCTGATAAGTAATATTATCTCCAACTGAAATAGTAGCATCAGATTTTATCTGATTAGATGTTTGGAATAGCTGCGGTTGATTATTCATTAGTACATTAATATCATCAGTCGCAATACACAGTATAGGTTTACATTCTTTCACAGTCAGGTGAATATTGAATGCATCTGCATCCCAATTAGAATCTTCGACAATGACCCTGATTGAACTCGAACCGGATTTTATTGGTGTGATCTTGAGTGTGACCTGATTACCAGTTTGTGTAAGCGTTAAGAACTCGTCTAATTGTGGAACAACTAATATATTACTTGAAGTTGCTTCGACTTGTAGGTCGCTCGGCTGATCTTCTAAATCTGCAATAGTAAATACGATTGGAATCGATTGTCCAGCTTGTGACGGATAACCCAGAAATAGACAGAGGTCTCCACCCATGGTAGATTCATTCTCCAGCATGACGGTGTTGCTTGATGATAATGCAATAATCGGATCTGTCTGAGCTAATGAGCTTGATACAACAATAAAGAAAAGTGTAGTAGTGTATAATATGTATCTAATTATCACAGTCTTTAATTTCAGCTAAAAATAGTCCCCTTCTGACCACTTCAAATCCAGGATTTAATTCAATTGAATTACCTGCATTGAATACAATGTTATCGTTGAATCTGACGATTGGACCATTAGCACTATTTGCAGGTATTCCACTCGTTTCTATCAGGTTGGCAGCTTGAAAAACATTATAATTAAAATGAAATGCATTAATTGGAGGATTGATAGCATCGATATCTGTCTGATCTATTGTAAGGACATCTTGACATTCTTTGACAGTCAGATCGATGTAATAATTCATTGTGTTTTTATCCTTATCCTTAAGAGAGATGACTATGTCCGTTAAGCCTGTAGAAAAAGGATTAATCATGATATTGAGATTTGCTTCATTAGGATTAGACGCTGATACGGTGTATGTGATCTTTAAAAATTCTATGAGTATGGGGACGACATTAGTGTTACTGGATGTGACAGTAGCTGATATCATATTAGCTGGTGTATCTGCATCAGTAACTGTAAAGTTAATGCCCTGAGACCTGACTGCTTGCGATGGATCTCCCATAAATATGCACAGGTCACCGCCCCATGCATCTGCATTCTGGATAGATGTATCATTAGAGTTTAGAGTAATAACTGGTGCATCTCCAGTGAGGACGACTTGTCCCTCTAATGAAAAGCAAATAGAAAGGTAAAAGGTCAATATCAAAATCAGGTCGTTCATGGGTCTGGTTTTATTTAAGAGCAAAGTAGTATTTTGATTGAATACAACAAATTTTTTGAACATAAAAATGCTATAATGTCTTGATAATCAATATATTATAATCGTATCTATATGTTTTCTATCAATGTATAATTAGCAAATGCTTAGCCATATACACATGGCACAGATTGGGGATATATTTTGTACCATAAATTAGAAAGAGCGGATGTAATGGATAACTTAATGAAGTATACCGATGCTATTTTATGCCGATAGCTATCGGTAGGAAAACAGATCGAGTATAGTACCCGAAAGAAATAGGTTTACTGGTTTAAAAGGCCCAAACCATTTTTGCTTCGGTATATATTAGCATCTGCTTTCCAATAGCTATCTGTTTTGCTGGATCATCGTCAGTGTATTAATCTTTGATTAATTTTAGCAGCATAATGTCCAGTTTTAGCCAAAATAAAATCTCCTTCATCACGCTGATGCTGATCTACGCATTTATGCTGACAGTCGCATTCTTTTATTACCCTAAGTGGACTAAGGGAGGCACAGAAGCTACCATTAGCTGGGATGTATCTGGTTATTATATGTATCTGCCGGCTACATTTATTTATGGAGATCTGAAGCAGTGTGCATTTCATAAAGATATTCTGGATCATTATCGGCCTACGCCTGACTTCCAGCAAGCATTCAGGCACGCATCAGGTAACTATGTTATGAAATACCCTGTAGGGCAAGCGATACAGTTCGCTCCATTATTCGCGATAGCACACATATATGCAGGCCAATCTTCCGTCTATCCTGCGGATGGTTTCTCTCGTCCTTATCAAATTGCTGTCGCTATGACGAGTCTTTTATTTATGCTGCTGGGTTTATGGTTTTTAAGATTATCCTTGGTAGAATATTATGGTGATTCTGTCACGGCTTGGACGCTGATTGGGATTGCGCTTGGATCTAATTATTTTGACTATTCAGCGATTACAGGATCCATGACGCACAATCATCTGTTTGCTTGGTATGCGCTGCTGATTTATATGACAATCCAATTCTATAAGAAGCCGACGAGTCAGAAAGCTGTCATCATAGGTAGCGTTATTGGTATAGCAGCATTGACGAGACCGACTGAGATCATCTCTTGCTTGATTCCTTTATGCTGGGGAGTGTCATTGTTCAGCACCGCCTCTATTGTGGATCGCTTTGTGTTAATCAAAGATCATTGGAGGAAGTATTTTATGGCTACCCTAACTTGTCTAGCCATAGGAAGCATCCAAATGATTTATTGGAAATATGCATCGGGTGATTGGGTCGTCTATAGTTATGAAGATCAAGGATTCAGCTGGCTCAGGCCTCATATCTGGGATGGGATGATGAGTTATAGAAGTGGTTGGCTGGTGTATTCTCCATTGATGATATTGAGTGTGATCGGAATGTACTTCATAGTAAAGGATAAAAGGGATTTTAGCTTAGCAGTACTTTTATTTTCATTGCTATTTATTTACATCGCTTTTGCCTGGGATATCTGGTGGTATGGTGGGGCATTAGGTCAGCGAGCTATGGTACAGGCCTATCCCGTTTTGGCATTTCCATTTGCTAGCGTCGTGAGCCAGATCATCAATGGTCGTCTTAAGTATTTCGCTACGATCATATTTGCTGGAGGCATATACCTCAATCTATGGTTTACTCATCAAGCTCACTTAGGTGGATTATTGAAAGCTGGACACATGACGAAAGCTTATTTCTGGAAGACTTTGGGTAGATATGAAGTAGAGCCTGAGGCGATTAAGTTATTAGATACGACTGATGAATTCACAGGGGAGCGACAGGATGTTAAGCTGATTTACGAAAATGATTTTTCTAAGTTATCAGCCGACTCAGAGAATCAAAAAATACCTGACTTAAAATCAGGCACTGTACGATTAGATTCAGATCATCAATATTCATCTAAATGGAGCATTGACCTATCATCTGAAAGTGGCGAATGGGTGAGGGCTCAAGTCGATGTGACACTGACTAACAAAGAGTGGGAAATTTGGAAGATGACGCAATTCATTGTGAGCTTCAGCAAAAGTGAAGAAGAACTAAAAACGAGAATGATTAGGATTCAGAGATTGGTGAATGCAAATGGCAAGACGACCATATTTTTTGATACAAAGATTCCAGAAGAGGGCGCAGATCAGTTAATTATTTACTTTTGGCACTCGAATAGTACTATACCAGTCATACTGGATAATCTTAGAATAGAAATATTTAATGAGTAAACTATCCATCATCATTCCTGCATACAATGAAGAAGCGACGATTGCGCTTCTGCTGAAAAAAGTACTTGCCGTAGATCTGATTGGAGGCATAGGGAAAGAGATCGTCATCATCAATGATGCATCTCAGGATAGGACTTTACAGTGTGCGGAGGACTTCGCCAAAGCTCACCCCGCAGAAGATATCAGTATCCTCAATCAGGATAAGAATATGGGTAAGGGCGCTGCACTACAGCGAGGCTTCAGAGAGTCGACCGGTGACTATGTCATCATCCAAGACGCCGATCTGGAGTATGACCCGGAAGAACTCAATACTTTATTAGGACCTATCGTAGAGGGTGTTGCGGATGTCGTCTATGGTTCGAGATTTATGGGTGCTGGTCCACACCGAGTCTTGTTCTTTCGTCATTACTTGGGTAATAAATTTCTGACTTTCTTATCTAATCTTTTTACAAATATAAATTTGACAGACATGGAGACTTGTTACAAAATGATGGCAAGGCATGTGGTCGATCAGATACAGCTCAAGGAGAAACGTTTTGGTATAGAGCCAGAGATGACGGCTAAAATATCAAAGATCAAGGGTGTCAGAATCTATGAAGTGGGGATCTCTTACTTTGGTCGGACGTATGAAGAAGGGAAAAAGATTGGCTGGAAGGATGGGGTGAGGGCGATCTATTGTATCATTCGGTATAATGTGTTTTCGTAGGTATTCTTCAAGTATAGCTTTATCTGATAGGAATTATATTTTTTGTGAGATCCGATCCTATTGATTTCATAACTCACTTCCTTCGCCACAGTATCGCATCAGTAGCAGACCTTTCTAACATTTTATATTTTTCATTGAGCTGATTGACCTCCTGACCTGTACTGATGAAGTAATCATAGTATGTGGTCGTGTCGAGATCTTTCTGATAAGGTTGTAGATCGATATGATCCCAGTCAGATGTCTGAGTATAATAGTAAAGTGTAGGGTGGAATAGCCAGTGACATCCGATGGTGATCTCTTCATTCTGATGAGCTTGCTGAATGGTGTAGATGTATTGTTCAGTATGTGACTCGTACCACCATTCTCTGGTATAATCTATATTTATCGTATTAATAAAGTGTAGGGCTGACAGAAATAAGATGCCTATACCTACTGCTGTCGACTTTATGGAAGAGGAAACTATATCTACCGCAGAACCAAGAAGCACTGCGACCATCGGTACGATAAAAATACTTTTCCGATTGATTGGATATTCGCTACCCAGTATCATATGAGAAAGGATAAGTCCTAATACCAAGAAGAGAAATGAGCTGGCGAAGAAAACTGGTATCTGACTAAAATTTTCACGCTTGTTCTCAAGAATATATTTCCGTAGAAGAATGATGATACTCCCGAAAAGGACAACCATGATAAGCCAAGCAAATATTGAAAAACTATGTTCACCTACGTAAGCCTTTCCCATCAATGAATCTTGAATTAGTGTAGTCCAAGAATTAAATAATTGTTGATTACCATATGCTAATTCGCCATTCTGTGACAGAGCTTTGATCGGCGTATAGAGCACTAATGCAGAAAGAAATAGAGAGAAGATTGATATTGTTATACTCGCCTTCGATCTTACCATTCCATAACTATAAATGTTGATCAAGATAATACTTATTGCAAATGCAGGTATTAGAATAGCATTAGACAAAATGGCTAAAGAAGATAGTAACAGGCAGCCAAAAGCCAACATCAAGTAAGATGACTTCCTGTTTTTCAGAAAAGTAGCAAAAGTGAGCATAGCTGCACTCATAAATGCAAGCGAGAGCCCATATCCTCTACAAAGACTAAAGAAATCGAATATATATGGATTCAAGATGGATAGTGATAGGAATACTATCTGCGCGCTGATGGATCTAAAAGCGATCTGACTCAGAGAAAAACAACAAAACCCATAGAGCAACCAAGAAAGTACATTCGGTAATCTGATGGAGAAATCACTGAATCCCAAAATTTGCTCCGATATTTGAAACAAAAAAGTATTGAGCAGATGATTATTAGCTGAGGTCCATACCGAAGTATCATATAAGAATGGAAAGACAGACTGATCATGCCAGAAGAGGTATGTCCCACTCTCGTCATGAGTCATAGATAGATGCATAGCTCTGTAAATACAAAGCATGAAGAGCAAGGCAATCAATGCTCCAAATAAATATTTGATATGAATTTGCTTCATTCTAATACTGAAAACCAAAGATCAACATATTTAGTGTTTCTCCTTTGTAACTATCTTAACTAATAAATAACTCAAGATGATTTCGAAATCTACAAGAGAGCTTGTACATTAAGGTCAATAAGTAATATATGTATAAACTGACAGGATTCTTTCTTCTGCTTATGATTAGCATGACTTCTTATGCTCAGGATAAGGAGATTCAATATAGATCAGATATTGTTAACGCATTTGATCACGCTCGAATAGAGAATAAAAATGTGTTTCTCTATTTCTATGTGGATGACTGTGAAGCATGTGATTATCTCGATGACGAGATGTATAACCGGTCTATAGCTAATCTATATAATGAGTCTTACCTGAATTATAAGCTTAATGCCTCCACAAGTGGTAAAAACCTTGCTGAATATTATGAGGTGTATACATTCCCTACACTGTTGTACATTGACAATTATGGTGATCCTCTTTATAGAGCTAAAGGATATAAAGATGGAGAAGATATCTTTCAAATTGGAAAGCTAGCCAGACGTTCTAATCGAGATATTAAGAAGACGATGGAGAATAAATATAAGGATGATCCATCTGATATGGATCATCTTTTAGAGTATGTAGAATACCAAGCTCTCCAAGGAAAGTATAAAAAATCTGAAAAACTACTGAAAGAATACTTAGAACAAAGAAGTAAAACAGATGATGCAACCTGGATGAATGCTGTATTAGACTATGCTAGCAATTATGATTCTTATGCCAATGAAATATTGATCTTAGAGAAGGACAAGTTTATTGCTAACTACGGTCAGAAAATTGTAGATGAGACCATCATGTACTCTATCTTTACTAATCTGCAAGAGAATGAATATTCGAGTAGAGCCGTAAAGTTTAGAAGCCGATTTAATGAAAGTGTGAAAGAAGCTGGATACGATATCAGCAGTCCAGAAGTGACTGTGTTCTTAGCTACGCTTTTTTATGATCAGAATTTCACTAATTATTATAACACATCTGAAATAGCTAAGCTAAAGCATGATTATGGAACAAGAATAGTTAAGATAAAAGAAAAAAGTATTCCACACGATCTCATGATAGCCGTTGGTGTACACCTCATAACGAAATCAAGAGACCCAGTTATCCTTAAGAACCTTTACGGTCGACTGGAAAAAAACATTCAGGAGAAACCTCATTATTCGCTTCTGGACTTGCAGTCTGTTGTGCTCTATCTGCTCGATGATAAAGACGCTTCCGTGACTAAGATTACTGAGGCCAGAGAACTAGCCATGAAGCAAAATAATCCAAATTTTAAACCCAGTATCAATCAGTTCAGAAGACTGGGTATTATAGATTGATAATAAATTTTTAGAGTAAGTGATATGGGATAGATTACCACTTGCAGACTACTTTCCCCATAGACTGCCTCGACTCGAGATATTGATGAGCTTCAGAGATATGATCTGCTGAGAATACCTTACCTACTAATGGCTTTATGACACCAGCTTCCCATAGTTTAATGACTTCAGTCAGACAATGCTTAAATATATTAGGGCGGTGATCTGCGACTCTCATCATATTTACGCCTATGATTCCTTTAGAAGCCATGACCAGTTGGATCGGAGAGAATATACCAAATCCAGTCGCTAGAGCTAGTGTGGTGAGGATATTAGATTTTCCATTTTTTATTTGACTGGCAGCACCAATAAAGATGATTTTTCCGCTTGGTGTTAATAATTTGTATGCCTTTTTAAATGTCTTACCTCCAATACTATCAAATACATAATCGACACCAGGATAATCATTCAGTTCCTTTCTGATTTCCTCGACAAAGTCTTTTTTAGTATAGTCAATAGGGTGATCTACACCGAGTTGTCTGAGGTATTCTTGTTTTTTAGATGATGCCGTACCGAAGATGATACACCCTTTTTCCTTTGCCATCTGGACCATGATAGATCCGACACCGCCTGCTGCTGCCTGTATTAAGATTCGATCACCTGAGTGGAGCGTCGCACATTCCTCCAGACAGTAATATGCAGTACAGGCTTGAGTCGCTAGTGCTGTAGCGGTCTCAAAGTCTAAATCATCAGATATCGCACTGACACCTTCCTGCATAGTACATGCATATTCAGCATAACCTCCGAACTTAGTCAGTGCTGTGACTCTCTGACCGATCTGATATTCTTTCACATCTGTGCCTAAGCTGTGTATTGTACCTGCTACATCATAGCCCAAGACATATGGAACTGGTGGAGCTTCTTGATAGATGCCTTGACGGGCCATGACATCAGCAAAATTTAATCCAAAACTATGGACTTTGATACAAATTTCATTTGATTGTGGATCAGGAATATTATCGTCTTTGAATGTGAATGCCTTCTGGGCATCTCCAGTTTTAGTGATATAGATGGCTTTCATTGTGTTTTTATTTATCAGTAGATTGAAGATGACTATTATATTCTTAATTTGATACTCAGAAGGAGAAAATTAATGTTAGAATATGGAAGTCGCTCAACGACCTATTGTTAATGATTTTGTTTCATTTCTGCTTGCCGAGAGGCAGATTGATCTTCAGCACTTTTGCTTTTTCTCGATGATTAGCTATGGCTATTCATGGAGAAAAGAGGATCGTTCTGATAGTCAAGAGAATACTAACTAATTTAACATTGGTTTTTAAATGACATTTAGTAAATGTGAGTTCTCTCAGTAATACAATAGATTCATGGAAGTAGTAAAAATTGGTATCATAGGCTTGGGTAGATTAGGTAAACGATATGCTGAGATCATCAATAAGCGAATTAAGAATGCTGAGATAACCGCTGTGTGCAGCATAGTTGCCGATGAGCTTGATTATGCTAAATATAAGCTCGGGGTATCATATGTTTTCTCTAATCATAATCAAATGCTAGAGATCAATGAACTGGATGCAGTGATGGTCTTAAGCTCTACACAGGAGCATGCTCGACATATGATAGATACCATTAATGCTGGTCTTCATGTATTCTGTGAGAAGCCTTTAGCTTTAAGTGTAGATGACTGTCTTCAGGTGATTAAGGTGGCTGGGTCGAAGCCCAGTCAGCTATCTGTGGTGGGCTTTGTCAGAAGATTTGATAAGAGTTACCTATATGCTAAGGAGAAAATAGCTGAGGGTCTGATCGGAACTCCATTTTTATTTAAGTCTCAGACAGTCGATAAGGATAATGCGATGTCATTCCAAAAAAACTACGTCCAGCAGAGTGGAGGTATATTTTTAGATTATAATGTACATGATATTGATCTGGCCAGATGGTTTTTAGGTTCAGAATTTCGAAAAGTATATGCGATGGGAGGTTCATTCAAACATCAAGTATTTGCCGATATGGGCGATGCTGATAATGTTATGACTGTCGCTCAGATGGATAATAATACCATGTGTCATATCATGGCATCTAGAACAGCCACTCATGGGCATGATACATATTCAGAAATCACAGGTACTGAAGGGACACTAAGGATAGGCAGACCTGCTGGTAAAACCATGGTCGAAATATATGATAAGCATGGTGCAAGGAAAGAAATCATAGATAATTTTTATGAAAGATTTGAAGATGCATTTGTGTCTCAGATAGAAAGCTTTATAGATAATGTACAGCAAGGCAATAAGATGAGCGTATCTCTCAGAGACTCGCTAGAAGCTACAAGAGTCGGAGTCGCCATGACTAAGTCTTTTATGCTGGCCAAAGAAGTTACTATAGAAAGATGAGAGATGAGAGATGAGAGATGAGAGATGAGAGATGAGAGATGAGAGATGAGACGAAGCGGAGATGAAACGAAACGGAGATTCTATACTGCACCAAGTGAACGTCGTGAAAGGTGATACACTATACCTGAGATCTCGTGCCTACTTAATCTATTACCTGAAGCCAAAACTACAATTTACACTGTACGAAAATGCATAGCTTCATTCTTAGATGTTAACCATAGGAAACATAATTTAGCTTTAATTGCTAATGAAGTGATAGGCGTTAGACTGCTGCAAAAAAAAAGCACCAATGAACTAAATCAATGATGCTTTTAAGATTTTTATATCAGATAGATTAGAATCTTTCTGTAGCTAATTCTAATTCTTTCGTTTTGATGACACTAACGCCGAAGATCATGAATAACAGTGCTAATGATATCAATCCCCATTCACCCATAGTAGGAATAGTATTCTCTACTGGTGGGTTAATGACTTCAGGTTCATCAGGTGTATCAGGTGTTGTAGGTTGATCTCCTGGTCCTGGACCATCTGGATCAATTTCTCCACCAGTGTCTACTGAAGGGCCTCCAGAAGAACTACCTGGACACAGCGTTTCTCCACATATAGTTCTATTTATTGTTGTATGGTATTCATTTACATACTCAGCCCATACCACAGATCTTTCATCACAACTTATTGCTATCGAGTTTTGGTAAAGATTGACACCAGTAGATACTGTCTGAGTTTCACCAGTTGTATAGTTATATACATCTACATTACCGTTAGGATCTACCCACACGACTGAATTTCCTGTTTCACTAAGGCTTGTCGATAAGACTGTTTCAAAATCAGAGCTTACTTCATATTCGCCTAGCTGATTGACAACTTCATCTGCGTAAGTATATATAGTCACAAGACCTGATCCATTCACATTTTTCTGATAATTAGACCAGCTGATCATACTTCCATCCATACTGACATAAGGATTTCTGTGGCTTCCAGGCATGTTTTTTGTTACTTTGATGATTTGACCATCCACGTACTTATATATCTGATCATATTTATTGCTGTCCTTACCTATCCATACAATAACATTTCCATCACTACTCATCACTTGAGCAAAGCTTTTTATACTTTGGTTAGGTCTAGAAATATTTGTAATAATTTCATTCTCATACTTATAGATTTGGTATGTGTTAGTGGTGTTATCAAAACCCATCCATGACACCACGGAACAATCTGCACTAATTTGAGGGGTAGAATTTCTTGTTGATTCCTGTGTAGAAATTTGCTTGGTTATACCTGTGCTTTTAGTAAACATAAAGATATGTTCCACTCCACTTAAGTTTCCTCTCCATATGACAACATCACCATTATTACATACTACAGGATTATTATTATTTTCTGCTATAGACTCAATTTTTACTTGTCCTTCAGCATCCGTATAGTAATATATGTCCTGCTTTCCTAAAGAAATATTTGAAGGATTATCAGGTACAACTATAGTTGCAAACCCTGACCATACTACTGTCGAACCGTCAGCACTGATTTGAGGATTAATGTTGATTACTGTTTCTGTCGAGATTAAGTGAGTTTCCCCTTCACAATCTGCTAAAAATATTAAGTTGGAAATGCCGTCATTACCTCTCCAAACAATCTTTTCTCCATCACAACTTAATTGTGGAGTAATATTTCGATTACTGTTATTTACAATAACTTCTTCTTGAGTGGTAAAGCATTCTGACTGAGCTATGCTCGAAAACGTGCTGGCAAAAATCAGGACAATAGCTGGTACGAATTTATTTAAATTCATTCTCATGGAGGTTAAAATGTTGATTAACAGCTTATTAAGCTGATAAAAATAATAGTTTAAGTCAGTTACTTATACTTAAAATTTCCTTGAAATTACTTCAAAGGTCATTTATTTCATAAAGGTGACAATAATTATGCGGATAACCAAGCTTTCTGGGCAAGGGTAAACACCTATTTTGACTCCAAAAGTCGCCAAAAGTTACTCTTATCTGATTGATTTACTGCGATTTAAATATTTAAGTGACACATATACATCATATTTTAATAAATACTAATATGATTTCCCAGTAAACGGGCTGATCCTTGGAGTTGGATTGCCAGAAATCCTTCTCCATGTCACCATTTGGCAGATATGATGTACCGCATCTGTTAATGGACCATTGATTAAATACCAAAATGGATATGATTTGCTGGTTCTATTCAGCGTCACTTCCATTTTTTGTAGATCAGAATCATCAATATCTGAAAAATGAGATTGAATGTCATCGCAATATTTTTGGAATCTCACGCTTGTAGTCTTCAAATCTTACTGGTTTAGAAGCTGAATTTCGTTCAATCATTAGTGTAAAAGCAACCCATCTCAAGGGTTACCAGATATGAGCCTATAATTCGAGAAAGCTCGTACTCCCTTCCACAGGACGAAAGTCTATCTCTATTTGAGTCAGATCAAGTACTGCTATCTGGTACCTGATTCTAATCGAGTCCGTCAGTCGAGCTAAGACTTTTGCCGTAGAAATATTTTCAGAAGGGTTTTTGATATTTATATCATTCATTGATTCATTCATTCATTCATTCATTCATTCATTCATTCATTGATTCATTCATTCATTCATTCATTCATTCATTCATTCATTCATTCATTCATTCATTCATTCATTCATTCATTCATTCATTCATTCATTCATTCATTCATTACTTATTGATTATGGGAAACCTGAGCCCTCCATCCAAATACTTGCCTCATCTTATAATAGACGTCAGTATTTTCATAAATGCCTGAGAATAACTCAGCACCAGGTCCATAAGCAAATACAGGAATCATAGTACCTGTATGATAGTCAGAAGTAAATGCGCCGGAAATACTGTCCATTGTAGATTCTTGCTGGATAGCGAAGCCGCCTGTCTCATGATCTGCAGTGACGACGACGAGTGTCTCTCCATCCTGCTCAGCATAGGCAAGTGCAGAAGCGATCACCTCATTAAACTCTAAAAATTCTGATATAATATACTCGGTGTTATTAGCATGACCTCCCCAATCGATTTGAGATCCTTCTATCATAACGAAAAATCCTTTATCTGATCGTGCTTTTAGAAAAGGATAAGACTTATTGGATGCACCTATTAGATAATCTCGACCCATAGATGCTGGTATTGGCTCCTCATCAGCTGTGAAATAGCCAAAATTAGAGGTGGTATCAGGGATCAAATTATTAAAATCACTTTTAAAATAATCAGATACCATATAGCCCTTAGCCTCTAATTCTTTTACGAGATTCCTGTCATCATCATCTCTTCTGTTAAAATATTTTAAGCCACCACCGACGAAGTAGTCGACCTCTGTCTTCAGAAAATCTGTCGCTATATCTTCATAGTTTTTCCGATACTCATTATGAGCTATGAAGCATGCAGGTGTCGCATGGACGATGGAAGAACTAGCGACTAGACCTGTAGCCAGGCCGTTCTTTTCCGCTTCTTCCAGAATGGTAGGAATGGAATTCTTATTCACGTCTACAGCAATAGCACCATTATATGTCTTCTGACCACAGGCAAATGCAGTCGCTGCTGCTGCAGAATCTGTGATTAACTTATTAGAGGCGTAAGGTTTGTGGAGGCCTATGACTGAGAATGATTCTAATGCAGATGTATTACCATTGGCGTATGTACCAGCTGATAATTGCCCTAAGCCCATTCCATCCCCTATTAAGAAGATGATATTTTTTGCCAAGGGTTCTAGTCCTGGTACAGTGACAGCTGCTGATTCCTTTTGATCAGTGATATACTTATTAGAGCATCCAGCTAATATGAGCAACTGCAGAATAAGGACAAGGCATAAGTGATTTATTCGCATAGTAGTTATGTTATGTCTGAGGTGTTATCTTTCTGTATGACTAGTGTATTGGCTAATATATCATGTAGCGTCTGCTTTCGTTTTGTGAATAGACATATGAAATAGCCGATAAAAAGTATCATCTGGGATATGATCTTACCTGTATTTCTGATGATAGCTTGCCATAAAGTGAGTGATTTGCCTGCTTGATCTGTCACGATGATTTTCATCAGTTGTTTGCCCGGCGTCGCTTGCTTGTCTGATGACTCGAAGTGTGCGAAGTACAGAATATTCAATCCAGTAATCGTCATATTATAGGCTCGGAGTGATCCAGGATCATTTTGATATTTAGTCATGAATTCTTGTATGGTCATACCACTCATGTCTGGTAGAAGTTGTAAACCTACCAACTGAAGTAGTATCGCTAACAACATCAGTCCAATAATAAATATAATCATATCTATGATTATAGCAATCATTCTCTGACTGAAAGTTGCGTATGAAAATATCGTAGAATCCATGAAGTCCCAAAATATAAAGGACTAATGAAAAAGCAGTTCTTATCGAGTCTTTTTATAGAATTATAACATTAATCAAAGGAGGTGTTTTCTACATTCTACTCTGGATATTCATGCTCATGCCATGCTTAGGTCTGAGCGTTATCAGCGGTTCTAACTCTACTTTCTGGCCATCTAATAAGCTAAAGTCAAACTGCTTTATCAAATGATATAAAGCGAGCTGCATCTCTGTCCAAGCGAATTGTTGACCGATGCATAGCCGAGGCCCTCCACCAAATGGGAAATAAGCAAAGGCTGGAATTGACTTTAGATTCTCTTTAGTAAATCTATCGGGATCCACATGAGAAGGCTGATCCCACAGGTCTTCTGAATGGTGAGCACCATATATGTAAATGCCTATGATTTCACCTTTATATATTTTGATGCCATTCACTTCATCATCTTCTAATGCGATTCTATCAGTGATCCATGCAGGAGGAAATAAGCGCATGGATTCTGATAGTACTTGTTTACCGTAAGCTAACTGAGATATGTGCTCGAATGCAGGTTCGCTGGGAAGGTCTACCTTTCTAATCTCGTCCTGTAGTTTCTTCAATATATGTGGATGCTGATCCAGCATATACAATGTCCAGGTCAATGCATTGGCAGTCGTCTCATGACCTGCTGCGAAAATGATTAAAATCTCATCTAAAATCTGGGTTGTATTCATTGCCTCTCCCGTATCCTCATATGTAGATGACAGGAGCATATCCAATAAATCGTCATGCTCTTCACTTGACTTTTTGCGAGTCTCGATAAGATCTCTAAGTAGTTCTCTGCCTTTTCTGACAGATTCATCATATACACTTTGCTCCCCGGTTAATTTTCTCCACCACTTAAACATGGGCTGTCTGATATCCTTGATTACTGCGACCTGCGAAGTCATAACTGCATCTCCCAGAATACTCAGCTGTTCTTCAGAAATACTGCCGCTAAATAAAGATCTGGATACAACCTTGAGTGTGAGATTTACCATATCTATAGTGATGTCTATGGTAGATCCACTTTTAGAAGTCAGCTGCGATATATGTTTGATGACTTCATCATTCATTAATGCGACTATAGATTTAAGTTTTTGCTTATGGAAGCCTGGCTGAATTAATCTACGCTGCCTGAGCCAATAATCTCCATCAGTAGTCAGTAGGCCATAACCTGCATATCTGGCGAGTCCTTCTGTTTGAATTTTTGACTTATGATAGTTTTTATGATTTTTCTGAAGTACATGCTGAATGATCTGCGGATCCTGAGTCATCAGCGATCTATTGATACCTCCCAAGTGGACTCTATAGCTGGGTTGACCGACTTCTTTTATAGTATCATTAATCAGTGGAATAGGATTGTCTAAGAATTTGAAGACATTCAGAAGGGTCTTCCATCTGGAGACAGTATGGACTTTATAACTCATGTATTACAGTGTAGAGTTGAAACGTAATTTACTGTATGATAGTTGACCTTTTACTAATATTAATACCGCATATTGGTTATCCTTAATATTGCATAGCTAATCATTCTGTACTTGTTTTAAATTAATGACTATCCTGAACTATTTCCGCCTTGTTAATAGTAGTTAGAGCATTATATGTGTTTGAATACAGAATATAGATACATAATTTCATCTTCTGGTGGCTTGCTGCTGTATCAAATTTAAAGTGGGATTACGAAAAAGGGCAGAATATAGCTCTGCCCTTGTATTGATTTTATAATTACACTACTTCAAATAATCCTGCAGCTCCCATACCGCCACCGACACACATAGTGACGACGACATATTTGACACCTCTTCTCTTGCCTTCTATGAGTGCATGACCTACCATTCTGGAGCCTGTCATTCCATAAGGATGACCTATAGAGATGGCTCCACCATTGACATTTAAGATGTCATTATTGATACCCAATTTTTCTCGACAATAGACGACTTGCACTGCGAATGCTTCGTTGAGCTCCCACAGTCCTATATCGTCCATAGATACACCTGTAGCCTTCAGTAGTTTTGGAATTGCATAGACAGGTCCAATCCCCATTTCATCTGGTTCACAGCCAGCGACCGCCATGCCTCGATATATGCCGAGTGGCTCTATTCCTTTTTTCTCAGCTAGTTTACTGTCCATGACGACACACGCTGAAGCTCCGTCAGATAGCTGAGATGCATTACCAGCAGTGATTGTACCTCCTTCATTTACTAAGCGAAGACCTTGTAGCCCTTCTAGTGTTGTGCTTGGTCGATTGCCTTCATCTTTACTGATGGTGACATCTTCATATCCAGCTATTTCTCTGGTGGCTTTATCATAGATTGCTTTATTCGCAGTTACTGTGATGACTTCATCATCAAATTTTCCAGCCTCTTGTGCAGCAGCAGTTCGCATCTGGCTTTGAAATCCATATTCATCCTGTGCATCTCGGCTGATATTATATCTTTTGGCTACTATTTCGGCTGTGTTGAGCATCGGCATATAGACATCTTTATGTTTTTTGATAAGTGCTTTATCAAACATTTTATGAGTGTTCATATGCTGATTCTGCACCAGACTTATGGATTCTATACCTCCGCCTACGACGACGCTCATGCCATCAGAAATAATCTGCTTAGCGGCCGTCGCTATTGCCATTAACCCCGATGAGCACTGACGATCTATGGTCATGCCTGCGACTGTCACAGGCAGGCCACCTGACAGACCTGCTAATCTACCAATGTTAGGGTATTGAGTGCCTTGAGCCATAGCACAGCCCATGATACAATCGTCTACTTCTGATGGATCGACGCCTGATCTTTTTACTGCTTCTGCGATGGTGTACCCTGCCAGAGTAGGGGAGTTAGTATTATTAAATGCACCCTTATAAGCCTTTCCTATAGGCGTCCTAGCTGTGGATACGATGACTGCTTCTTTCATGTGATTTGATTTTTCATTTTATTAGTTATGATCAATTATTATGTAGTTTAAACCTGTCTATCTGTATTTAAATGTATGCTTCATAGGCATTTCGTTTGTATATTTTATAGCGTTATATGATCTTGAATCGTGGATTGAATATGATCTGAGATCAGTTTTGATTCTTCCATGATGATGCCTAATATACCGCCCAGTTTATAATTATCAAATCCGATGAAATATAATCCTTCGTGAGAACCATCACTAATAGCTTGTGAAGGGCATCCATACTGATCTAATAATTGATCAGCATTTTCAACAAATTCTTCTACTTTGGCTTTATATCCTGTGCACAGTATGATGGCATCGGCATTGATTTTCTCGCCATTAGTGAGCAGAGCATGATTTGTTTCTAATCGACTGATTTCAGGAATCACCTTAATTTTTCCAGCTTTAATGTTATCGACAGTTCCTATATCTACGACGGGTGTTTTTCCTGTGACTAAGAGCTGTTTAGTAGGCCCCATCTTGGGAGATTCTATCCCATACTTAGAAAGGTCACCAATGTATAACTGTCTAATCTGAGTTCCTAACCAAGTCCCTATACCAAATGGTAATCGACTCAGTTTTTTTGCCGTAACCTGTACTGGTCGACCATTAAGGTCTCTCGGTACTATATTGATAGGCCCCCTGACTGATAAATAAGTCTGGATGCCTTGCTCTGATAAGTCGAGCGCTATTTCTGCGCCTGTATTCCCCATGCCGACGACGATCACATTTTTGTCTATGTAGGGCTTATAATTTTTATACTCTCGACTGTGTATGATGTTACCATTGAAAGCATCATGATTAGCTAAGACTGGCATATGAGGGACTCGATTCACTCCCGTGGCGATCACGACTTTAGGAGCTACATACTTCTTGTCATCTTGGCTGGTTACGATCCATGATCCATTCTTAGATTTTTCAATACTTTTTACAATGACATGAAATTCAGGATTTATATTAAAATGATCTGCATAAGATTCTAAGTATGCTACCAGCTTGTCTTTCGAGACGTATAGAGGGTAATCATCTGGGAATTCCATATGTGGTAGATGGGACCACTGCTTCACAGTATGAAGATGTAGCCTATCATAGTGATTGCGCCAGCTCGAAGCCACCTGCCCAGTAGCTTCTATAATATTAAAATTTATATTATTTTTTCTTAACCGACCTGCTATCGCCAAGCCTGCTGGTCCAGCTCCTATGATTATAACTTGACTCCTCATTGTCTCTATTTTGTGATTCATTGACTGTCAGTACACAAGAAAATACCAGCACCTATGAAAATATGGTTATTTCCTCGGACGTCTTGTCAGTGATGTGGAAGTTTTATTTGACGATTCACGATTTTTCCACTCCATGCTCTATTTGGTAAACTAAGTGTTTAGGTACTTCTATTGATTTTCTCGATTTTAGATCGAATAGTACGAATTTCACACTCATGGTAGCACTTAGGGTATCTGTCTCACCATTGAACATTTCGTGAAATATGGTGATGATCTTTTTCTGACATTCATTAGTCTGACTGTGGATAATGATGATGTCATCTTCAAATACTTCTTTCATATACTGCACGTGGTGCTCTACGACAGCGACACCGATGTCGTGGTCCGCTAAGTATCTTCGGGTGAGTCCGCACTCACTTAAGAATGTGCGGCCTGCGAGCTCAAATTTGTTGATGTAGAACATGACATTCATATGACCATTAGAGTCACAGTCGTGGGTTTGCACCGCCCCCTTATAAGTTAGTACTCGATTCATAACATAGGCTTATGATAAGACTGCCTAAATTACAATAAATGATGGGAAAGAAAACTGATCAAAAACAAGAAGGGGTAGAATATTTCTATTCTACCCCTTCATAAAATAAGTGTCGGTATCTTAAAGTAGATCGGGATCACTCTGACAGCCGTATTACTGTGCAGATGATGGACATTGAATAATGATTACCCCCCTTCTAAAGCAATCTTCTTCTTTGCCGATCCATTCTTAATGACTTGCTTTTAAGACAAGTCAAAATATCAGAATGATCCAAATACTACTTTACTTTTTACTATACTCGGACTTTTAAATCAAAAAAGATAGCGGCTCATTCAGACCAAAAGGTAACTTTAAGTCATCTGAAAAACTTACTGAGCTATATACCAAACCTGAGAGGGTACTATGATCAGAATGAACCACTAATATCGAGCATAATGTAATAGAACTTTTCAATCGCTTTTGATTGATAATCCAAAGATATGATACATCTATGCTGATCATATGAAGGTAAATCCTAATTTCCTTACTAGGGGAAACCCTTATTATTAGCTTGTGGAGGCCAAAACTGAGCTATTTATAGGGATATGGATCACTACAGAAGTACCACGATTATCAGAGCTATCTATATTAAGATCACCAGAGAGTACATTCACTCTGGACTGTATCGAGTCTAGTCCGAGTCCTTTTCTTACAGAGTCTATGTTAAATCCTTTTCCATCATCTTCTACTTTCAGAATTAGGTCAGTCTCTGTCCGAGTAAGCTGTACATCCACTTCGCTGGCATCCGCATGCTTGATCACATTATTAAGCAGTTCTTGGAATATTCGATACAGATTAAGCTTGCTGTCATAGTCTAACTCTAATTCGTCTACATCTGTGTGCAGTGACATGTCTAAGTCAGAATGATTGTTATACCGATTGATTAAGTCTCTGATAGCTGCTACTAATCCAATATTCTCAAGAGCAGAAGGTTTTAGATTTCTGGCGATCTCTCTTACTTCGGAGCAGGCATTATCTATCAGGACTGAGATATTCTTAAATGGATCAGAGCCATTTCTCTTATCACCCATGACGACATTTTCAAATTGTAGCTTGAGTGCAGAAAGGCTGCCGCCTAAACTATCGTGGAGGTCTGTCGCTATTCTATTGCGCTCAGCTTCTTGTCCAGCGACCATAGAACTCAGGCTCTGAATTTTCATATCATTTTCGAGCTTGATGATTCTCTGTGTATTTATCTCTTCTCGTTGGTTAGATATGATCTCGCTGACTTTGATCCTACGATTATAGACCCTGCTGATGTAGAATAGACCAAAAAGGGAAGCTAATATAGCTATGCCTAAAGTGGCACTAAGTCGTGTAGAATTAGTGACTCGATTGCCTAATTGATCATTTGTTTCTACCAGCTTGTTGACTCTTGTTTCTAAATCTTCAATGTTAGATTCCTCAACGACATTATTAAGGGCCTCATCAGCTTCTTTTTCTATATTTCGGATCTCCTCTCGCTTAAGACTATACTTAGTAGCATATGCATATGCTTCTGAGTAATTTTCTTTTGCACTGTATACTAAGCTGAGTTCTTTTAATATGTCAGCTTCCAGCTTTGAGTCATTGATCTCTATACTATTTGCATAGTCTAAGTAAAATTGAGCATTATCTGGATTCCCTATTTTGAGATAATCTCTAGCAAGGGCTAAGCATATCTGTGAGGTCAGTATGTCATCATTGAAGTGGCAGCTGAGCTTGAAGTCTATGAGATTACTGGCTATGGCTATAGCAGGCTCTCCGGATAATGAAGTCAGACGACTTCCCAAAAGCCTATTTTTTATAATAAGAAGCGTATCATTGATTCGGTTACTTATGTCGAGCGCACTCTTCACATATTTTTCAGCTATTTCATAATCTGTTTTCTCTGCGTGTAGCTTACTCAATAGTGTTAAAGCTTGTCCAGCTAATGGTAGGTTTTTTTCGATGGTGAAGAAATCTAGTGCTTCTTTAGTCTCTGAAATGGCAAAATCTGTATTACTTTCATTAACTAAGAATACTTCAGCATGCACTAACTTCGTCCTGTAGTAACTGACAGTATCCATACAGTATCGCTTAAAATAGATGCCGCTGTAGTCAAGATCCTCTAAGATTAAGTCAGCATCAAGAGACAAGTCTAGCATCTGTGTGGCTCGCTGAAAGTATAAGTCTCCTGTCAAACAGTGATTACTTGATTTGATTGCATCTTGGAGCTCTTGGCTGATGTCATCGATTGATTTTTCTTTTACAATATCCTGAGACATACATACATTCAGCTGCATGACGAATAGTAAAAGAATGCACGGTATAATTCTCATGATATAAAAATCTAGCTACTGATAGTAGTAAAATGTAGGGTATACACTATATTTCCAGATACTATATTGTTTTAATTTTCTATTATTATTCCAGAATATCTGAATTAAGTCAAAGTACAATGATAAAAATTCTCGTCGTAGACGACCATAAAATGTTTGTTGATGGATTAGAGTCCATACTGGAACATGAAGCAGACATCAAAATACTCCACAAATGCTATACCGCCAGAGAAGTCTACCAAGATGGCAGGCTGGAAGAAGTCGATATCATTCTGTTAGATATTAATCTGCCTGATCAGAGTGGCTTAGATATATGTAAGAATCTCTCAAAAAATTATAAGGATCTCAAAATACTGGTCCTATCCATGTATGATGAAGAGAGCTACATCACTGAGATACTTAAAAGTGGAGCATTAGGATATATCCTTAAGAATACCGGAAGGAAAGAGCTTATCACAGCCATCAAGACTGTCGCTTCGGGCAAGACATACTTCAGCGAAGCAGTCACTAAGACCATCATGAATGGCCTCATGAATAAAAATAAAGCTGCAAAGAACAGTGAGAAGGTGATGCCCAAAATAACGAGAAGAGAACGAGAAGTTTTAGGACATATCGTCCAAGAAAATACCAATCAAGAAATAGCCAATAAACTATTCATCAGCCTGAAGACAGTAGAGGCTCACCGAAGCAGTTTGCTCTCTAAACTGAATGCTCGTAATACAGCGGGACTGGTCAGAATCACCA
>Ga0209187_1000977_pt1 | contig 38356 bp, 1 predicted proteins | sample BantaG_FD_187430 | JGI IMG/M metagenome (GOLD analysis project Ga0209187, IMG submission 187430) | Marine algal microbial communities from Bantry Bay, Ireland - BantryBay_4 metaG (SPAdes) (version 2) | ecosystem: Host-associated > Algae > Red algae > Unclassified | place: Bantry Bay, Ireland...
GATGGAGATGATGTAGATAGTAATCCAGATACAGATGATACTGTAGATGAAGATAACGACGGAGACACTGACGATGATGATGAAGATGAAGTAACTATTGATGTAGTAGAGCCAGGTACTTACGATTTAGCAATAGCTAAAGTTGTAACAAGTGCAGGTCCATACATGACAGGTAGTACAGTAACATACGACGTTACCGTTACCAATGAAGGGACGATAGATGCAACAAATGTTCAATTTGCAGATATGCCACAGACAGGCTTGACTTACGTGTCAAGTGATGCAGGAGCTAATGCCAATGTAACGGAATTAAGTCCGATGACATTTCAAGTGGCAAGCTTAACAGCGATGGCAACAGAGACTGTTAGTTTGACATTTACAATAGACGCAAATTTCATGGGTACATCATTAACTAATGATGTGCAGATCACAGTAGACGATGGAGATGACGTAGATAGTGATCCAGATACAGATGATACTGTAGATGAAGATAACGACGGAGACACTGACGATGATGATGAAGATGAAGTAACTATTGATGTAGTAGAGCCAGGTACTTATGACTTAGCAATAGCTAAAGTTGTAACAAGTGCAGGTCCATACATGACAGGTAGTACAGTAACATACGACGTTACCATTACCAATGAAGGAACAATAGATGCAACAAACATTCAGTTTGCAGATATGCCACAATCAGGCTTAACGTATGTATCAAGTGATGCAGGAGCGAATGCTAATGTAACAGAATTAAGTCCGATGACATTCCAAGTAGCAAGCTTAACAGCGATGACTACAGAGACTGTTAGTTTGACATTTACAATAGACGCAAACTTCATGGGTACATCATTAACTAATGATGTGCAGATCACAGTAGACGATGGAGATGACGTAGATAGTGATCCAGATACAGATGATACTGTAGATGAAGATAACGACGGAGACACTGACGATGATGATGAAGATGAAGTAACTATTGATGTAGTAGAGCCAGGTACTTACGATTTAGCAATAGCTAAAGTTGTAACAAGTGCAGGTCCATACATGACAGGTAGTACAGTAACATACGACGTTACCGTTACCAATGAAGGAACAATAGATGCAACAAATATTCAGTTTGCAGATATGCCACAATCAGGCTTAACATATGTATCAAGTGATGCAGGAGCTAATACCAATGTGACAGAATTAAGTCCGATGACATTCCAAGTAGCAAGCTTAACAGCGATGACTACAGAGACTGTTAGTTTAACATTTACAATTGACGCTAACTTCATGGGTACATCATTAACTAATAATGCACAGATCACAGTAGATGATGGAGATGACGTAGATAGTAATCCAGACACAGATGATACTGTAGATGAAGATAACGACGGAGACACTGACGATGATGATGAAGATGAAGTAACAATAGATGTTGTAGAGCCAGGTACTTATGATTTAGCAATAGCTAAAGTTGTAACAAGTGCAGGTCCATACATGACAGGTAGCACAGTAACATACGACGTTACCGTAACCAATGAAGGAACAATAGATGCAACAAACATTCAGTTTGCAGATATGCCACAATCAGGCTTAACGTATGTATCAAGTGATGCAGGAGCGAATGCTAATGTAACAGAATTAAGTCCGATGACATTCCAAGTAGCAAGCTTAACAGCGATGACTACAGAGACTGTTAGTTTGACATTTACAATAGACGCAAACTTCATGGGTACATCATTAACTAATGATGTGCAGATCACAGTAGACGATGGAGATGACGTAGATAGTGATCCAGATACAGATGATACTGTAGATGAAGATAACGACGGAGACACTGACGATGATGATGAAGATGAAGTAACTATTGATGTAGTAGAGCCAGGTACTTATGACTTAGCAATAGCTAAAGTTGTAACAAGTGCAGGTCCATACATGACAGGTAGTACAGTAACATACGACGTTACCGTTACCAATGAAGGAACAATAGATGCAACAAACATTCAGTTTGCAGATATGCCACAATCAGGCTTAACATATGTATCAAGTGATGCAGGAGCGAATGCTAATGTAACAGAATTAAGTCCGATGACATTCCAAGTAGCAAGCTTAACAGCGATGGCAACAGAAACTGTTAGTTTGACATTTACAATAGACGCAAACTTCCAAGGAACATCATTAACTAATGATGCACAGATCACAGTAGATGATGGAGATGATGTAGATAGTAATCCAGACACAGATGATACTGTAGATGAAGATGGAGATGGCAACACTGACGATGATGATGAAGCAGAAGTTGTAATCACAATAGATCAGACATATGACTTATCGATAGATAAAGTTGTTACAAGTGCAGGTCCATACATGACAGGTAGTACAGTAACATACGACGTTACCGTTACCAATGAAGGAACAATAGATGCGACAAATATCCAGTTCACAGATCTTCCAGAATCAGGTTTAACATATGTATCAAGTGATGCAGGAGCTAATGCCAATGTGACAGAATTAAGTCCGATGACATTCCAAGTAGCAAGCTTAACAGCGATGACTACAGAGACTGTTAGTTTGACATTTACGATAGACGCAAACTTCATGGGTACATCATTAACTAATGATGTGCAGATCACAGTAGACGATGGAGATGATGTAGATAGTAATCCAGATACAGATGATACTGTAGATGAAGATAACGACGGAGACACTGACGATGATGATGAAGATGAAGTAACTATTGATGTAGTAGAGCCAGGTACTTACGATTTAGCAATAGCTAAAGTTGTAACAAGTGCAGGTCCATACATGACAGGTAGTACAGTAACATACGACGTTACCGTTACCAATGAAGGAACAATAGATGCGACAAATATTCAATTTGCAGATATGCCATCATCAGGTTTGACATATGTCTCAAGTGATGCAGGTGCTAATGCCAATATAACAGAATTAAGTCCGATGACATTCCAAATAGCAAGCTTAACGGCAATGGGAACAGAGACTATTAGTTTGACATTTACAATAGACGCAAATTTCATGGGTACATCATTAACTAATGATGTGCAGATCACAGTAGACGATGGAGATGATGTAGATAGTGATCCAGATACAGATGATACTGTAGATGAAGATAACGACGGAGACACTGACGATGATGATGAAGATGAAGTAACTATTGATGTAGTAGAGCCAGGTACTTATGACTTAGCAATAGCTAAAGTTGTAACAAGTGCAGGTCCATACATGACAGGTAGTACAGTAACATACGACGTTACCGTTACCAATGAAGGAACAATAGACGCGACAAATATCCAGTTCACAGATCTTCCAGAATCAGGATTGACATATGTGTCAAGTGATGCAGGAGCTAATGTTAATGTGACGGAATTAAGTCCGATGACATTCCAAGTAGCAAGCTTAACAGCGATGGGAACAGAGACTATTAGTTTGACATTTACAATAGACGCAAACTTCCAAGGAACATCATTGACTAATGATGCACAGATCACATTAGACGATGGAGATGATGTAGATAGTAATCCAGATACAGATGACACAGTAGATGAAGATGGAGATGGCAACACTGACGATGATGATGAAGCAGAAGTTGTAATCACAATAGATCAGACATATGACTTATCGATAGCGAAAGCTGTAACAAGTGCAGGTCCTTACGCAGCAGGCAGTACTGTAACATACGATGTGACTATAAGTAATGATGGAACATTAGATGCAACAAATATTCAGTTTGCAGATATACCACAGACAGGCTTAACATTTGTATCTAGCGATGCAGGGACTAATGCTAATGTGACAGAGTTAAGTCCGATGACATTCCAAGTAGCAAGTTTAACAGCGGCGCAAACGGAAACAGTAACACTTACCTTTACGATTGATGCAGGCTATATGGGCACAAGCTTAGGTAATACAGCAGAGATTATAGCGGATGATGGAGATGATGTAGACAGTGATCCAGCTACAAGTAATGATATTGACGAAGATGGAGATGGAGACGGATTTGATGATGACGAAGTTGTGACAACAATTTCTGTAGAACAGATATATGATTTAGCACTTAACAAATTTGTAGATGCTACGGCGACACCAGGTCCATTCATGGGCGGTGATAATGTGACATTTACAATTGAAGTTATGAATCAAGGAACCCTTGATGCAACTAATGTAGAAGTGACAGATTATATACCAGCAGGTATGACATTTGTAAGTAGTCCAGATTTTGCGCTTGTAGGAACTAATGCAGTAGCAACAGTGGCGAGCATACCGGCAGGTGGAGCACCAGCGACTTTAAGTATTACGCTTCAAGTAGATCCTTCGTTTATGGGTACAAGCCTTACTAATGATGCAGAGATAACAACAGATGATGGTGATGATGTAGATAGTGCACCAGGTGATAATGCGACACCTAACGACACAGCAGGAGATGGAGACACTAATGATGTAAATGGTGGAGATGATCAAGATCCAGCAGTTGTTACCGTTAATCAAGTATTTGACTTAAGCTTAGATAAGCAAAATGCAAATCCAGGAGCTACATATGCATTATACGATGATGTTGAATTTTTAGTTGTAGTAACTAATGAAGGTTCATTAGATGCATTCAATGTTAATGTGATTGATTATGTACAACCAGGTTTTGCATACAGCAACAATGATACGAACGGATGGATGACAGATGCCAATGGTAATTTAACTAATTCGATAGCAGGGCCATTGGCGCCAGGTCAGAGTGCAACATTAAGCGTTGTTATGACAGTGACGCAAGAAGCTTATATTCTTGGCTTAGATGAGTTAGAAAATATTGCTGAGATAACTGGTGCAGAAGATGCGGACGGAGCGGCAGTAGATGTTGATTCTAATCCAGATGGTACCTTAGGTAATGATATGGATGGTGAAGATGATGTTGATCCAGAATTAATAGATTTAGATGAATTAGATCCGACAGGTTACATCTACTGTGAGAAAACAGGAGCTGTAATTACTGGAGGAACAATATCAGTAACAGGACCAGGAAATATCACATTTGGATCAGATGCCAATGGTAATTTGTTAGATGGTACGACAGGTGCATATCAATTCTTTGTTGATACAGCAGGGGAGTACACCATTTCTTATAATCACCCATTAGGCTATCCAGTTTCTACATTATGTGCAACATTTGCAGATCCATTTGATCCTACAGCAACTGATGGTACAGCCATAGATAGAGATGGACAAGTTAATAACGAAGTAGTATTAGGAAGCACAGTAACTAATAATCAATTGGATGATTTCACTTGCGCTTCTAATAATTACTTCTTGACAGTAGATTTACAACCTAACGATCCACCATTGATTGCATATAATAATATTCCTGTACAATGTGGTATCATAAGTGGTACGATATGCGAGGATATTAATAACGATGGTCAAGGAGATACGTCAGATGCAGGAAGAGCAGGTATGATGGTAACGTTATCGAGTTGCAATGGTCAGACAATAGCGACAACGACAACCGATGCAGATGGTAACTACAGTTTCGAAGGTCTTATACAAGGCTGTTACAGATTAGTATTTGATATACCAGCAGATTACGGTGTGTTATCTAACAGTTTTATAGATAGCAATGGAGAGACAGCAGATATCAATCTGGTGTGGGGACAATGTATCGAAGACGGAGATTTCTGTATTTCGCAGGTCGCTTCATTAGGTGATTTCGTTTGGAAGGATCTTAACGGTAATGGTATCCAAGATACAGGTGAGCCAGGAGTTGCTAATGTCACTGTGATCTTAGAAGATTGTAATGGCGTAGAAGTTGCTCAGACAACTACAGATGCTAATGGTAATTATCTTTTCGAAGGATTATTACCAGGAGGCTATCAAGTTAGATTTGACATCAGTGGATTACCAGCAGGCTGTACATATACTACCAGTAACTTAGGAGATGGTACTAATGATTCTGATGCTAATGGATTAGGAAGCACTGTTTGTATAACGCTTGCTGCAGGTGAAAATAATACAGATGTAGATGCGGGATTAGTACCATTGTCATCATTAGGTGATTATGTATGGTTAGATGCTAACGGTAATGGTATACAAGACTTTGGTGAGCAAGGAATCGAAGGCATCAAAGTAGAATTATATAATAGTAATGGCTTTATAATCGGGACTAAATATACTGATGCTTCTGGATTCTACTTATTTGAGGATTTATTCCCTGGTCAGTATTACTTAAGATTTGAGTCACTTGATAACTTAGATATAACATTAAGTAATCAAGGTGGCGATGATGCTACTGACTCAGATGTAGATAACAGTAATGGACCTGGTACGACAAGTATTATCACATTAGGATTAGCAGAGAATGATCTATCTATAGATGCAGGGTTCTATGATTGTATAAAAATAGGAGAGCTTGTGTGGTTTGATTATAATCAGAACGATAGATTCGATATAGGAGAGAATGGGATCAACGGTATGAAGGTAGAGCTATATAGAGAAGAGAATGGAGCTTGGATATTATGGGATGTACAATATACAGGTCATAAGCCAGGTACACCATCAGATGATGGTTATTACAAGTTCTGTGTAAGACCTGGTAATTACCATGTAAGATTCGTTAATCCACCGTTAGCATTAGTTCCTGCAGTACCTAACTTCGGAATTATAGAGACAGTGGATAGTGATGTGACGGGAATGTTTGGTTCAGGTACGACCGACGAGTTCAGTGTGCAGAGTGGTGAGGATAAGTGTGACATCGGAGCTGGATTCTACCAGATGGGTTCTATCGGAGATTATGTATGGATGGATGATAATGCTAATGGTATGAGAGAAAGTAATGAAGGTGGATTAGAAGGTATCGTAGTGAGAGCAATATCTATCTATGGAGAAGAAGTTGCTACGGATACGACAGATATTAATGGACAGTATATGTTAGATTACTTAGGTAAAAACACATACTATGTGGAATTTGACTTGCCACCGTATTATAACATCACACAATCTAACATAGGTAATGATGACTCTATGGATAGTGATGTAGATGAAAGTAATGGACCTAATACCACAAAGTATTATACCTTATGGCCAGGAGATTACGTAGAGCATGTTGATGCAGGGATAACCTTTAGTGTATTAGCTGTGGAGTGGACAGATATCCGGGTGGAAAATAAAGAGACACACCATACAGTTTCATGGATAGTCGAGTATGAAAATAATGTCAGTCATTACGAAGTACAAAGATCTATCGATGGTATAAATAATTTTGAAGTGATAGGTAAGAAAATATCTCTTGATTCTGGGAGATCTTCTACAACTTATACATTCGATGATTATGATGTAGATATTAATGGTTTATACTATTATAGAGTCAAAGAAATATCTAAGGGTGGTGCTGAAAATCTTTCTGATATAGTATCATTAGATAGATCTATCAGTACTGATGGAGCCAATAATGGTTTGTCGATATATCCTAACCCTGTAGTAAGCGAAGTGACATTTGAGATAAACTTAGTGGATACGGTAGAGGAAATATTTATTGACATATTTGATAGTCAAGGTAGACTTGTCAAAGCTCAAGCAGTTATGGATTTCGAAGTCACTAAGGGTATTAAGAAATATAAACTTAATATAGATGAATTAGCTAAAGGCGTATACAATGCGAGAGTTAGTATAGACAAAGATGTGATCAACAAGAAGTTGATTATTATAGATTAGAAATATACCAAGATTTATCCCAAAAATCTTAAAGCCTCTGATTTTCATCAGGGGCTTTTTTTGTTAGATTTAATACCATTTAAATATTAGAATGTCGGTTATATTATAATAGAATTAGTCAATCTCTGCGTTAAAAATACTCATCATAACGTGTGCCGCCCACGGCGGTAGCTACGGCTATGATTGCGTTTTTAGCCTTAACCTTAACAAATTCTCTTCTATAATCTTTTCCGACACCTTAAAATTTAAATGGTATAAGAGATATCTTATTAATTATACTCAATCTTTACTTTATACTACATATTTGTAATTAGTTAAAATTTCTATATAAAAATCTGTTAATCAATGAATTACACATTGAAAATAATACTTTTAAATAAGACTCAGCCATTTACATATTATATTTATTTTTAATACGTAAATTAGAGGCTTAGAAGGCGGAATTCTCGCAAGGTTTCCACCTGCGTCTTACACTTGTCCCACCCAACATCAGTAAGCGTACCTACTTGTAGGTACATTACTATGGCATTCTATGATGTCGTATAATTTCTATTTATACAAAATAAATACTGATGTTTACAAAGCTTTTAAAATTACAAATAACCCTAATTGCAATTTTTCTACTGGCTTCTAACTTACATGCAGAGCATGATGATAGGAAGAAAGGTACAGTAGGCATATCTAATATTCAGAAAGAAAAGTTAGCTGAACGAGAATTATCTCGATTTGCTCTTATGGATGCAGATTGTGCTACAGAAGATGAAAAGCTCAATAGCTATATCTCTTCTATGGTAAATTTTTCTAATGCCATGATGCCAGTTACAGAAGTCACAGAATGTTGTAGCATCAATTCTTCAGAAAATGACTCAGAACAATGTAATGATGGTAGCAATTTTACTAACGATGGCAATATATTGACCATAGGAGGTTTAAATCGTAAATGTCAACAACATGTAGCATTAAGGTTTGATTGTTATAATATCCCACAAGGTGCTGTAATAACTAATGCTTATATACAATTTACAGCACATTCTTCTAGTAGTAGAGGTGCAGCATTCACAATAGTAGGTGAGGATGCAGATAATTGTGTCCCTTATACAGCAGCGAATGATATTGTTAGTAGAGTTACGACTAGTGCTAATGTTGCTTGGTCTCCACCCACATGGATTAATTCAGGAGATTCTGGATCAGCTCAGCAGACCCCTGACATCAGCTCTATTATCCAAGAAATAGTTAACAGACCTGGATATTCTACTGGTAACGCTTTATGTCTGGGTATTACAGGCAAAGGACGTAGAGATGCAGCTTCTTTCGATTCAGGAAATCCTCCACCAGAACTATGTATAACATATGAGATTCCAGAAGAAGTAACAACTTGTGATGGTTGTCCTAATGTAACATTAGCATCATTAGATGGTGTACCGGGATTTGCAACGGTAGATTTATTAAATGTGTGTTCTAGTCCAGATACTATAAGTTTATTAATATATAATAATGGTGAGTGTGATCTATCTAATGTTCAATTGAAGCTCACATTAGATGCAGGATTGACCTATGGAGATTGTGTTATGGAGCACTATGGTGGTCCAGTCACAGCGGACGAATTTGACGTAAGTAATCCTAAAGAACCCATTTTTTTTATAAGTAGAATAGATTCTGCTCAGGCATTTATTGTAGATATATGCGTCAAGACAGATTGTGATGTAGATATAAAGTCAGAAGACCCACTTAATTTTGATGCCAATCTGATATTCAGTTATCCCGATGCCGGTGGGTCAGATGAGATGTGTGATTTAGAATTGACGGAGATTGGAGAATTTAATGGTGGTGTGAGAATACCAGTTTTGAACGTTTTATCTATATCTCCTCAGGAGGTTTCGATACCTAATACAACAACAGAAACGTGTCAGACAATAACTATTTCACAAGATGGAATCCAAGCATCATTAAGCCAATATACTTTTGATATATGTGGCTTAGATTTAGTCAATTATCAATTAAGTACATTAAGTGCTAATGGTACAGTCATAAATCCTTCATTAATTACTATCGATCCTGCTCTAGGAATCGCAACGGTTAATATAACCGGTTCTATGTTCAACGATAATACAGGGGCAGGTGCTAATAATGACGATATATTTAATGTAGATGAGCGTATGACAATAAGTGTATGTTACGCTGCAATAGGTTGTACAGATCAAGTCATGACGCCAGAATATAAAGTGTATTATGGATGTGCAGAAAAGATATGCTTTGGAATCACAAGCGCATTAGGAGCTGTAAAATTTCAGCCAAATTTTGGAGCTAATGCAGTCGCTAATACCAGTAATGTAAGTTACGGTAGCATCTGTGGTGACGACTTGAGTTATGATATAGAAGTATTTAGTTCTAATCCTGATCCTCTCGACGGATTATGGCAAGACCTAATATTTAAATATGGAGCTTGCTTAGGTAATGGATTAGATATATCCAACATTTCTGTGAATGGGGTAGCCTTAGATCCTTCTGTATATACTATTAGTAATGGGACGCTGATATTAGACTTTACAACTAATACAGATCCCGCTTATGGTCTTACAGATGAAGATATGGATGGATTCATGGATGACCTTGCTGGTGGGCAATCTCTTCTCATAAGTACAAGTATATCAATAGGGTGTTCTGACAGTATGGCATCGTGTAGTGGAGACTTAGCTTGTAGTCTAAGGCGTATAGAAGTAAATGGGAAGAGAAATTGTGGACAAAATTTCCAACAATTTGCGAATCTCAGTGAGCCTATATCATTCTTCTATGGGAATGGAGGTTCTTCTACTAATGCAGTACGAACTACAGGTTACGCAATTCCTATTACAGAGGTCATAAGTACGACATGCAACGTATATAGACCATCTAATAACGGCTATGAGTTCAGCTATGATTTTGACTCTAATAATATAGGAAGTTGTGAGATGTCTGGTGGAATTAAATTTGTCGCAACAATCACAGCAGGAGGAGATAGAATTAAGCATATAAGATTTGAGAATGGTTCAGCTACTTATCAGGGTGTGGGAGTACCAGGTGCTACAGGGTATCCTAACACTATAAATTTAGGAGGTGGAATATTAGATACAGTTTCATATACAGTAGAAATTCCTATTGGAGATCCTAACTCTATATCACATGATTATTATTTTAATTTAGAATTTGAAGGTGAATGCTTCCCTTGGGATTATATTTTTATTTCCTATAAGGTTGTAGAAGAGTGCTTATCGTGTACGGATGTAAATCCTTGCGAGATAGTAAGAGCCTGTGACTCAGCTGCGTCTTATGTTAGATGGTCAGGTTGCGATTGTGTATGTGATATATTTGCTTCTGTAGATACTATAAGAAGGACTAACTTTGGTTATGCAGATAAGGAAATGACGCAGAAGCTTACAGCGGCAGATGTTCCAGCAGAAGATTTGCAACGATTCTTACCTGGTGATACGATGTATACAAGAATTTCTTATGAAGTATTAAATTCTTCAGTTTATTATGAAGGAGATTACGCTTGGTTGTTTGATTTAAGATATAGAGGGTGGGATACACCTTTGATGCCGGATGTTTACAATATTTATTTTGAAGGATGGTTTCATGAGGATATAAGCGCAGGAACTGGACCTATAGAAATAGGTGTCCCCGATTGTATAGCAACTTATAATGATGCTAATAGAGATAATCGAGACTTTCCTGGAATGCGATTGGCAAACCTTGGGGTAGAAGGAACATTGGCCGATGGCGGAGAATGTCCTGATGACGATATAAATCCAAATTATCCAGATGATCCAGTTAGCTATCGTGTTGTAGATCTTTCTGCTCATGACGACTACAATGATCTATCGAGAATGTGGATATTGTTCGGACGTGATGAAGCTTGTGCTTCCGTTACGCCAGATGAGATTAATAACAACTGCCATGCTGAGTTACTCGCTCAGCTGGATTTAGAAGATGGTGATTTTTTCTATATAGATTTAAAAATCCCCATGGTTAGAAATCCGAATTATTCTCTTGCGGCACTTAATGGAAGGACAGTAAGGCAGGGATATTTATTCCCATATGCTGATACAAGAATGGCAACAGTAGGGACCTGTAGAGCATCAGTTAATAGTAGAACCTGTAGAACTACTGGTGTATATGAGGGACACCTTCCAGGTCCTGTATCGATCACTCAAGATGTATGTGTTACTGATTGTAATACAGAGGTCGAGTATGCATTTACTTTAACTGATCCACTACCTGAGGTAGATGAAGGCATTACACCGTGGTACGAGAATGAGTTCAGACCATTTAAAGCTACAGAATATTTGGATCTAAGCTTCCCTAGTAATATGGTTTATTTAGATAATGGTGTCATAGTTATGCCTGATGGTGAGGAGATATCATTTAGCCCATTTATAGACACTAATGTAGGAAACCTCGATTGCATTACAGGGCCTGACGGTGAGCAATGTTGTATTGCTGCAGACCCTTCTGAGTTAGCAGCGATGCGTATAATCGACAATGATTATACGATTGGTCAGTCTCAACCATATTATAGAGGCCCAATTAGCGCAAATAATACTAATAATATATGCGATGTAAATCAGCTTCTTCATGTTCCTAATGATCCATTTCCGCATCTACCTGTAGGTGGTGGAGAGGTCTGTAATTATGGCATAAAGTACAGTCTATCAGCTCTATGTCCAGAAGATGTAGAATCAGGAGACTTTCAGTTAGGCTATCAATTTGCAGATCCTTATGTGCCATCTCTACCTGGCGTAGAAGGACCATATAATGCTGCGCCGTATCAGAGAAACGGAGTTATATATCCTGGCAATCATGGGTTTGTATATCCTGTAAATCCTTACGGTACAAACTGTAATTCTAATCCAAGTCCTTGGGGTTGTGTTCGATATTATGAAGGTATAGTCAGTAATCCAGACGATAGTCCAGGTAGTATCAATCCGATGAGACAAACTGGAATATTGGTAACAGGTCCAGATAACTTCGCAGATAAAAGCTTGAATTATCCACCTCTTGCAGCAACAATGCAGAAGACATTGATAGCTGACGAAGCTATGATGAATGAAGAAAATACATACACAGTATGTGCTGATAATAACGGCATAGATATGGGTGTGCATATGAATGTAGTTACCACATTACAGATCCCTACAACGATAGACCTTATAGGTATATGTGATGACATGGGGACACCTCTGACATTTGATTTAGTACAACAGACAACTAACAATAATCTATATAGTGTAATCAATCCTGACTTAGCGCCAGGAGAATGTTTTCAGATTGTAATAAAAACAGAATTACTATTCTGCCCAGTAGGCTTACCTGATGTCGATGTAGAAATATGTGTTACTACAGTAAGTGGATGTATTGATCCTTCGAAAGCAGCATTATTCACAGCACTTGGAGAGACACAATGTGATTCTGCAGGCGCATGTTATGAGTATATAGCAGAAGAGGCAGAGATGCAAGCAGAGTGGTCGACTGACGCTACAGGAGAATATCCATTGTGTGAGACATTTGACATGGCTGTAAGGATTAAGAATGTAAGACCTACTATTCTTACAGATATAGAACCAGAGTGGTATTTTCCAGCAGGATTAAATTTTGTACCTGGAACATGGCAAGTTTGCTTCCCAGGAGGACCTGCTAATAATGGAGCTGCTATGTCGATAGCTGATCCAATAGCTGACCCTAGTAAAAATAATATTTACGGAACGTATTTTGAGTTTATAGATGATGCAGATTGGAGTACATACATAGATCAGAATGGATTGCCAGGTGTTGCATCAATGCTCGACAGCAATAAGGTAGAATTCAAATTTGAAGTAGAAACGGATTGTAATGACTTTGTGTCGGGTACAAGTATATGGTTCAGAGCCGATGGTGCTGACCCTTGTGAGATGAGAACAGGTTCTGGTTTTGTTCCGACGAGTCCTATTATTATTGATGGCGCTAATCCAAGTGATTTTGCACAATTTTTTGTATTCGCTGATCCTTTGGATGCGACATGTGGAGAAGCGAGTACCATCACTATGAACTTTCTGAATATAAGTCCAACAGGTACTACAGATAATAGTATGGTCTGTATGGATATAGATACAGAAACGTTCAGTTATATGATGGGTAGTATTCAGTGGGTCACACCTGCTGGTCACATGCCTAATTTTACAGAAGAAGTAAATGGCGCTATTACACACGTCTGTTTTGATATCCCAGATGGTATAGGCCCAGGACAAGCATTCCAGCTAAGCTTCATGTTTGAGGTACCAGCTGACGTAGGTTGTGGTGAGCAAGACTTAGGTGTTAATGTAAGTAGTACTGTCATGAATGCCAATTGTATGGCACAAGGAATAGTGTGTGACGTTCAAGTATTGAATAGTGTTAATCCAACCATACAAGTGGATTACAATCCTCCAGTGGAAGTATCAGACCAGGTACTCACAGTAGGTTGCGGTAACGGTGATGGAACGGTACCAATTTGTTACGATATAGAATTAGCTAACAATAGTGTAGACTACGATGACTTTATAAAAATTAAATTAATACGAGATCTTAATCAGAACGGTATATTAGAAAATTTCGACCCAGCTATAGATAGTATATCTGTTAATGTAATGGTACTTGCTGGTGATACAACTAATGTCTTGGGTTGCTTTAATGTCGATGAAAGTATCGCTTGTCCAGTTTTCTTAATGGTCATGCAAGAGACGAATTGTATATGTGATGCGCAGGATTTCTTCTATGATAGTATAGAGCCTGAAGCCAGTGATGAGTTAGGCTTGAGCATAGCTGTATGTCCAGGAGAACCTCTTAAAGTAGGGTACTGTGCAGACTTAGAGTATAGTGTCAGTCCATCCAATGGAGCTGTGATAGAAACAAGTGCAGCGGGAGATAGTCTTTGTATAACCTTAGAGCCAGGATTTGGGCTTACCAGTCCAGTAGTACTGAAGGTATCTAGTCAGACAGGTGGATGTATGATGTTTGATTTTGAGACAGAAATATTCAGCTTAGGCGATTTTGAATTTGGCCCTTATGAAGCTGAGACAGCATGTAATGTGGGCTGTATAAATTTAGATTTAGATCTACCTACAGAGTATAGAGATATAGTTACTGTATTATGGGAACCAGCGACTTATTTAGATGATCCGACGAGTCAGACACCGATTGCTTGTGATGTATTAATGGATATCACATACACGGTTACCGTTAACTTTATGGAGAACGGACAGATGTGTGAGTTCACGGCAGAAGTACCTATTATCGTAGAAGAACAACAGACTAATCCACTTTTCGAACAAATTGTTTTATGCTCAGAATCTTCGTCTACAGTTGTTGGACCTCCTGGATTTAGTAATTATAACTGGTATGAAGTAACACCGACTGGCGACCTACCTGTTCAGAGTGGAACTTCAGATAGCTTTATAGTACCTAAGGCAGGTGTTTACTATTTAGAGTATTACAATATTACAGATGCGTGTAAGACATTAAGTGCCCCTTTTGATGCCATAGCATGCCCTACTTTGATTAAGAGTTTTGTAAGTGCAATACCTACAGCTAATGAGAATGAATATACAGTCTGCTACGAGATAGCAGTAGATAATAACAGTGATTTGGATACAGAGTACGATCTATATGATCGACCAGATTTTGATGATGATATTACAATTATCAGTGCAAGCTATACCAGCTCAGCAGGACCAAGTGGTACATTAAGTATACCAGCACCAGCTTCACCAGGATGGTTATTGGGTAATGATGTTCAGTTAGTAGGATTGGGCGGCCACACATATGATGTATGTATTGTTGTTCAGATTGACTTAGCTGATGGTGTTACTGGTGATGACAGCTATACAGCTTGTGGTGCCAATGGAGGCGGTGGACCAGCCATAGGCGAAGGCTTATTTAATGTAGCTGGTCTTGATGTAGATGAAGATGGTATGCCAGATGCTACCGATGATGCATGTGGCGAATTACCTTTCTATACCCTTGAGAAAACAATATCAAGTGTCACTCAGACAGGTGCCTATGACTTCACCATTGTGTATAGTATAGTAGTCTGTAATGATGGAGGTGGATTCGGAACATATGATCTTAATGATCTACCAAATTTTGACAGTGATATAATTATCAATAGTGCAGAATTTACAACAGATGCATTCAATCATCCTTCTAATCCAGGTCCTACAGCACTAGCTGGAAGTGGACCTTGGGACCTTGCTGATCTTCAAAATATAGAGCCTACAGAATGTCATGCGTATATCGTGACTGTAGATGTAACTATGAATCTCGAAGATGAAGCGACACCAGGTGATGGAGATTATACTGCTTGTGGCGATGGAGGAATTACACCAGGCCAACCTGGAGAAGGATTATACAATGAAGCACAATTAGATACTAATGGAGATGGCATGCCTAATCAGACAGATGACGATTGTGGTGATCTACCAAGTATCACTCATGATAAAGTACTCACAAGTATTACACAGACTGCTGCTAGATCTTGGGAAGTAAAATATACAATTACAGTAGATAACAATGGCGGAGCTGCCGGTGAGTATGATCTTGAAGATGAAATAGCTTTTGATGATGACATCGTAGTCACTTGTGTAAGATATACAAGTGATGCTCCTGCAAATGCAAATAACCCAGGACCTACTAGTTCTGCAGACTTAGTCGGGCCATGGATGATTGCTGATGATCAGAATATCGACCCAGAAGTTACTCATACCTACTGTGTGATTATTTGTGTTGATATGGATTTAAATAGTGCAGGAACACCAGGAGATGGAGATTATGACGCATGTGGTGATGGAGGTGCAACTGATGGAGAACCAGGCGAAGGATTATATAATCAGTCTAACATGGACTTGGATAATGATGGTACACCAGAAGAGACAGAAGAAGCTTGTGGAGATCTTCCAAATGTTTATCATGAAAAAAATGTAGTCAGTTTTGTGCCTATGGCAAATGGCAATAATATGGTAACTTATGAAATCTGTGTGAATAATAATGGTGGTGCAGATGGTAATTATGATCTTTATGATGAGCCACAATTCGATGATGATATAGATATAATAGCAGCAACATATTCTTGTGATGTAGGTGGAGCAGGTTCTACACTATCTCTTCCAGTACCGACTGGTGGATGGTTATTGTTAGATGATCAAGATATAAGTCCGAGTAACGAACACTGCTGTACTATCGAGATAGAAGTAGATATCGATACAGCTCCTGGATCAAGTGGTGACAATACACTGTCAGAATGTGGACAGGCTAACGGCGGCGATCCAAGTCCAGGCGAAGCGCTCTATAATGAGTCAAGTCTCGATCTCAATAATGATGGTACTCCAGATGAAATGGATGAAGCTTGTGAAGATGTATTTATGTTATCACATGAAAAAACAATTGCAGGAGTCACACAGGCAGGACACAATAGTTGGTGTGTAACATATAATGTAACTGTAGAAAATAGTGGTATGGAAGCTGGGTTTTATGATCTTTCTGATCTTCCTCAGTTTGATACAGATATTACAATTACTTCTGCATCTTATTCAAGTACAATTCATCCGAATACTACTTTACCTACAGCACCACCTGCTGGAGGATGGGTGTTAGGCAATGATGAATCAATAGGTTCTAACGTAACGCATATTTATGTTTTAGAAGTTTGTGTTGAGATAGATCTTGAAGATGGTGTTACTGGAGATGATACTTACACAGAATGTGGTGCTGGAGGAGGTGCAGATGGAGCACCAGGAGAAGGTCTATATAATGAAAGTTATTTAGATACAAATAATGATGGTACTCCTGATGAGACAGACGAAGTTTGTGCAGATCTTCCATACTTGACATTAGAGAAAGAGGCTATAAGTGTTACACAAACAGGTGCAAGAGATTTCGATGTTGTATATCAAATTACAGTATGTAATATCGGTGGAGCAGTAGGGGAGTATAACCTTTTGGACACACCTTGCTTTGATGATGATGTTGTAATCAATGGTGCAAATTATGTCAGTGATGCTACTGCCAATGCTGCAAATCCGGGACCGTTAAATTTAGCTGGAGCAGGCCCATGGACAATGGCATCTGATCAAGCGATTACAGAAGGCACATGCCAGGTTTATGACTTGACAGTAAATGTAACAATGGATCTCACAGATCCTTTGACACCAGGTGATGCAACGTATACAGATTGTTCTGCAGGTGATCCAGCAGATCCTTCATCAAGAGGTGGCTTATACAATAAGAGTACAGTAGATACCAATGATGATGGTCAGCCAGATCTTCAGGATGAAGCATGTCAGGATTTACCACATGTAACACACGAAAAAGACTTAACAAGTATTACCCAAACTGGAGCAAATAGTTGGGATGTAAAATATACAATTACAGTAACCAATGATGGAGGTGCAGCAGGTGCATATGATCTTAATGATGATACGACTTATGATGATGACATCATAATTACTTGTGCTAATTACACGAGTGATGCAGCTGGTAATGCAGGTGCAGCAGGAAGTGTAGATTTAGGGATAGTAGATCCGTGGAACTTAGCAGATGATCAAGCGATCGCCGCTGGAGGTGTCCACGTCTATTGTTTAATTGTATGTGTAGATATGGACCTAAATAGTCCGACGACATCAGGTGATGGAAATTATACAGAGTGTGGTGCAGGAGGAGCTGGAGCAGATGGTCAGCCAGGCGAAGGATTGTATAATCAATCGACACTTGATGTAAATAATGATGGTACACCAGATGAAGAAGATGAAGCATGTGGAGATTTACCACACTTGTTCCACGAGAAGAGTGTAAGCAGTTTTGCACCTATGGCTAATGGTAACCACATGGTTGTATACGAAATATGTGTAACCAATGATGGTGGTGCAGATGGTATGTATGACCTTTATGATTATCCTCAGTTTGATGATGATATAGAAATTATCGCAGTAGAATATACATGTGATGTAAGTGGAACGGGCACATTGGCGGTACCAGTAATGGGACCTAACGGATGGTTACTTGAAGATGATGTAACGATACCTGCGGGAGAGACATTCTGCTGTACATTAGATATTGAAGTTAATATTGATGTTGCGCCAGGTAGTGGCGGTGATAATATTGTTACTGAATGTGGTACAGCAACACCTGGAGACCCAAGTCCAGGCGAAGCACTTTATAACGAATCAAGTTTAGATACTAATAATGATGGTACCCCTGATGAGATGGATGAAGCTTGTGAGGATGTCTTTAATATTGCACATGAAAAATCAATAGTAGGAGTTACTGAGACAGGTCACAATGCGTGGTGTGTAACTTACCAAATTGTTGTAGAGAATAGAGGAAACGAATCAGGTTTTTATGACTTAACAGATATTCCACAGTTTGATAATGATATCACTATAACAAGTGCAACTTATTCAAGTACAGTGCATCCAAGTGTCAACTTATCAGTGCCAGCACCAGTAGCAGGCTGGGTTTTAGGCAATGATGAAGCGATTGGTTCAGGTGTATCTCACATCTATACTTTAGAAGTGTGTGTAGAGATAGATCTTGAAGATGGTGTCGTTGGCGATGATACTTACACAGAATGTGGCGCATCAGGTGGTACAATTGGTGCACCTGGAGAAGGCTTATATAATGAATCTCAGTTAGATACAAATGATGATGGAATTCCTGATGAGACAGATGAAGTTTGTGCAGATCTTCCATACTTAACATTACAGAAAGATGTGGTCAGTGTCACTCAGACAGGGGCAAGAGATTTCGATGTGGTCTATGCGATTACAGTATGTAATATTGGAGGAGCGATAGGCGATTATGATATGAGCGATCAGCCATGTTTTGATGATGATATTGTGATTAATAGTGCAGCATATACATCTGATGCAGTATCTAATGCTGGTAATCCTGGACCTCTAGGTCTTGCGGGAACTGGGCCTTGGATGATGGCTATAGATCAAGATATTGCTGCTGCTGATTGCCAAGTTTATACCCTTACAGTAAATGTTACCATGGATCTCACAGATCCGATGACACCAGGTGATGGTATCTATACAAGTTGTGCATCAGGTGATCCAGCCGATCCAGCATCGACTGGTGGTCTATACAATAAGAGTACAGTCGATACAGATGGTGATGGTACAAGTGACCTCCAAGATGAAGCATGTGAGGAATTACCTAATATCGTTATACAAAAAGAACTGACTATGATGGAGTCGATTCAGACAGATGGTAGCTTCGATGTGGAGTATAAAATTACAGTGACTAATTTAGGTGGTGCAGCTGGAGATTATGACGTATATGATTTCCCTCAGGCTGATAATGATGTTATTTTTAATAGTGCAAGCTATACAAGTGACGCAGGGCAGATGGGTACATTAACTGTGGCGCCGATGCCTGCAGCTCCAGGATGGTTACTCGGAGATGATGTTAATCTTTCTGCAGGCGGTGTACATTGCTATACCTTGACAACTAATGTAAGCATAGACTTGCTTGACGGTATGAGTGGAGACGATGTGTACACTGAGTGTGGTAGTGGAGGTGACGGTAGCGGACAGCCAGGAGAAGGATTGTTTAACGAAGCCTTATTAGATGTAGATAATGATGGAACAATTGATGATGAAGATGATGAATGTGCAGACATAAGTGATCTCATGATGACTAAAGACTTAGTAAGCATCAGTACTCAAAATGCCGACCTTAGTTATGATGTAACTTATGAGATATGCGTATCTAATTTTGCTGGATCTGTAGGTACTTATGACCTATATGATCTACCTCAATACGATACTGATATTACGATTAATAACGCAAGCTTTACAAGTGATATTCCGACATCTGGCACCTTGCCAGCAACAGTGCCGGGAGGCTTAGGTTGGTTGTTAGCTGATGATCAGATGGTCGGTAGTATGGAGACGCAGTGCTTTACTTTATTTGTAAATGTAAGTATGGATCTATTAGATCCTGCGACACCAGGAGACGCGGATTATACAGCATGTGGAGAAGGCACAGGTGGTGTATCAGCACCAGGTCAAGGACTATATAATATTGCAAGTCTTGATGATAATAATGACGGCTTGGCTGATGAAGAAGATGAAGCATGTGGAGATTTACCACAGCTCGTTTTAACTAAGACACATACGAGTACTATAGAGACAAGTCTTAATTGCTACGATGTAAGCTATACTGTGACTGTAGAAAATATTGGTGGCGCAACTGGCTACTATGATCTTGTTGATGATCCATTATTTGATACGGACTTTACGATTACAAGTGCTATCTATACAACAGATGCTGCAGGTAATCCAGCAGGTAGCCTACCCGTAACAAGTAGCGTATATGAGTTAGCTGATGATCAGCCAATAGATGCTAATAAGTTAGATACATACACTGTAACTGTTGGCGTTTGTCTTGACTTAGAAGATGATGGTGCAGTAGACGGTGGTGATGATATTTATGAAGCATCATGCGGTACTGCTAATGGTGGTGATGATTCTTCAGAAGGGGAAGGCTTGCACAATGAAGCAACATTAGATACAAATAACGACGGCACTCCAGAGCAAGAAGATGAAGCTTGTGATGATGTACCTTATTTGATATTAGATAAAGAGCAAGTTTCTGCTACAGAACAAGCTGACGGTACATGGACAATTGTCTACACAGTAGTTGTAGAGAATATTGGAGGAGCAGCAGGTGAGTACGATGTATTTGATCTGCCACAATTTGATAATGATATAGTAATTCTATCAGCAGAGTATACAAGTGATGCAGGACCGAGTAATCCAGCATTACCTATCACGGTTCCAGCTACAGGTTGGGCTTTAGCAACGGATCAAGCGATACCAGCTTTTGACGCAGATACTTATACCGTTACTGTTAATGTAGATTACGATTTCTTTGATGGTACAACTGGTGATGATAGCTACACAGCATGTGGAGATGGTGGTGGAGATCCAGGCAATGCAGGTGAGGGTTTATTTAATGAAGCATTACTTGATGCTAATAATGATGGAACGATAGATGTCGTAGACGAAACATGTGAGGATCTCATGGAGTGGGATTTAGCATTGTCTAAAATAGAAACATCGAGTGGTCCATATACATGGGGAGATTTAGTAACATTTGAAATAGAGGTTTATAATCAAGGGCCTATGACTGTGACTGATATCGACGTCATAGATTACATCCCTTGTGGTTTTACTTACCTTCCGGTAAATGATACAGATTGGACATATGATGCTGCTACAGGTAATGCAGTGACAGAATATGCTGGACCATTAGCAGCTGGTCAGACAGTAGTAATACCGATTACACTTGAGTTGACAATGTGTGCCACGCCAGCAGATGCATGGACTAACGTCTCAGAGATCAGTGACTTCTCTGATGAAGATGGTAATCCACAAGATGATACAGATAGCACACCAGACGATACTGAAGGCAACGATGCTGGAGGTAATCCAGACGGTGACAGTGATGATGTCGTAGATGGTGATGGTAGTGGAGCTCCAGGTGATGATGATCCTACAACAGATGAGGATGATTCTGATCCAGAATTCATAGAGATCTTTGACTTGGCCCTAACGAAGACTATAGCTAACACAGGACCTTATACTTACCAGTCTGATATCACTTTCGATATCACGGTAATGAATCAAGGTAATGAGTTCGCAGATAATATAGAAGTGATCGATTACTTCCCGAGCTGCTTTACATTGAATGATGTAGCATGGATGGATAATGGAAATAGTACTGCGTCAGTTACATTGAGTGTCGCTAATGGTGGATTATCTACAGCACTAGCGCCAGGACAATCAATTGTAGTACCGATTACACTGCAAGTAGGAGCTTGTACTTCTCAAGTACAAATAAACTATGCAGAAATATCTGGAGCTACAGACGAGGATGGTAATCAAGAATCAGATGTAGATAGCACACCAGATACTACTAACGGTAATGATGCAGGTGGAGAAGAAAATACAGATAGTGATGATGCCACAGATGGAGATGGTACAGGTAATGCAGATGATACGGACGCAACGACGGATGAGGATGATCATGATCCAGAAGATGTAATTGTAGAAGTAGCAATTTGGGATTTAGCCTTATTGAAAACTTTGACATTAGGACAATCTAATCCTGTAAGTGTTGGAGACGTAGTAAGTTTTGATATCCAAATAACAAATCAAGGAACTGAAGTCGCTGATAACATACAGATTACAGATTATATGCCTACCTGTATGTCTTTAACAGATGCAGACTGGACTAATAATATGGACGGTACGGCAAGTATAGATTTAAGTGTTGCTAATGGTGGTCTACCAGCTGGTGGATTAGCGCCTGCCCAAAGTGTTGTTGTAGATATAGTATTTACAGTAGACGCTTGTGCATCAGGTGTGATAACAAATTGGGCAGAGATATCAGACTTCACAGATGAAGATGGTGACCAGCAAGATGATGTAGATAGTACGCCAGATAATGATGAGAATAACGATACGTTTGGAGGAGATGATGTAATTACGGAAGATGGCAACACAGGTGGGGATGAAGATGATCATGATCCGTCAGACATAACGATTATAACACCGCCAGCAGATATGTTTGACTTGGCGTTGACAAAATCATTAGCACCAGGCCAGTCTAGTAACGTAACTAATGGAAGTACAGTAACCTATTTAATTACTGTAATCAATCAGGGTAATGTGGAGGCTGATAATATCGAGGTGATTGATTATATGAGCTCATGTATGAGTCTGGCTGACGCAGCTTGGACAGATAATGGAGACGGGACTGCGAGCATAGATCTTAGTGTTGCTAATGGCGGCTTGGCAATGGCATTACAGCCAGCGATGAGCATACAAGTGCCTATCACAGTATTACTGACAGCTTGTACAGCTGGTGATATTGTCAATTATGCAGAGATAGAAGGAGCCACCGATGAAGATGGTAACCCAGTTACAGACGAGGATAGTACACCAGACAATGATCCTACTAACGATGCAGGTGGTAATCCAGATGGTGATACAGATGATACATCCGGTGGAGATGGTGATGGTACGCCAGGAGATGATGATGTGATGGGTGATGAAGATGATCATGATCCAGAAGTCATAACAGTAAGCGACGATAATCCGATCTTCGATTTAGCATTGACTAAAATTGTAAGTCCAGGACAAGCGGTGCCTGTACAGAATGGTGATGATGTAAGCTTCATGATAGAAGTATTTAACCAGGGTACGATCCCAGCTGATAATATAGAAGTGGTGGATTATATGCCGAGCTGTATGAGTTTAATGGATACAGATTGGATAGATAATGGAAATGGTACAGCGAGTATTACGTTAAGTGTAGCGAATGGCGGATTGCCTTTCCCACTACAACCTGCAACAAGTACAAGTGTAGAAATTACACTAATGGTAGATAGTTGTAACGATGGGGTAGAGACTAACTGGGCAGAGATCAGCGGAGCCACAGATGGTAACGGTGGTCCAGTAATAGATGAAGATAGTACACCAGATGATACGAATGATGATCCATTCCAGACAGATAACGATACGAGTGGAGACGGTACAGATGATGAAGATGACCATGATCCTGCAGATATACCGATTGGTGTCCCGGGACCTCAGACATTTGACTTAGCATTAGTTAAGGTATTAGCACCAGGTCAGAGCTCAACCGTTATGCCAGGCGACTTTGTTAACTATGAAGTTTTTGTTGTCAATCAAGGAACCATAGCAGCAGATAATATAGAAATTACAGATTATATTCCGAGTTGCTTAACGCTTGCAGATGCAGCATGGACTGATAACGGTGATGGTACTGCAACAATAGCATTAAGTGTTGCTAATGGAGGCTTGACAGGTCCATTATTAGCAGGACAAAGTATTGGCGTTGATTTAATTATGCAAGTAGGTACGACATGTAATGGTATGTCCGTCACTAACTGGGCAGAGATAAGTGATGCAACTGACAATGACGGTAATCCAGTAACGGATGAAGATTCGACACCAGATGATGATCAAGGTAACGATGCTTATGATGAAGATAATCAGACGGACGGAGATGGTACAGATGATGAAGATGATCATGATCCAGAAGAGATCTTCATCATGGATGAGTTAGAGGATATCTTTGATCTTGCATTGACTAAGACATTGCCAGCAGGTGCACCAAGTACGATTCCGACAAATAGTCTGGTAACCTTTGAGATAACAGTATATAATCAAGGTAGTGTCTCAGCTGATAACATAAAAGTCATCGACTACTTACCAAGTTGCGCAGAATTATCTGATGCAGCATGGACGGACAACGGTGATGGCACAGCCAGTAGAACATTGAGTGTAGCTAATGGTGACCTATCGTTCCCACTACCTCCAGGCGGTACGATTATGGTGCCTGTAACGGTAGACTTCTCAGGTTGTGGTACAGGTAGCCATACGAACTATGCTGAAATAGAAGGTGCTACAGATGATGATGGCAATCCACAGGATGATGTCGATAGTACACCAGACGATGATCCGAATAATGACGGAACACCGAATGATAATAACGTAGATGATCCAAACGATGAAGATGATCATGACCCAGAAGAAGTGATCATCAGTCCCATCGTCGATCCAGAATTTGATTTAGCATTGACTAAGACCTTATCAGCAAGCCAATCGGCTAATGTATCCGATGGAGCTGTCGTTGTATTTGATATTACAGTATACAACCAAGGTAATGTAGCTGCAGATGATATCGAAGTGATCGATTATCTACCGGCTTGTTTGGATCTCTTAGATCCCAATTGGTTCTATGATCCGAGTAATAATACAGCAGTCAGAGTAATCAGTATTGCTAATGGCGATATGGCTGCACCTTTAGGACCTGGACAAGCAATCACAGTGCCGATTACAGTTAGGGTTAATGGTTGCCCACTCGGTCAGACGATCAACTTTGCAGAAATAGAAGAAGCAACAGATGGTAACGGAGATCCGGTTACAGATATAGATAGTACACCAGATGATGATCCTGATAATGATGGACCATATACGGATAACGATATAGATAATACAGGTGATGACGAAGATGATCACGATCCAGAAGTTATAAATATTTTTGAAGAAGGTGATCCCAATGTGCCATCAGACTTTGATTTAGCATTGATTAAGATCGTAGCACCAGGACAGAATAATGAAGTCAGTCAAGGCGATAATATTACCTTCAGAATTCAGGTAACTAACCAAGGGGATATACCAGCTGATAACATTGATATAATAGATTATCTTCCAAGTTGTGTGACATTAGCAGATCCAGATTGGACAGATAATGGTGACGGTACAGCAAGTATTACATACAGTGTAGCTAATGGATTATTATCAAGTCCATTGCCTCCAGGTCAGAGTTTCAATGTAGACATTACCACACTTATCGGAGACTGTGCAGGTGGAGATCATACTAATTATGCAGAGATAACAGATGCGACAGATGGTAACGGTGATCCAGTAGATGATGTAGATAGTACACCAGATGATGATCCAGATAATGACACATTTGGTGGTGACAATGATACCGATAACTCTAATGGAGATGAGGACGACCACGATCCGGAAGATTTCTATGTTACACCTATATTTGACTTGGCATTGACTAAGACAATAACATCTATGGGGCCATATGCTTACGGAGATGATGTTGACTTTGCGATTACCATTTACAACCAAGGTAATATATCTGCGACTAATATTGAGATCACAGATTATACACCATCAGGCTATGTATTTAATATAGCGGATAATACTGGATGGGTAGAAAACGGAGATGGCACTTTGACTTATATTGAGACATCGTTGTTAGCTCCAGGTGCACAAGTGATCGTACCATTGACTTTAGAAGTAGTACCTACTAATGGTGCTAATGGCGACTGGACTAACTACTCAGAGATCAGTGATGCAACAGACGAAGATGGTAATCCACAAGATGATGTAGATAGTCAGATGGATGACTTCCCTGATAATGACAACGATGTCCAGCCAGGGGATGATGACGATGATGAGATTAATGAAAATCCAGCAGATGGTGGAGATGAAGATGATCATGATCCAGCAGCAATAGAAGTATTTGACTTAGCACAGACTAAGACAACTACTGCAGAAGGGCCATTTACTTATGGAGATCAGATTACGTATACGATTACCGTATACAACCAAGGTAATGTTCCAGCAACTAATGTTGTGGTCAATGATTTCTTACCATGTGGCTTAGTCTATCTTCCAGTCAATGACGGCAGTTGGACTCACGACGCAGCGACTAATGTGGCTACAACTACATTGGCGGGTATTATTAATCCAGGAGCGTTTGCAGTAATAGATATTACAGTTGAGATCGATGAGTGTCATACGGACAGCCCTAATGCTTGGACTAATTATACCGAGATAGAGAGTGCTACAGATGATGAAGGAAATCCACAAGATGATACAGATAGTACGCCAGATGATGATCCAGATAATGACGGAGATCCTGTCGATGATGCGACAGATGATCCTAACGATGAGGATGATCATGATCCAGAATTCATAGAAGTATTTGATTTAGCATTGACGAAAGTCTTAACTACCGACGGGCCATATATGTACGGTCAGGATTTAGACTTTGATGTAAATGTGATCAATCAAGGTAATGTAGATGCCTTTGCAGTAGAAGTGAGTGATTATGTACCAGTGGGCTATGTATTTGATTCAGCATTAAATCCTACATGGATATATGATGCAGCGACAAGAATAGCGACTACAACAATAGCGACAGTAGTAGCAGGTACGACAGAGACAGTATCTATTACCTTAGGCCTTATAGAAACTGGATCAGGTGGCGCAGATTATTATAATGCAGCTGAGATCAGTGATGCTGACGATGATATGGATCCAGATAATGAAGATCCGACTGACGCAGATAGTGATCCAGATAACGATCCAGATAATGACAATGATGTTACCCCAGGTGATGATAATGATGATGAGATAGAAGAGGACCCTAATGATGAAGGTGAAGATGATGAAGATGACGCCGATCCAGCAGGACCATCATTCTTTGACTTAGCAACGATTAAGCAAGAGGTCTCAGTGGGACCATATAGATATGGTGATGTCGTTACGTTTGAGTTTACATTAGTCAACCAAGGTACGATCACAGCATACAATATAGATGTCACAGATCATATCCCATGTGGGTATATATATCTTCCATCTAATGATGCTAACGGTTGGAGCTTAGGTGCAGACGGTAATGCGACAAGAACGATTACAGGACCATTTGTTCCAGCACAAGTAATGACTTATACTATTGATGTAGAATTACAACAATGTATAGATATGGATGAGTCATCATTCACTAATGTTACAGAGATAACTGACGCAGAAGATGAAGATGGTAATCCTGGCGAGGATATAGATAGTGACCCAGATGGTGATCCAGATAATGATGGTGACCCGACTGATGACTCTATCGATGATCCTAATGACGAAGATGATCATGATCCTGAGGAGATAGTCATCTATGACTTAGCGCTCATTAAGCAGATAGTAACACCTCAGCCTTATGCATATGGCGATCTATTAGAATTCAAGATCACAGTATGCAATCAAGGTAACCAGACAGTACAGAATATCAATGTGATAGATTACTTACCAGCAGGTTACAGTTTTGATCCAGCTGATCAGACGACGCCATGGACGGTAGTCGGAGCAGGGCCAGATGTTGAGTACACGATCGCAGGACCATTACTTGAGGATACATGCATAGAGTTATCTATATTCTTGACATTGGTTGAGAGTAGCGGAGGAGTTGGTAATTACACTAATGTTAGTGAGATCACAGACTTCGAAGATGAGAATGGCGATCCACAAGTAGATGCTGATTCTGATCCAGATAACGATCCAGATAATGATGGTGATCCTACGGATGATTCACTAGATGATCCTAATGATGAAGATGATCATGATCCAGAAGTGATAGAGGTTATAGATATCGCTACGAAAAAAGTAGAAATTTCTACAGGACCATACAAGTATGGTGACCAGTTAAATTTCTCACACTGGATTTATAATCAAGGAAATGTTGGATTGACTAACATTGTATTGAATGACTTCATTCCATGTGGTTATGATTACGATACGAATAATGATCCAGTTTGGAGCTATGATGCGGCAACTAATATTGCTACAACAAATGTTACTGATCTAATAGCCGCAGGTGATAGCTTAGAAGTAAAGTTGTCTTTAATACTCAAGATTTGCTACGAACCAGATGCATGGAAGAACATAAGTGAGATAGAAAGTTTCGATGATGAGAATGGAGATGATCGTACAGATGATGATATCGATAGTGATGCAGATAATGATCCAGATAACGATGGAGATGTCGTCGATGATGAGATAGATAACGGTGGTGGAGACGAAGATGATAATGATCCAGAAGAGCCAGAGATATTTGATCTTGCTTTGATTAAGACTATAGATAACATTGGGCCATATACGCCAGGTCAGATAGCGATGTATGATATTACAGTGTACAACCAAGGTAATGTGCCAGCGTATGATATCGATGTGGTTGACTACATTAATGTAGGCTATATATTTAACGCAAGTGATAATCCAGGATGGACTCAGGCAGGAAGTAATGCACACTATACTATAGCTGGTCCACTAAATCCGGGTCAGGAAGTAACCATTACTATTAACTTAGAAGTACAGGTGCCACCAGGCGCAGACTTAAGCAGTTGGTATAATGAGGCAGAGATCAATGAAGCTAAGGATGAAGATGGAAATGCGAGAGAAGATGCTGATAGTACACCAGATGATGATGCATTTAATGATAATGACTTAGTAGATGGATTGGATGATGATAATATCTTCGATGAAGATGATCTTAATGACAATGAGATCGATAACAACAATGGTGACGAAGATGATAACGATGCAGCGGAGATCTTAGTGACAGGTGAGATCGGAGATTATGTATGGAAAGATCTTAATGGCGATGGTATACAAGATCCAGGAGAGCCAGGCATAGAAGGCGTAACAGTTAGACTATTTGATTGTGATGGTAATTTCATAAGAGAATTGACAACTGATGAGAATGGGTATTACATATTTGACTTGTTGCTGCCAGGAGCTTATCAGTTACAGTTTGATATAACTGATCTGCCTCCAGGATGTGCATTTACATTACCTAATCAAGGAGATGACGCCGCTGATTCCGACACGGATCTTGATGGTAATACACCATGTATAGATCTGGAAGCAGGCGAACGTAATCATACTATAGATGCTGGAGTATTGCCATTGGCTAAGCTTGGTGATACAGTATGGGAAGACTGTAATGGCGATGGTATCCTTAATAATGGTGAGCAAGGCATAGCTGGTATAAAAGTAGAAGTCTATGATGCTGATAATGTGCTTGTCAAGATAACGAGTACTGGTGCAGATGGTAAGTACATTGTAGATGGATTATATCCAGGAGATTACTATGTGAAATTTGTTATCGGAGATTATGAGTTTACAATGCCTGGCATCGGTGGTGACGGTACAGTTGATTCTGATGTCGATGATAGCAATGGGGCAGGTACGACAGCATTGGTTACGCTATCCGCAGGAGAGTGTGATATCAGTAGCTTCGATGCCGGACTCTACAAGTGTGTACGTATCGGAGAATTAGTATGGTTAGATTATAATGAGAACGATGTATGGGATTCTTTCGAGAATGGTATCAATGGTCTTAAAATAGAGCTATATAAATTTATAGATGGCTCATGGATTTATTACGATTATACATACTCGGGTCATAAGCCAGGTACACCTTCTGATGATGGATACTTTAAGTTCTGTGTAGCTCCAGGAAGGTACTACTTGAAGTTCCTTAATCCTCCAGCGTCATTAGTACCAGCAGTATCTAACTTTGGTATCAATGAATCTGTAGATAGTGATGTCACAGGTGCATTTGGTCCAGGAACTACAAGTGAAATAGTTCTCGCTTGTGGTCAAGAAAGATGTGATATCGGCGCAGGTTATTATAAGATGGGAAGTATCGGAGATAACGTCTGGATGGATACTAATAATAATGGTATGCGAGAGACATCTGAGCAAGGGCTTAAGGATGTGATAGTACGTGCTTACGATAATACAGGTTCTCTGCTTGGTGAAGCAACGACAGATAGTAATGGAGATTATATGATAGACTACTTAGGTAAGAATAGTTATTACTTAGAGTTTGACCTACCTAATGGATTTGCATTGACAACTCCTAATATGGGATCAGACGATACTATGGATAGTGACGTAGATGGAAGTAATGGTCCGATGACAACTGATTATTATACGATTAATCCAGGGGAACATGTGCCTAATGTAGATGCCGGTGTTGTATTCGGAGTATTATCTGTAGAGTGGTTAGATATTAGAGCTGAGAACAACGACTCTCATCATACAGTTACTTGGGATGTATCGAAGGAATCAAATGTTAGTCACTACGAGGTAGAGAGATCACTGAATGGATTAGACGACTTTGAAGTAATCGGTAAGATCTTATCAGAAGAGGATAGCCCAGAGCAGAGAACATACAGTTACGATGATTATGATGTAGCCGATTCAGGTATCTATTACTATAGAATTAATCAAGTAGAATTAGATGGTGCTATAGATTATTCTAAAGTAGTCAGTGTTGATAGAGAGGCAGTATTACCTACGGATAATATAGCATCTATCTATCCTAATCCTGTAGTTAATGAATTGACATTAGAATTAGTAATTACTAAACCAGTAGAAGATCTAACTGTCAATATATTTGATGCTCAAGGAAGAATCGTAAGAAAGAATGCAATTATGGATATAGATGTATCTACAGGAGCTAAGACATATAGAATAGATGTCAGAGATTTCTCTGAGGGAGTCTATTCTATGAAGATAATGTTAGATAGAAAGGAGATCGTTAAGAAATTGATTGTCGTTGAATAATACTTTCGTATGATGATCTAATTATCTCTTAGGATATCCCAAAAATCACATAGCCCTGACAGGATCGTCAGGGCTATTTTTTATGTGCATAAGTAGGAGAAATATTAGACAAGCACAATTCATTTGACACCTTAAATTTTAAGATGTCGGAAAATATTATAGAAGAGAACTTTATAAGATCAAGGCACGAGCGAAAGCTTGCGTTATAGGCCAATCGAGTATGTAAGTGCTCGAATTGCGCCAATCATAGTAGTGGGTTGGCTTATCTCGTAGCTGTAGCTATCAAGAGCCATCATGCTTAGAGTAGAGATAGGTATTTCTGATGTATAGATTAGCTAATATCAGCGTAGTGTATACGACGTTCTAATGTGTAAATGTTATGAGCCCTGACAACTTTGTTAGGTCTGTAATGATGGAAACCTTTTTATATAAGATCTATCTACAGAAAAGTAGGTTCTTACCCGCTCTCAGACGAACTTACAATTATATATAAATCATACTCTCATAGCAGTTTACATATCCATTTTAAAAAATATGTTAAATAACATATTAAATAAAAAACTAATATGTAGTTTTGTTCTGTTCAAGGTGGTAACAGTAATGCCACCCCTTAGATTTATACGTTACGCATCCCAGCAGTAATTATTAAGTGCTCAAAAATCGTCTATACCTACATGGTGTTGGTCGACTTTGTGTGCAATTATTATGCTCAAACAAATTCGAAAGGATGCTTACTAAAAATTTACTTCTTATTGCACTTGTAACCTCATTTGCAACAATCTCATTCGCAAGTAACTTCAATACTAATCCTAATCCTAATCCTAAAGCCGATAAATTATTTGTGGCTTATGAATTAGCAGATTGTGATGTTGAAGATATTTTTCATAATGCTTATTCAGCATCTATGAATCAGCGAGTAGATAATCTTGAGACTTCCAGCACTGCCTCCCTTATGGCAGATACTTGTCCAGAATGTCCCAAGTTACAATTGGCCAGCTTAGATGGACTTCCTAATTTTCCCGAGGTCGATTCCATTAATGTATGTGGAACAGTAGATACAGCCAGTTTCCTGATATACAATGCTGGGGATTGCCCTATATCTAATGTTGTATTTAACCTGCCGATGGATAACGGATTGTTATACGGAGGATGGGTACAGCAGGATGCTAATGGATCCGCTACCGGCACAATATCCGAATTAGATGTATCGGATACCTCTAATCCATCATTTATAATTTCTGAGATTGACTCAGGAGGTGTATTTATGGTGGATGTCGCATTAGGAGCTAATTGTGAAGTAGATTTGACAGTATTAAGTGATTTTAATTTTGATGTAGAGATAGAATATCTATATAATAATGATAGCGGTTCTCCTGCGGTATGCACGGAATCATTTACAGAAATTGGCACCTACAACTCAGGTATCAAAATTCCAGTACTTAATATAAGAAGTGTCACTCCAGAAGTTATGACATATAATCTTACAGGTACGGAGATGTGTCAGCAAATAGTTATATCACAGGATGGTATCTCTACTTCTTTGGACAGTTTTAAGCTGGACATTTGTGGTTTTGATCTGGACGCAGTTGATGCTGCTAATACTTCCATATCAGTTAATGGTACGGTAACGAATGCCTTTAGTTTTGACCCAGCTACTAATACTGTGAGTATAGACATCACAGGTAATTCTTTTCCAGGCAATGCACCGGGAAATGGAGATATGCACTTTGATACTGATGAGCAATTATTAGTGGAGCTTTGTACATCTCTTGAGGGTTGCATAGATTCGACTATGTTCTATGAGTATAAAGCTTACTATGGATGTTATGATCAGATATGTGGTGATCAGAGTAAAAAAGAGGCAGCACTTGCTTTCGAGCCAGACTTTATGGCTAATGCAGCCGTTGCATCCAGTGTCGTACAGCAAGGTGGTATTTGTGGTGATAATCTAATATACGAATTTGAGATTTCCAGTACGAATACAGACCCTATTAATGGACTTTGGAAAGATATTTCCTTAAAATATAATGCCTGTGTATCCAATGGAGCAACGTTTGAAGGTGTATCCGTAGGATCTACGATGCTACCTGCGACTTCATATACTTTTAGCGGAGCTACTTTAGAATTAAATTTAGATCAAAACACAATTTCCACTCTAGGTCTTACTGACGAAGATGGGGATGGATTGTTTAATGATCTACCTGGAGGCACGACCTTAAGTGTTCAGACCATATTGTCTTTTGGATGTTCTGATGCTATGCTGTCATGCTCAGCTATCAGTTGTTCTATAGAAAATGTACAGGTCGATGGCAAGAGAAATTGTGGACAAGCTTTCCAGCAATTCGCCGCTCTGCCAGAACCTGTCTGTTATTCATATAATAGTACTAACCAGATGACCAATTCTACAATTGTGAATTCGGATAGAGCTGAAGTGACAGAAGATGTAAGGCCAGTATGTGACGTATGGAACCCTACTGCCAATGGTTATACGTTCTCTTATGAAACAGAAGCTAAAAACATAAATGGATGTGAGAATATAGGAGATATCACTTTTCAAATATATGTATCTGGTGATAGGTGGGAGGATGTGAGATATTCTGATGCCTCTGCGACGTATCAAGGTGCACCAGCAGCAGGGACGACTTGGATGTATGATACACTCATTGATCCAGCAACGGGCGATATAGATACAGTAGGAATGATTATAGAAATTCCAGATGGAGACCCAGCAGCCACTTCGCATGATTATTTCTTTAATATAGACTTTAGGTCAACAGAATGTCCTAGTCCTACTTATTTCAGCCTTACTTATAAAGTGGTTGAAGAATGTTTAGACTGTGATCCGTCATGCGATATAGTACGTGTTTGCGATGATGCTTTGACCAAGGTTATATGGGATGATTGCGTATGTGTTCCGTGCATTATGGATGCTTTCGTGGATACAACCTACAGATGCAATTATGGATTTGCTGATAAGGCTATGACACAACCGCTCACTATAGACCAAGTGCCAGCAGTAGATAGAAACAGATATTTGCCTGGCGATACCATGTTTGTCAGAGTTGGTTACAGAATAAATGATATAGATCGACTCACATTTTATGATAGGGTATGGGCATTTCAAATCAGGTGGCCTGGTCAAGCGGAACAGCTTATTTATGACCCAGCTAATACCTATTTTAATGGATGGTTCCACGAAGATGTCTCTGCTGGCACGAATGTAGAAATAGGTGTACCGACATGTTTTCAAGACTTTACCCGAGATAACGAGACTGGCTTATGGCCACATTTAGGATTAGCAAATTTTGGAGTACGTGCATTAGGCACTTTCCCGGCCTTTGATTTTTTCGAGTGCGACGATGACGATGATATAAATCCAGCTTATCCACCCCAAGGAAATACTCAATACGTTTCTACTGGGACTACAAGCTCAATTGCTAGAAATGATGAAATGAGACTCTCCATTAGATTTGACGATAATGGATGCGATGGAGATGCTGATTCAAATAATGATTGTTATGAAGATTTTTTGGCAGAACGAAATTTTGAAAATGGAGATATCATATATATAGATTTCAAAACTGTGATGCGTCATAATCCATTATGGGATTTAAATCAGCTACCAGGTAATCCAGGGACAGCAACTACGACGAATTTAATACAACCTTTCATGAGTGCTAGTGCTAACTTACCTAACTGTAGGACCGTCGCTGCATTCTTAAGTTGTAATACGACTAGATTTTTTGAGACACATCTCCCGGGTCCAGTCAGTGTTACACCTGATGTTTGTGTTACAGACTGTGATGTGGATGTCTCTTATACTTTTAACTTAGAAAATCCGCTACCTACAGACTTTACAGAGGATACGCCGTGGTACGAAAATGAGTACAGGCCTTATATGGCAACGGAATATTTAAGGTTAGTCTTCCCTAATAACATGGTCTATAATGGAGATGTGACACTGTGCAATCCAGACGGCACCATTGTGGCGTTTCCATCAGAGAATGTAGACGAAAGTGACAGTAATATCAGTTGCATAGATGACGAGAGTGGGGGACAATGTTGCGTCGCGGCAGATTCAGGCACTGATGGTACCACCCCAGCTTCTGTTAAGTTAGTAGATAATGATTACATCTTAGGACAATCCTTAGATCCATATTATCAGGGGCCAACTGGAACAGGTTGTACCTCTATTAACACTGTTGCGGGGGGAGATTCAGCCAATTATGAGAATTATTGCAAAGTATTTGAAATTCGGCATGTAGATGGCGATCCATTCCCACATATTCCTGTGGGTGGTGCTGAGATCACCTGCCCATATAGTCTAAAGTACAGTCTGACACCCTTATGTAGTGAAGAGTTAGTATCTACAGACTTTCAGTTAGATTACCAGTTTGCGGAGCCGTACATGAGTTCCTTTTCACGTCAACCTTATGCATCTCTAGGCTGTGCTGGTAATGCTACTGGATTTCTTTTCCCCATTAATCCTTACGGAGTTGGATCAGTGGGCGGATGCTCGGCTACTGCTAAGCGATACTATCTTCAAAATGTAAATCATCACCCAGATTGCAGCCCTGAATCTCTAAATCCATCTAGACAGACGGGTAGTCTACAGGCAACACCAGACCAGTTTACAGATAAGAGTCAGGATTTTCCACCATTGACATGTTCGTTTGCTAATGTATTAATCGCTGACCTTGCGGATATTAATGAGTCTAGCATATATGAGATATGTGCTGGAACCTCAGGTGCTGCCACACATGAGAATGTGGTGACATCGATATCAGTACCATTATCTGTTGAGTTCATCGGTGCTTGTATCGATGGCGTGCCACTAACCGCAAGCGACGGCCCATCTACAGCTACTCAGAAAAGCTACTTTGTAGCATTACCTGATATGGCTCCAGGGACTTGCTATGACTTAGAGATAAAAACAGAATTACTATTCTGCCCTATAGATTTAGATGTGGATACACGAGTTTGTGCTAAAACTACGAGTGGTTGTATAGATCCAGAAAAAGCAGCCTTCTTATCGTTAGGTGGTGCTTGTGATGCTACAGAATGTTGTTTTCAGTACATCAAAGAAGAAGCGAATATACAAGCGGAATGGAATATGCCGCCTACAGGTGAATATGGCCTATGTGAGAATATCCCAATAGGCGTCAGAATAAAGAATGTAAAACCTACAATATTATTAGATGTCGTAACAGACTGGTGGTTTCCTATGGGCGTAGAATTTGTAATGGGCTCATGGACTGTAGAATACCCACCAGGGAGTGGTAATGTGGTGTCCTTACCAGATCCACCTGCTGATTCATCAGAAGATAATGTATATGGTACGAATTTCGGTTATGATACTGATTTTTGGAATGCCTTTGTGGATGCGAATGGCTTACCAGGTATTGATGCCAGTTTGGACAGTAATTTAGTGGATTTCAAGTTTGAGATAACGACAGAATGTGATATGTATACATCGGGAAGTAATTTATATTTCCAGAGTTTTGCTTCTGACCCATGTGAGCAGTTTGTATTATCAATGTTTGCAGAATCGGCACCACTGGTAATAGAAGGCGCTAACCCATTAGATTTTCCACAGTTTTTCATATTTGCTGACCCATTAACAGCATTCTGTGGTCAAGAGTCTACACTTACACTTAATTATTTGAATGTAAGTCCATTTGGGGAGACAAATATGAGTATGGTTTGCATTGACTTAGACGTCAATGAATTTAATTATATGCCAGGAAGTTTTTCTTGGATACAGCCATCTTCTCATTCACCTACGATTACAGAAGAGTTTAATGGAGATATAGTGCATGTATGCTTTGACGTACCAGACGGCATAGCTCCTAGTGAATTATTCCAGGTGCAGTTTGATTTTGAAGTACCTGTAGATATAGAATGTGGTGAGAATTTATTAGCCATAGATGTATCAAGCACGGTCATGGACGTGAGTTGTATGGCACTCGGCTCAGAATGTACAGTAGAAGTATTAGAAAGTGTTAATCCATTTGTCCCTATAGAATTCTTACCACCATTAGGTGTTGCAGGACAATCATTGATGACCAAGTGTGCTAATGGAGATGGTACAGTAGATGTTTGCTATGAAGTAATCTTAGAAAATACAGGAGGACCATTATATTCTAACAATGTAGATGTAGAGATATATAGAGATCTAGACGAGAATGGATCATTAGATAGTTTTGATCCTTTATTAGCATCTGCATCCACTTTCGTTTCCGTAGCATCAGGAGAGATGGATACCCTTATAGGTTGCCTTACCTTACCACAAGATGAGGCATGTCCAATTCTATTTAAGGTGATGCAAAACACGGAATGTGTATGTGATGAGCAAGTTTTTAATTGGACAGAGATCCCACCAGCGCCAGTATCTGCTATGGGAGATGAGTTTACAGTATGTCCAGGGACACCTTTCTGTATATCTAATTGTTCGGACTGGACATTCAGTGTAGTACCATCAGAAGGAGCTACTCTGACAGAGACAGCAGGAGGAGATAGCCTCTGTGTAGAATTAGCTATGGGATTTGGGATAGATAATCCTGTGGTACTTTCTGTGACAAGTCAGCTAGGTACCTGTGATCCGACAACTTATGATGTGGATCTATATAGTCTATCGGACTTTATGTTTG